>Ga0247734_1001836_pt1 | contig 15247 bp, 15 predicted proteins | sample UWRJL103311B2_FD_180933 | JGI IMG/M metagenome (GOLD analysis project Ga0247734, IMG submission 180933) | Plant litter microbial communities from Arlington Agricultural Research Station in Wisconsin, United States - UWRJ-L103-311B-2 | ecosystem: Environmental > Terrestrial > Plant litter >... | reverse complement strand
ACCTTACACCTAGCGATGCCTTTGCGAGGCGGCATGCCACCCAAGAAAATCCGGTGCACGTATAAGGATTGTCGCGAGGGTGCGCAGCGGATCATTGGCGATTGTGGCTTCTGCAACGGGCATTACTGTGGCAAGCATCGGCTGTTGGAGGACCATAAGTGTGATGGGTTAGAAGATGTATGTGATTCCGCGCCTCTTTCTTAAGCATATAAAGAGAGATTTGCAAGTGATAGAATGATTGCTAATACGAGATGAAATAGTGCAAGAAGGAATCCCACGACCGAAACGCCGCGCAACTCAACTCGGAGCGAACACAAGTCATCAGGGGGATATAGAGCGCTTGTTCTCCGATCCCTCTCCTGCTAGATTTGATCTAGAGTATGCTAGTAGTTATGAAAACACATCATTTCCAGGACTGGCCCATTTAGCGACGGCTATAGAACACCGCATCACCGAACATAGATCCGGCAATTTGATGGGGTTTATTTCAGCAAGCGGAGAGGCGTTTAGCCCACGGGAGATGTCTTTACTTTACCTTCAACGGGACGAAAGGCACACAACAGCCCTATTGGCAACTTTGTATTTACTGGCTTTAGCGGGGGCGTAGGAATAATAGGAGGGGGGTCTGCGCTGTTCTTTTCGATCCCTTAGCATAGTAGCTGGCGCATCTGTTTACGGAGTATTTTACATATAATATGAGATATTCACTTCCAACACAATAAATATATATATATTTTTTATGACTATAGAAAAAACGAATAAATTGGCATTGTAATTATAAGGGTTTTTTGTCCACGGTTTTATTACCTTGATTGTACTGTATATACTTTTTTTTTTCTTTTTTTCTTTATATATATAACAAAGACTCCTGAATCTTACATACATAACGATTAACGTATTGGACAAAACACAACAAGGCAAGTGAAAGTATCCCAATCAATAGTCATAAAAAAAACATGTATATTAAAAAGAGACCGATTTTTTTTATCCTTTCAAAAGTAGAAGAAGTGGAAACAATATTCCCATGCATACATATATATATACGCACGTTAGTAAGTAGTCCTCTCCTTTTTTTCATCTTTTTTTTTATTTCATTTACTTTCTCTTTTATTTAACTTTTATTTTAACGAGGCTGACTTGCATACTGAGGCTGTGAAAGGGGATCAAGTTTTGTTTTTGGGTCGAACACTACTGTATGAGGGTCCTGTTGATTTAAGCTTACCTTCTCTTTCTTTCCTGTGCCTCATTCTTTTTTTCTTTTCTTTCCTTCTTCTTTCTCCAAACCTTGCATACGCCCATATCAACATATATACATACATCATTGATTGAACAACAGCAGGTTTTCAAATTATGAAGAATTCATTGATCATTTAACTAAGGTGTTTTTGGGGGGTTTTGTGGAAGCATATACGCAGAGGCCGATTTCCCTGAATCCCCAACCCCACTACCCACTACCCACTACACTACATCCATCCATCCATCCAAAGACATATATACACTTCTGAAGTTTGAAGTTTTGTAAAAGCTTACCTCCCTTTTTCCCCCACCTTCCCCCGAACTATCTGCCTCCCATTTCATAGCTTTTCCGCAGCCGTACGGGTTCATACGGCACGCATGTCGACGACGCAACGGATGCAATCGCCCTGCTTCATGGTGTCGAAGGCCTCGTTGATGCCATCTAGGTTCTTGCGGTGGGTGATGAACTCGTCAACCTTGAGCTTGCCCTGGAGATAGTCGTCGACCAGGTCGGGCAGCTGGCTGCGGCCCTTGATGCCGCCGAAGGCGCAGCCCTTCCACACACGGCCGGTGACGAGTTGGAATGCTATGTGTCGGTGCCTGTTAGTCTATTGATTCCATTACACGTAGGAATGTGAGTCAAAAAAAGAAGGGGGTTTTAAACTCACGTCGTGTTGAGATCTCCTGTCCGGCAGCCGCAACTCCGATCACGATACTCTGTCCCCATCCTTTATGGCACGCCTCCAACGCCGCTCTCATGACACCGACGTTTCCTGTGCAATCGAATGTGTAATCACAGCCCCCATCCGTCATCTCAATTAGCTTATCCTGGATTGTCTGGCCATCCTTGAGATCTGTGGGGTTCACAAAGTCTGTCGCGCCAAACTTCTCCGCCCACTCCTTCTTCTTGGGGTTTGTGTCAACCACAATAATCTGGCCAGCTTTTCTAGCGACAGCGCCTTGGACAACGGAGAGACCAACGCATCCGGCACCGAAGATGGCCGTGGTGGAGCCCTCTTCAACTTTGGCGGTCTCGACGGCGGCGCCGTAACCAGTGGTTATGCCGCAGCCTAGGAGACATGTGCGGTCCATAGGGGCATCTGGAGTGATGGCTACGACAGAGATATCTGCTACGACCGTGTATTGCGAGAAGGTAGACGTGCCCATGAAATGGAGCAGATCTTTGCCCTTGCACTTGAAGCGCGAGGTCCCGTCGGGCATGACACCTTTACCTTGTGTTGCTCTGATTTTTCCGCATAGATTCGTCTTTCCTGACTTACAGAACTTGCATTCCTTGCACTCCGGTGTACTTTATCGAGCACCATCATCAGCCAACTTTTCTCTTTACTAGCGGATGGGCAATGGGGCGAAGAGGACTTACTAGAGCGCTACGACGTGATCTCCAACCTTCACAGATGTCACTCCTTCGCCCACCGACTCTACGATACCAGCACCCTCGTGTCCGAGCACAATTGGGAAGGCTCCCTCGGGATCCTTGCCGGACAGTGTGTAGGCATCGGTGTGGCAGACTCCGGTATAGTAGATTTCGATTCGCACCTCTCCTGCCTTTGGTGGTGCTACTTCGATGGTTTCAATGCTGAGTTCTTTGCCGGCTTCCCATGCTACTGCGGCCTTGAACTCGGTTAGATGACTGCTATTCCACTTCGTCTTCCGGTACTGACCTTGCAGGTAATTGTCTAGATTGGCAAACGTTAGCAATTGCATGAGAGAATTTTGAGGATGCGGGGGTGGGGTGAACTGACCTTTCCGACAGTAGACGCCATTGTTGCGTAGCTGTTTTCCTTATTTTTCCTTAGTTATGGGAGGTTATGAATGAATGGCCTTGCGGTGTATGTTGCTGTCTTCTTTATTAAATTATGTAGCTGTAACAAAAGGTGTATCTGGATGGTAGGGAATATATTGTGTTTATAACGTATGGATGGATGGATGGGTCTGCAGCCCCTCCTTGGTGCTTTTTGTATATGACGGGTCCAATCCGAACTCGGACGAAACTCGGGGAGTTGGCAGCGGGCAAAGGAGCAAAGGAGCACAGCAAGCAGAGGAGGGGCAACAACTCCCCCCACCCCTCCTTTGCCTTGGCCCCCGAATCATCGTCGATAGAAATCGGCAATTGGATATTATTCCCTCTTTAGGCGGCGGGTCTTCCCTCTCTATGCCATATCTGCTGCGTGAGAGTGGAGATGGTGTTGAGGAGCGAGAGGAGATCGGATGGTAGGTCTACAAAGGGATCGATCCTCTGGCTTTTCTGACTTTTCTGGCTCTTCTGTCTCCTCCAAAGAGGAGAGCTTCCTTATAACCTTACTGTGCTCATCTATTATCGCTACGATACGATAGGGCTTTCTTCCAATCGTTGAGTTGAGCTAGTGGAGATGTCTCGACAATCATTCACCACCACACACATCTCTGGCCTCTGATCTTCGATCTCTGAGCTCCCGAATAGCGTATCTGACCTCCAGGCTAGTGGCTATCTGTCATTTATGCTCAACATCCCATCCGTGGGCCATTCGTATTGACTTTCACTGCACGAGGCTGTAGGCTCAGGTAAGTCATATTCAGAAACTTTGAAGCTAGCTCTACGGGGTTGTCCTCCAAGTCTGATGTTCTCAATTGATAGGCTTTCATAAAGCCTGGCTATCTTGCTAAGTCAATGATTGTTACCTTCAAAAAGCACAAATCTGAGTTGTCCAAGCACTAGTTACAATACTGCCATCCGTAGTTATTGTATTCGTGCCAAAGAGAGAGATATATATATGTTATATGTTATTTCGGCTTCCCTTCACTAATCGTGCTCGCCAAGCACTCCGTCGAATAACCCCCTTTCTAAGTGAGAGAACGTTTCGTCAAATTGCATCCACGCGGCCCTACGGAATAAGATGTTCGGATGCTATTTCATGTCACATCAGTGATGAGATAGCTTGAGAATCATTCCTTTCCAGGATAAGCCACTTGGAAATAGTTGTTCTGGTCCAAATCGAAGTCATCGTTTTTCCTATGCGACTTCCAACCAACTTAACAAACAGACCAGCACACACATATATATTTCTTTCCAAAACAGAACCCAGGCAGGGATCAAAAACCGGGTCGTGGGTATATATCCAACGATCCAGATATGAAAGCTTTTCCGCCTAGGCATGCCTCGTCATGGGAAACACGTTCCACACCAGCAATAGTTATACTCTTCATTGCGACATGGACATCCGTGTTCATATACTATTACAGCAATCGCATACTCATCATCGAGCCCTCTCCTTCTCCCAGCAAGAAAAACTCATACCTCCTATGCTACCTATTATCAATCATTTTTTGTAGTACTGATGCTTTCATCTATCTCCAAAACTCCATTTCCCGCGCCGAAAGCACAGAATCTGTCCTCCAAAATCCAAAATTGGAAGATAGGATTAAAACTGTGGTATCACGAATATGCAATACAGCCAGTCTGAGTGTTTTCTCTAGCCTTTGGACGGATATCTTGACCATAGTCGATGAAGTGGCGCATTCGTGGGCAGATGATGCGTGGATAATCAATAAAATTCTTGCTATGTGGTGGACCTTTTTTGGTCTTGCAATTTGGTTCTTTCCGTTGTTCGTGGCGTGGGTTGTTACTGTTACGGACTGGATAGCATTGTGGGATTCCTTTGGAACGGGGAAGGAGGCGTGTGAAGGGGACCAATTTGAAGAAATGGAAGAGGGGAAGTGTTATTGGACTATAGTGAAAGAACTGGAGAGAAAAGAAAAGGACCGGCTTCGGTAATAAGATTGACATTAGGTACACTTGACGATTTGTGAAGGAAGGCGTAATTAGGGGTGGACATAATGGGATATTGCAATCGAGTTGGGGATCATTAATATATCTACATCCACATTCTCCCAATATCAGCTATCCTTGCTTTTCTGGTACCCACGTAGGAGACAGCGTGTGCTAGGGGGAGATACAGTCAGGTGCTTTGTGAAGATATGAAGTGTCCGCGATAGCTTTGCGCAAATTTCTCGCCCCGATAACGCTTAATGCTGAATCCCACCAGTATTTTATTTCATCGCTGGAGCTCTTTGGTAGCTGACAAGTGCTTTCTTTTTTTCAATATTGAAATCTGTTAAGGGCTTTCGCAACAAAATGGCAGCTTTGGATCAAGCTGTGGGAGTGCATGTTGAATGCGAGCATCTTGCTTTTGTATACGGCCTATTAAACATGAATTCACAATACGGTACCATTAGGTAACTATATGCTTTATATGATCAATCCACCCAATCAACTTCAACTTAACATTAGCATGGATTACGCCTTTTGGCCAGCAAACGTTGACCTCTCCTCAGTATCTACTTATTCAGACCTCTTCTTTGTCTTGGGAAGACAGACCCAGCATATAGTCATAATGACAAAACACACAATGCAAACAGGATGTAGTGCCCAGGTGCCAACCTGCTGTGACAAAAGACCAGTCATGAACGGGACAAATGCACCCCCAGAACTACCTACCGACGCTATGAACGAAAACGCCGAAACCTGTTTGTGAGGTGTGATCAGACGTACAAATAGCTGCGTGGCAGCCGGATATATTGGCCCAAGTAACAAGCCGGCCAGGGAAACGGCAATCGAATTTCCGATGATGGATGGAACGAACCACACGAGAAGCTGGAGGATGAGTGCACCGGCTGTCAGTCCAAGGACGAAGTTTCGTTCTCCTAAACGACTTCCAATGTGCGATAGTGTGAAGCGGCCTAAAAGAAATTTATTAATTACTTTGAAGCCACATGGAAGTATTTGAAAGTGTTTGTAACCTACCAACTGTGATTCCGGCCCAGAATCCTGCTGTAACGTATCCGACTTTCGTTGGATCTCCTCCACGATAGCTCACCAAAAACGATATGACCCAACCCGAGATCGCGACTTCGCATCCCTGATATGCAAAGATAAAAAGCGATCCGAGCAGGATCGTTCTATCCAGAACAAGGTTCTTGAAGGATTGCCAGCGAGATGGTTCCACGGTTTCGCGACCCATTGGGCGTGGCATCATGCTACTTTCCTGCTCATAATTCCAGAAGGACCAGCCATTGAACGCCAGATTGATAGCCGAAAGGGCCATTGGAATGATGTAAAAGCGAGACCAATGAACACCATGTGATACGAGTGCGGTGGCAATTAAAGGACCAGTCGTCCCACCAATTCCATAAAAGCCTTGGAAGAATCCGGTAAGAAGCGGACCATGGTCTAAGATTGCAGTGAAAACCTGACCGATAGCGAGAACGATAGCCATTCCCATGCCTGTTAAAAAGAACCTGTCTGGTGAGCGCTAATTAACGAAGAGGATTAGATCTTTGACTTACCCCAGGACGGTGACCGGGAATGGTTGCGCGCAAACTATCAGCCCATATCCTATCATCATCACAAACTCTCCAACCATCAGAGCTTTTGCTCGACCAAACCGAACGGTAAGAGCATTTATGAAAAATGCTGCACTGATGAATCCAAGAGCAATTGCAACAAACAGAAGTGACACGACTGCATAACCAATCCCATAGGCACTGGTGCGAAGAAGAGTTAGGTAAATTTCATTTCTCAAACAGGGTGCCATACGTTTCAATATAGGGAATCAGTGCTCCGGGAGCAGAATCATTGAGCCCTAGTCCAAAAGATGTAAGATCTAAGGCTATCACCCGGAAGCGATTCTTAGGTGGGTTCCAGAAGCTTTGTACTTCGTTTTCGTGATTTTGATTGGATAGTGGAGAGGTTCTCTCTATATCACTTGGAGTAGCAGTAGAGTGGTTGCGTATAGCAGAGTCCAGAGAATCTCCGAGCTGAGATGGCAGTGGTTGGAGCGGGATAGGTAGTGGCTTTCGTGGTGAAGAATTACGGTCCAGAGGCTCAAAGAGCAATCCCAAAGAGGTTGGATCCATGGTAATAACTTTTAGAACAAAGTGAGAACAGATTGAGGATCCTAGGGGTTTATGTGTAGTTTTATATAGTGAGTGATGTAAGCAGCTTCAATTTCGCGAAAGATGGGGTAATTATTAAGCAGTAAATTTTAGCCTGTATAACTTCACATTCTCTACTGGGTAAAGATTTACAGAGCTCTACCAGGAACATTATGTTGCGTACACCACGTTTACAAACACACCTTGCTCTACTGACCCCTTTTTCAAAAGGGGCCAGCCTCGCTTAGCCCACGTGCGAAGGACCCCAACGCGGGACGGGTCAAAAGTAACAATCATAGCATTTGGAGTTTGTAACATTGATGTAATGTATACGCGAGGATTCACAAAACTGCAGCCGGTGCGAGCCGAACCGGCCATATATGGACGAATCTCAAAGGAAACATGTCATATTGTCAGGAGCTCGTTGATGATTTCAACAAAAAATCTGTGACGGTTTTCTGAAATATCCTATAATACGATTCGTACATATTTATAAAAATGTTTCTAGTTGATGTGTATAATATTGAGTCACAGACAAACCTTTAATGCCCAATTGACAGTAAATAACTAGCCTCTATTATATGCCCTAACTTTAAAGGAACGGAGAAGTAATGGATGGGTCTGCAGAAAATCCATGGTCTTTCGAGCCGCAAGAATCTTGCTGTAAACCAACCCGCTTTGTAAGTAGAGTAGATTAAATGCCGAGTACCAATCATTCACCTGCACTCACTTACTTTGATTCTGATCGAACACTTCCTTCCGCAGAACTACCATCGGTCAGTAGTTCGTCCGTATTACCGCCCCCTGCTCCTTTACGTCAAGTTAATAGCAGAATTGTTGTTGATATCCACACCTTAGCTTGTTCCCAGAGTCTTCCGGAGGTTACTATGTAACCAGATCTACTCTTCCCCCGCAATTCCAGGCCAGAAAACAGTCAATCAGCCGGCTTGGCAGCTGCACGGTTCAGCCTCCGATTCGGTTAACCTTAAGTATACCCAACGATTGGGTTCCTGGTGCATCAAGATTTTACACTTGTGCGATTCCCAGACCACTTTCCAGGGTACGTTGCTTTCTTCTATTGCCAGTGGCACCGTATGAGCAGTGAAGGCGTGGCCGAGAACAAGAGAGAAGGAGGGGTGAAGAAAAGATGGGTGAAATCCGATTAGTCCTTACGAGATACAGGCTGGATGCTCGATGCGGTGACCAAATGTGTTTGGAAGGCTTGCAGAAAGAGGCTTGAGAAAACATATATACTGGCTAGGGAAAAGCATCTTGAAACTCTTTCTACATCATTTGATAGGCACCGGAGCATCTCAAGGATATGCTGTGGCGGCCGGACCTGCTTCTTCGGTCTGGTGATTTCTTTTCTCACAGTTTCTTATTTCTACATAGTGCAGATGCAGAATCTATATTGGTATACTCTCAAATCTCTGGATTTACCCTGTTGCTGTCTATAAGTACATGCCCCCATCGACTCTCTTTTTGTGTTTTGTGTTTTCAAACAAGCCCCAGAAACCTTTGCCCACTTAAAATCCCAGCAACATACATACAAGACGTAATGCAGCTCCCTACAGTTTTTGCTTGCCTTCTATCTCTCGCGCCTACAGCCCTCGCGGCGGTGGGTGGACGCTGCACGCCTGCTGGAGGCGCAAACTCTCGTAGCATCTGTGTTTCCACGTCCGTATGTCGCTCCTACGGTGGCACTTATGTGAACAACAAATGCCCCAACGATCCGGCAGATATCAAGTGTTGCTCAGTAGATAACTGCTTGGACTCGAGTAGTTTCTGTACTTGGACTGGTAAGCTTTCTTTCACTCTTTCATCTAATCTCTTACAGCTGCTTTCTTTTGGGAGCTTTACCATCGAAGCCGCTTCTTGTGAAATGGAACCAACTGATGTTGATATCCAGGCGCGAATAATGAGTGTGAGGGTATCCCACAATCAGTATTTGTCGGCGGGAAATGTCCCGGAGGAAATAACTACAAGTGCTGTAACTACGGTGCTTAAGTGGTTGAGCTTATGCAAAAGTACACTACTGGGAATAACCTCGGCAGTGTCTCTGAAGTAGTTGGGTATATGAAATGAAAGAAATAATGCTTTTGTAGCAAGCTATAAAGAATAAAGTATACAAGATAAAGCATAACTGCAGGATTATCTTTATGGTACTAGAAATAGTTTGAAGTTTGTGTCTTTGTGTTAAGGTTCAAATAATCTGATAACAGATGATCTGACGATTCAAATACGTATTCTAAGTAGTTGGGGATAAAGCCAATAAACCTATTCCATCATGACCTTTAATAATAACAGACATTATTTGATAAAGTTCTTCTACAGGGGGGATAGGGAAATTCTTGCCTTGCAGTATTGCATATATTGCAAAGCCATACCCATGTTGCTGTTAGAAACTTTGCAAATGATATATAGATCGAAAGTAACGTGTTTTCATATTGATCTAATAACCCAATTCCTTGTAGTAGAGTGTCTTCTATCTTGGCAAGATATCAAGTTCAATAGATCCCTCTGCGATTCACAGATCAAGTAATTAATCTCTTCGGTTTTTTTCAATACACAAAACCGTGTAGTTCTTTGCATGACTCGTTGTCGTGCTAACTTCAATCTCTCTTTTATCTCAACCGTTTTATTAACCCTATATTGGCTTTCTTAGAATTTCAAGGTGTTGATTTTGTAACCTGTCTGGATTTGGGTTATCTGTTCTAGCGGCATTTCCAATATTGAAGCTCCAATGTTGCTAAAAATGGATACCGAGAGTAGCAAACCATGATAAATGCCCCCCCCTCTTCCAATAAGCATTATTATAGGTTTCACACAGAAACTGTTCCAAATTCCTATCATTCAAAATACTATATCTATATCTATATCTATATATATGTTGGTACTATTACCTAATGAATTAGCCCAAGAAGATGCTTATCTGAGTCAAGTGTTTCGTAAAGGAAAGTCGAGCACTAAGACCATGCTCTTGCACCCCTTGTGCCGGACAATATTGTGGAAGTAGATAACTGCGGTTAGTGGGCTTACGGTGTTAGTACTCACGATCACAGTTGACGCAAAACCAAATTTGTTGTGTCGTAGATTTCGACACTATACAAGCCTGGACAACAGAAGATTTGAATCATATACTACTGCTCCAAGTATAGATAATTCGAAGTCCTACTTAGCCTATTTATCATCTAAGCTTAAGTGTCGTGCATGACCGTGGTAGTTTGACGAGCAATGAGATCAAATTTATATCATTTTAGCGCTCATACAATCTGTACACGTATAAAGGTGGGGGAATCATAACGTAATAAAGAGATGCAAGCCCATCAGCTACCTACGGAATAAACCCTCTCCGTCCATACGCCATAGACACCAAAAACGCCCCCAAAATGGCTCATCAATACATAGCAAGAAGAGATTCGCGTCTGTAGCATTTGAGGTTACCACATGCCTCACTGCCAAGTTTGTAGACTTCCTGAAGATGAAATGACTCAGCACGCAAAGGTTGCCCACTATGACCTATAACATGCGCGCCTGAGGCATATTGGTGTCATGCTCTTCTGGTAGGCTTTGCATAGCAGAACGCTGCAGTTCTGCAATGCTCTGGTTATGCTGCAGTTCGCGTATTTGTGCCGCCATGAACTCCGTATTTCGTCGTAGTTCGTCATTCTCCGCCTTTAACCGCTTCACCTCTTCCCGGATATCTCCATCGGTATTGACCCTAGGAGCAGCACGCTTTCGCTTCTGGCCGATCTCGGTCTTATCCTCCTCCTCCGTTATCTCAATATCTGGTTGCGCGACATTATCCGTATGGACTCTCCGTAGGTGCTCGTTCAGATTTTCCTGCCGAGAGAAACCCTTGCCATTGTGGCGCTTGCAATTGACATGTGGACAATTTAGCTGCCGCCTAGGACCACCATGCTTTCCATGGACTTCTCTTTCATGACGAAGAAGACCGCCTGAGTATGTGAATCCTGGTAACTTCTGGCAGCCTTCTGCTGCACACTTGTAAGGTCGGTCATGTTTGTCCCTACATTTTAATCAGTACCTATGCGATATACGCAAAAGAAGTCATACATATGCTTGTTCCATTCGCACTTCCGTCCAAAGTCTCTCTTCTCCTCCTGACATCCTTCAAACGTACATATATAACGTCCATTCTCCCTAACCATTTCTCTTTCTGGCTTTGGAGGTGGTGGCGACCGGTTGCCGGCTTCGGGGTCATTGCTTGTCAGATTATTTGTTATAGTTTCAATCTCCTCCTGATGCTCTGCTGCTACTTCCGAGTCAATATTCTCAAACTTCTGCGTTTGGTATGGATCTTCGGAGATTCCTGCGATTGGGGGAGACGGATATCGGTTTTGTTCATGGCCATGGACCACCTGAATAGCTCACATCAGTATTCTGCTAGACCACGCGCCAAATTAATCTGAGCCATATAAAAAGGATTAACTGACATGCTGGAGAGCTTGAATATCTTGTTCTTGAGTGGTATCTTCATGCATCATGACTGGATACCGAGACTCCTGCATGAAGTTGGTCGATTCGTAGGAGAGCGACATTTCGGCTGTGTTCGCGTAATCACTATGAGGAGAGGAGGTGAAGGAGCGATATGACGATGGGCCGTTATAGGAACGCGGTTGGAATTCGGGACGTTGGGAGTTTATGAGGAAGTTCGAGGTGCCAGAATTCCTAGGCTGAGAGAATGATGTGAGCTAACCGAGTTCGGTAAAGTCCGGGTACACAGCCACATTTAGAGGTGTGGCATCGAGTAGAAGCACCAACTTCAGTGGCCAAAATATCTTACCTGTAATGCTTCACCGAACTGTGTATGCGGTTGAACTTCAGCTGGGCCTGCATTCCCATATATTATATTACGGAAGCCGTCGTGTTGATGAGTGGGCCGTAGACGAGAGGAGTTCGGGGGGGTGCCTGTTATAAATGTTAGTCACATGTTGCCTGAAATATCTCGACTTAGGTAGATACGTTAAATGGTGACTCACTTGCGTATGCCATGTTACGAACAGGCCGAGGCGCAGCTGCCTGGGACTCTTTTTGAGAGTGTCTCTGGAACATATTGTATGCCTCGATCTCTCCCCGTCTGACTGGAGGGTTGCTGGTGCCTTCAAATTCCCCTCCGTGTTCCTTTTTGATAAATGTTGATGCGGTGCCTGTGGGTTGAGAGTTAGCTTTAGGCTGGTGATTGCTATTGATCTACCTCTCGAGCCGACACCCTTTCGCGTTATCTCAAGGAAATGTAGGCTCGCAATTCTGGCCAGGGAAGGAGCCTTGCTGTCGCTGTCATGAGGCAGAATGCGCGAACCCTAACGAGTTGGCTAATTTGGACCAGCCTTTAACAATGAAGTGTGGGACTGATTGTTGTTCGTTGAGCCAAAGAGAAGAGACGACTTCGCCTTCGCCTTCTGTTGAATTTTGTGGGCTGAATTGGCTGCCGTTCTGGAGTGAATGAGCCACACAACTTTTATTCAATCCGAGGTAGAAATATGCAAGCCTGAATCACTTGAGAATCCAAATAGACTAGATCTTGCTACTCGTGCACACAATTTCTGTCGGAGCCTAAATGAAGGATGTGGTTTATCTTTGCTGGAGGAAGGCTTCGCTGGATAGTGACCATAACACTGGTTAACGTGGTCGCAGGTTGTAATTCTGTAGTCGGCTGCTGTCGCACTTCCCAGTTTTGTCGAATCTAACAGAGCAGGGTAGAAGGTGTATTGTTTATTCGCAAACAAAGAATCTCGCTTCATAATATTCCATGCCTTTTTAGCGGAACAGTGTTTTAAATCCTAGACCATCTTAAGTCATGGCCCTTCTAGGGCAAGAAATTGTGTTTATTATGCCCGACTCTTTGCTTGAAGAACCGCTCCACCAGTATTATTCAAAACACCACTTGGGGTTTTTATCTTTCGAGTGTAATTGACGGCTATGTCCTAAAACAGAAATCTCGTGAATATTAGGGAACTTTAGAGCTTACCAAGACCAAACTCATCGCCGTAGTTTGAAGAGATATAGATGTGTGCCGTTTGTTTGCTATGATGCATGTTCCGACTGCTTTGATGATGTTGAGCATATGTATGGTAGGAAGGCTGCGAAGAGCTTCGGGATATGCGATGAGAGGCCATTTTCGCATTTGCGACCTACGCCCCATATTATCAACAACGCAGTTTCACCTCAGTCCACGGTTAGATGGATGTCTTCGGCCTCCTTGATAGTCTAAAACTCGGACAATCTTCGCTAGGGGTGGAGTCGTCTAATCGAGTTACTGCTGTGCCGTCTCGGGAAGCTGTGAGTTGAGTAGGTAAGATTTTCTTAAGGAGACTGAGCTTTTGGGACTCTGCAATAGAAAACTCCGGAATGGATTTGGATAGACATACTGCAATCCTCAGACAGTGTCCGAAAATGTGTATAGACGGAGGCTTTCCGCGAACTACATTTGAAAATTAGCCAACAAGAGACTTAGTACCGAGCCAAGAATGAAGACTGTATATCCTTCAACATGGTCAAGGTCTCCGATGGTCTAAGATGAGACACCAAAGAAATAACCAAGATGGTATACCCCATATTCTACCACTACTTTTTCATAGGATGTAACAGCAATGAGTTCTGAGAAAGAAACCTGAAGCTATTAGGACAGACTTACGTATCAGTCAGCAAAATCTGTCCTGTTTCACAACTTTTCTTCAACAGTATTCCGAACACCTGGATCTAGAAGTCTTAAATTCGCCTTTTTTCCAAGCTGTGTAACCAAGCCTCCAACCAAAGATTTGAGCAGAAACAGTAAAAGAACAGACCGCTTAATATTCGTAAGGAGGTTCTTTCTTCTTGTAATAGCCAGCTACAGCAGCTGCGTCACCTATTCTCGATTCGTCTAAACAATTTAGACGAATCCTGCATCGTAGAGTATCACTCGCCGGGTCGGCCTTACCGCCGTTCTTCGTGGGGTCTCACCCCTTCTTCTGCCTCCCCTCATAGGTCACACCCCCAAAATGCCCCCCATAACCAAGAAGCAATCCAGGCAAGAAACGGTGTGAGATGACCTCCATCAGAATGGAATCCTCGGTACTGGGTGGGTATTTCCCCCAAACAACCAGTCGACCGGCTCGGACCCCAGACAAATGATAAGGGGATTATATGACAATATGCAGCCTTATGGGCCTTGCAGATAGTCGGCGGGAATCTCTCGCATCATGAGCGAATGGGCGGCCAGTCTGGATGTTGTACAGGTCAAGGTTTGAAGGTTTACCCATCGAGTTCTGATGTTCTTGAGGTGTGGTTTGATCAGCAGGATTTTATGTTCGGCAGTCTTGAATCAGGCATCACTTTACGATGCCTGCATGTCGAGGCCGTCAGGCAAAGAAAGTGAGGCAAACGAGGCATCACTTTTGATACCAACTTAGCATTTACATCTGTATATTTCCCCCTAAAATGGCACCGGAAGTTCTCAACTTTTGGTGCCTTATCCATATGTGGTTAAACCTGGAGGGCTGGACAGTCCAATTTAATGCGTGAAACCGCTGCTGATAAATATACTGTCTGTATATCACTTCGATTGCCTTCAGCCCCTTAGCCAGTTTCGCCCACGCTGCAAACACTGCAAACAAATGCAGAAGACCAATCGGATTCTTTCGGGCCGATAAGAATTAGCACTTCCGGAATTCCAGGATCAAAGGATCGTATCCTCAGCTCTTAATTAAGAGCTAATGCAAGATATTGCTGCTTGTCATCGTGCGTCCAAAGCTTTTACACGTGGTGTTGAAAGAGTGAAGCAAAGCAGCAAAGAAACAAACGGCAATCATTTGCTCTCACTGACAATATCACAAAAGAACAGAAACTTAATAATATTATACTATTTAGATACTTTTATCAGTCACTAATTTCAATGGGGTAGACAACCATTCAATGGATATATCTGGACAAATGCACAATGAAATTTGGGGGAATAGAAGGACTGGTCTAAAGACTTGCAAACCAAGGACCTTCTTGTCTTATGGGAGACTTTTTCAATCAGTTTGAGGCATCGAGAATCTCTAGTTTCTGTAATAGCAACTTCTTTCAGGGTATA
>Ga0247734_1001835_pt1 | contig 15249 bp, 7 predicted proteins | sample UWRJL103311B2_FD_180933 | JGI IMG/M metagenome (GOLD analysis project Ga0247734, IMG submission 180933) | Plant litter microbial communities from Arlington Agricultural Research Station in Wisconsin, United States - UWRJ-L103-311B-2 | ecosystem: Environmental > Terrestrial > Plant litter >... | reverse complement strand
TGATATAGTCCGTCTCGATCATTTCCGTGCCTTTGCAGATTATTGGGAAGTACCGGGCGGAGAAAAAACAGCCGTTAACGGAGAATGGAAATTGGGACCCGACGCGGATTTCTTCCTGGCTGTCGAGGCTGCATTGGGCAGTCTTCCGTTTGTGGCAGAAGATCTTGGTGAAATCAGTCATGCAGTATTCCGCTTAAGAGATCAGTTCCGTTTGCCGGGAATGAAAGTACTGCAATTCGCTTTTGATGAAACCATGTCCCAATCGGATTATATTCCCCATAATTTCAATACAAATTTTGTGGCTTATACTGGTACCCACGATAATAATACTGTAAAAGGCTGGTTCCGGAAGGACATTGATGATGAAACCAAGTCCCGTTTAGAAGAGTATGTCGGGCAGTCGCTGGATGAAAATAATGCTTATAAAATAATGGCTCGTATGGTGCATTCTTCCGTGGCTAAAATGGCTATTTTGCCGATTCAGGATGTGCTGAATCTGGATGAAACCTGCAAGATGAACAGCCCCGGTTCCAATGATAATAACTGGTCATGGCGACTTAAACCAGGACAATTAACTAAGGAAGCCGAAGATCAGCTGATGCAATGGACTGTTCTGTTTAACCGTGATTAATTAAAAGACCCGGCGAAAAATTATTAATGGATAAATAGGAATGATATGAAAAAAGTAGATTTAAACTTACTGGCTATCATCAATCAGGTCATTTCAGATCTGGATGATCCTTCGGCACATTATCTGGTGATAGCAAACTACTATTTTTATCATGACAAACTTACCAATTTTGCGCCGGTCTATTTTAATTATGAAGCCATAGATGAAGTCCAGCTAACCGAAGACGGTTTGAAATGTAAACTCGTTTTTCATGTTGAAGATCCAGGTAACAGATTTAATATAAGGATCCCTTATAATCAGATTGGAAAAATATCAAAATTCAATAATCCCGATCTGGTTCAGGAGAATATTTTGTTTTTAAACGAAGAAGTTATGCATCGTTATAATCATTCAGGAAGAAGTTTTTCTGCATCATAATATCAATAGCAATAACAAATCGTCCAGTTATTAATATTATTTACCTTTCCCGAAAATACCGGGAAGGGTAATTTTATAATAAATCTTCACGATAAATGTAAAAAAACGTATAATAATCTATTTATTAGCCTGTATAAACAGTATTATTTAAATCTTTACTGGTAATTTTGTACCCATTACCACTATACCTTCCATGAGTCTCACAAGCGAGTTGTCATATAAGGTCTGCCACACATATCATCATTTTTTCTATCTCTGCCTTTCCGGCAATGATTGGATTTTTCATATACAGCCATCTAAAATTAATGGCTTATAAAGATATGACATTACCTAAGCCCACAAACATGACAATTGCATTAATTGACAAGCACCCTATTGCACTCAGAGGTTTATATCTGTTGCTCAAAAATCAATTTAAAGAAGTTACAATATTACAGTCTGATAATGTTTTGACTTTTTATAAATTATTTCGCAGTCAAAATCCGGATATAATTATTCTTGGGATCAGCCAGGATCTTAATGATAATAATGTTGGATTTATCAATTTGATAAAACAAAATCATCCTAAGGCAGCCATCATCCTGTATGATGAAAATCCAGGATCTACCCTTGTTTTTCATTATTTAAAAACCGGGATTTTTGGTTATTTATCAAAACAAAATAATGTAAATGAATTGACCAAATGTATCAAGAGCGTTTTGAACGGCAAAAAATACATGTCCGATGAAATTTTGAACCTGATCCTGAACCAGCACATTACTGAAAAAAATGATTTATTTATAGACAATGGATTGTTGACTTCAAGAGAATATGAAATAGCTCATTATTTGAGTCAGGGAATGAAAACGTCACTGATTGCCCAAACACTTGGAAGGAAAATGTCTACCATCAGTACAATTAAAACTAATATTTTCAAAAAATTGCAGGTACGCAATATATTGGAATTAAGAGAACTTATGAAACCTGATAATGTGACGTAACGAGAAAAGTAAGTGTATTTATCATGGCATTGGAAAACCCGAAATGAATGTAATTCGGTGAAGTTTACTTTACATGATTATGCCAGCTGAATTTCACAGATTTGCTTCCAGAATATCAAGAAACACTTGCTATACGTTTGTGCCGAATAAATCATTCTCGAGATCAATTTTGACAGAAGAAAATATAAAAATAGATTTATGTGAAGAACCTATATTTCGCTGAGTAGCTCCTGGTAATTATCCGGGGATAATTTTCTGATTATAACCGGATATTCAGCATAATTTAATTTAAAATAAGTTATACAACCAAGCGGATTAAAAGTTATTTTAACACATAAATATCTGATTTTCTGAAATTTATACTTATGTTGATGTAAATTTTAATATCTATAAATAGCATTTCCCTTAATAATAATTCCATATAATCAATAAAAACCTTTCCACAATCCAGATCTAAGATTATGGTTTAAACTGCCTCTTATGCTGTATCAGCATTGACATTGATACAAAAAACCTATTACTCTGGTACTGAATAATGTACTATCATTTGTCTAATGAGTAAAATAGCTCTAATTTCTCCCTGCCAGCAAATCCTTAATGCTTACGTATACACATAACGGTTCGAATCTATAAACGGTGTTATCATTGTTTTATAATTATCAATGACAAATTGCAATTAAACACATATACGTAGCACGCTAAAAAATGGAAAATGTTTTATAAAATATACCAGGCAAGAGATCATTTGCATAAGATTTATTCTCTCACACTATATAATCTTGTGTGAAATATATTGTCAGGATAGAAGTAACGGTCTAATCAATTGCTTCTTTTAACTTCAATATATTATCAACACCTAATTTGTGGAAAATTGTAGCTTTAACAGTGCTAATAGTGGAAAGATGCAAACCCAGTTTTTCAGCTATATATGACGTTTTCATACCCTGACTTAAATACTGTGCTATTTCATATTGGCGTACAGTAAGGGATGTATGCGATTTCGGCATTTTACTTGTTCCCAGCAAATAACCAAATAACACATCCATAAGTCCGGGACCAAAATATCGCTTTCCGTTTAATACGGTTTCAATACAATCAATTAGTTCGCTCAGATCGCCCTGTTTAGACAAATAACCATTAACTCCGGATTTTAAATATAATACTGCAAGATCAGGTTGTGTTTCCACATCATAAACAACCATTAATGCCTTAGGATACTGTTTTTTTACTTCCCGAAGTGTCTGACGGCTTTCCTGCTGTGCAATCTCGTTAATCCCTAAAATAAATAAATCGGGTTTAATACTGAATTGAAGTTCCTGAAAGCTATTGAAATTGCTTGCTTCGATTAAACGTGCATCATTAAAGTGTTCTTTAACTAATTCGGTTAAACCTTTACGAGTGATCGGTTGGTTATCGATTACTGCTATAGTTATCATATTATTAATATTGTTGAGGTATCATATTGTTGGTATTATTCTAAAAACCAGCTATCGGTTATCAAAAATAACATTGTCGGTTTTATTGTGTAAAATTCTTATGCTGGAAAGATGTCCAAGTATCTGCTCTTTCAGTCTGCTTGTCAGATACATAGCTGCATAAAAATCTGATCAACTTGAATTTTTGCTGGAACATCAGTTACTCCTGTTTGCTCATTATACAGATCAGGGTTCTCTAAATCAGCTTTTCGTTATAAATTGATTTAAGTAAATATATTTATATTAGATCGCTCATCAAAACATTTTACAAATAATAATTAAAACGTTATTGAAACAATAGATTACTTTTTAGGATTCAACCGGTAGAGATAAGTGTTCATATCTGAATTACCTGTGTTTTGTATAAGTATAAAATGTATCATATACCAGTACCAGATTGAACATATCATAGTGAATCTTTTGCTTGTCAACACTGACATATTGCATCATTTCAACAACAAAATAATGTAATTACCAATTACCGGAAGAGCTTATACGCTAATTTTGAACCCTTAAAATACGCTGTGCCCTTATCCTATATAAATCTTATTTTCGAATAAGAAATCGCAGGCATATTAAACTCAATCTGTTTTTTGGCAGCCATCCGTTTCCCTTGCACAGAAATCTTTTTTCCAGTTTGATCAAACGATAAAAAGATTTTTTCAGAAGCGTTAAAAGAATCAGGAACGGACAATTTTACGGGTTTGTCAGAAAAGAAGTACCACTCGTTATCACGATTATAAAGTGCCGCAGAAGTCGAAACAGATGAAGAAATATTAAACTTCTCATCGCCTGCGGATTTACCATTCCCAATAAACAAGTAATTGAGCTTGCCATAAAGTTCGCTTATAATAGCATATGTGGCTTCTACATGCATTTTATTATAATTAATGACTTCGCCTTTTGAAGAGGAAAATATAAACTCCTTGCTTCCAGCCTTACTTTCAATGACTAATCCCACAAAATCACCGGAAGGATTTACCGGTTCAAAAGAATTTATACTAATTACCGAACCTTTCGTTTTGCTGGTAGAGGGTTCATAAACAGCTACAAACGGCTTCGTCCAGGCTTCTCCCGACTGACGTGCCACAATTGTAGAAAGCGGGAGTTTCGCAATCGTATCAGGTATCATCATATTGTTTCGGAAAGATTTAGATGGCGGTGCTTTCACTGCGAAGATTTCCCGGTCCGGAGAACCTTTCATCCATAAGTTCATCGATATTTGATCTTTTCCCGGAATATTTACTTTGAAAACTGCATTGAAATCCTCGTTGCCAGCCGTGGATTTTTTGTCGTAGAAATAATCGTAAGCAAATAAATGGCCACCTGCAAACGAAAGTTTTTCTGTTGATTTCAGGTTCAATGGTTTTCCTGAAATACTGGTAAGCGTCAATTCCCCACCAAGATTATGGTAAAAATAATCATGCATTTTATCACTGCCCTTTTGTTTTTTTGACCTGAAAATATCCACATAATAACCTGTTGAATCACTTGTACGAATAATACTTGTCAGCCTGTTTTGGTCAGATTGGGTTTCAGGTTCCAGAAAATAGAGCTCACCAAAAGTAACGGGTGCGAAATAATCTGTTTTCTGATTCGATTTAGGATAGGCACTTAGTACGTCAAATCCATGATTACTTTTCATGACCGGGTATGCCGAAATTCCATCCACAGCTACGGTATTATGTGCCGGAAATTGCGAGTAATATTCTGCATAATCCTGCTGAAAATAACTGGTACCAATTCCACCATCCGGCCCAAGGATCAAACCTTTGCCATAAATTTCCATGGAAATTCCATTCGCATGCATGTGATTTCCTTTCGATCCGGCCATAGCCACCATCAAACCATTTTCAGGATCCATTCCGTTACGCTGGGCAAAATAGCTGACATTGGGTGCTGAAAATACAGGGCTCACATAATCTTCTATTTTTCCTGCCGTAACAGAAGTCTTTAACCCGGATTCATCTGATTTGAAGCCCTTTTCGGATTTAACGTTATGAAAATTGATTGTTTTAACAAAATGTGTGTACTTATCTTCCTGTTCCGTTTTTTTATTCTTTAACGCATTTTTAATCAACTGTATCGCTGAGCGCGGGTCAAGCTGATGGTAATGTGAATCGCCAAAACCAGTGGTGTATCCGTTTGGGAAAATATACTGCGTTTCGGCCAGTACTGCCTTTTCAAGAACAGGCATCTGAGGCAGCAGATTGTAATTAAAATTATCATCAAACCAATTCACATAACCTACAAAATCATGTAAAACACCTGCTGAATAACCCGCACTTTCATTCCAAATTCCGGTATTCGGGTCATATCCCTCGTTCATTACCTTCGAAATTGACCATTGCCGTTCGGAGTTTTTATTCAACACCTGATCCATGTAAAACTGCGTTCCTTTTTTGTCAGAATAGCTTTTATCCTGTTCCAAAACATGGGCGATCAACAGTATATTTTTTGCCTGCATTAAATTCCAGTTATTAAAAGCAACGCCATTTTTTATCTGTATATCCGCCCACTTTTTAAAAGTATCAATGTAGATCTCATCTTTCTGCGGAGCACGTTTCTGAATATAGTTATACAAGTTATCGTAAACAGAAGTGAGATTGTTCAGCATCGCTACTTCCTGAATTACTTCAAAAGTGGAAAGTCCGGTAATTGTCTGATGATGACCATGTGATATATCATAAGGTTCTTTGCGGTAGTACATGCCGGTCATGTAAGTGTCAAAAAGAGCAAAAGCAAATTTTGCATATTTTTCTTCATTCGTTTGCCGGAATATTGATCCGGCTTCTGCTGCCAGTCGCAGGATATTGGTATTAATTGCTTCAATATTACGCCCCGTTTTAGCAATATCCGCCCACTCTACCGGCTGATCCGGTTTGGAACGATTGATCATGGGAATACCCCGCGGATCGTCCATATAAGGCTGCATATCTTCCAGTTTCAGACTCCCATAAATTGTAGTATTGTCACGGCCGCCGGGAAACCTGACAGTAGGAACCGGCGCTTCTCCACTGGCATGATCATAAATTCCACCTTTAATAAAAACATCGGTCGATTTTGTTTTCCAGTACATTTGAAGCCGGGAAACCATCCATGTGCTGTCAGATTGATGTTTGGTTACATAATTATCTACATCACTTTTATAGCGGGCCAAAGTCTTTGCATCAGCAGATTCCTTGATGCGGGGATGAACGATGGAAAAGCTGGTGGGTAATGCAATTTGCGCCGTTACGGAAAATGTCATCTGAACCAAAATAAAAGACAGAACGAACGGGATACTTTTCATTTGAATTGATGCATTATTTGTTAGTTGATATGAACCATAAAATTTGCAAATTTCATGGTTCAAGATCTATGGTTCCCGTTGTTCCATTATTCACAGGGCTACACCTTTTGCTGATGTATTTTGCACTTTCAGGGCATTGATGCATTATATTGAGGAAAAGGTATAGGTCTTTCCTTTTTGTGTTTCGATGTCAAAAACTTTGGTTTCCTTAATATCCACTAGCTTTGCCGGAGTTGCTTCGGTGGATATTAACGGATTTTGAGTTTGTGAATACTTGAAAAATAAATTGGTATTATCTCCAATCGCTGGCTTGATTCCGGCTGATTTTACCTCGTTGGGAAGTCGCAAACGAAGATTTCCACCCAAAGTTGATTTGATGATCAGCCTGGCAACTTTACCATTTTTCCATTCCATAGATACAATTTCAAAACCTCCTCTTGCCCGTAATCCGCTTATACTTCCATCTTTCCAAATATCCGGTAAAGCAGGCAGTAACTGAACGGCTCCGTCATGACTTTGCATCAGCATTTCGGCAATACCAGCCGTACAGCCAAAATTTCCGTCAATCTGAAATGGAGGATGTGCGTCAAAAAGATTGGTATAAGTACCACCGCCGCCGTTTTTAGCTGCTACCGGAGCAGGTGTCAGCTGATCAGAAATCAATTTATAAGCTCTGTTTCCATCCTGGAATCTTGCCCAGAAATTCACTTTCCAACCCATAGACCAACCCGTTGAAACGTCCCCGCGATAATTCAGCGAAGTACGCGCAGCATTAAAAATTTCAGGTGTATAATAAGGAGAGATCTCACGTCCGGGATACAATCCAAACAAATGCGAAACGTGGCGGTGACGATCCTGAGGATCATCCAGGTCTTCTATCCATTCCTGCAACTGGTTATGTTTACCAATCTGCATGGGCGGTAATTTGGCACGAATGGATTTTAATTTGACTACAAATTCTGCATCATTCCCCAAAGCTTCGGCCGCATTGATTGTATTGGAAAAAAGATCAAAAAGTATCTGGTTATCCATTGTAACACCTGCATCAAAAGAAACGCCCGGTCGGGTTTTCGGCGCATTTTCAGGCGAGGTTCCCGGCGCTACCACCAGCCAATGGTGCTTAGGCTCTTCTACCAGGAAATCAACAAAAAACTCTGATGCACCTTTTAAAACCGGATATACAGTTGCCAGGTATTTTTTATCTCCTGAATACTCATATTTTTCCCATAAATGCCGGCTCGTCCAGGCTCCGCCCATTGGCCACATAGCCCAGTAAATTGCATCGACCGGACCGGTAATCCGCCAAATATCCGTATTATGATGTGCCACCCAGCCTTTTGCACCATACATGACCTTCGCTGTTTCTTTACCTGTTTCAGACAGATCTTTTACCATGTGTAAAAATGGCTCATGAAGTTCCGAAAGATTGGTCATTTCAGCTGGCCAGTAATTCATCTGGGCATTAATATTGATCGTGTACTTGCTGTCCCACGGTGCATCCATCCGGTCATTCCAGATTCCCTGCAAATTGGCCGACTGACCATTTGGCACCGATCCGCTGATCAGCAAATAGCGGCCAAACTGGAAATAAAGCGATACCAATGCAGGATCATTTCTTTTCGCAAAAGCAGCAAGACGCTCATCTGTGGGCAATTGAGAAGCTTCGGTACCTCCAAGATCCAGTTTGACGCGGTTAAAATATTGTTGATGATGCAAAGTATTTGCCACCGTAAGTTTCACAAAATCTTTTTTCTCTGCTGCTAAAAGATATTTTTCTGTAAGTTTTTCAGCATCAGCAGTTAAGGTTTTATAATTGACAAAATTTGTAGCAATCGAGATATAGATCGTTACACTGTTTGCATTGGCAACAGATATAGCCGAATCACTGGCAGTAATTTGGCCTCCTTCTGTTTTTAACCGAACCTGTGAATTGAACTTAACCTGTCCTTTTACACCTTCATGATCTGCTGTAATACCAGAAAGAACCAGCGTATTTTTCCCATCCGTTTTGATCTCAGAACGCTGTGGACTAAACATCGAAGCTGAGAAATTCAGTTTACCTAGTTTGTCGGCTGTGAGATGAATAGCAATAACCTGATCGGGATGTGAAGCAATTATTTCCCTTTTATATTTAACTCCGTTTACTGTATAAGTCGTCGTTGTGATTGCTTTTTGAATATCCAGTTCACGGTAATAATTTTCATACTTTTCATGTCCAGGAAATGATAGTAACAGATCTCCGACCGGCTGATAGATCATGCCATTATCTTTTTTATTTTCAATTGTTTTACCTGCCAGAACCTGTGCTTCTTTTTGTTTTCCCTCAAAAATAAGTTTGCGGATTTCAGGTAAAGCGGCCAAAGCTTCCGGCCTGTCATTACGATGAGGACCTCCCGACCAAACCGAACTTTCATTGAGTTTGATAATCTCTTTTTCAGGATTGCCATAGACCATAGCACCCAACCGGCCATTGCCGACCGGAAGTGCATCTGTCCAGTTCTTTCCGGCAGGCTGTTTATACCAAAGTTTAAGACTGGCTTTATCCTGAGCATTGCTGACAAGAACAAAAAACAAAAATGTTAAGGTTAAAAATGGTTTAGTCATTTTTATAGATTTATATTCTTCAATAGTTGAATGCAGCTAATTTAAATGGTATTTCTACAAATATTACAACACCCAATCAAAATCATGATAATTCCTTAACCTAAATTGTTAATCCTACTTGAATGCAACTAACACAAAATGTCTCACTACAAATATTACAGCCAAGAACCCTTACTTCCCTAATCCTAAAATCCTGATCCTATTTCACCGGCGTAAACCATATTGCCTGCCCGCCTTTTGCCGGCATCACCATATCCAGAGTCTGGTTATTATCAACGATTTTTCTTTTAATAGCCACCTTCGTTCTGGTTGTCAGGGAAAGATCGTCGCTATAAATTGACGCGTTATATTTTATTCCTTCTTCCAGAAAATCAAGTGATAGTGTAAGCGTTCTGGCGTCATTATTGGTGATTGATCCTACAAACCAATCCTTTCCCGACCGGCGCACCGTAGTGATATATTTGCCAATTACACCGTCTGCAATCTGAGTCTCATCCCATGTTGTCGGCACTTTTTCGAAGAATTCTATTTCCGGTTCGTTTTCGTAAGCGGCAGGTTTATCATACCAAAATAAAAACTGGAACGGACTGTACATTACCACAGAAAGCGCCAGCTGATGCGCATGTGTATTTTTTAGCCTTTTATCAAAATAACATATTGTGTAATCACCTGCTCCGGCCAAACCTCTGGTGAAAGGCAGGATGGTATTGTGTGTTGCATCCGGAAATTCTTCATTGCCACGAATTCCTTCCTGAGTTATCAGATTGGGATAAGTCCGGCTAAATCCGGTCGGACGGTATTCATCATGAATGTCCACCATCAACTGATATTCCACCGCTTTTTTCACCGCCTGATGCATCCAATGAGTCCAGCGATTAGACCCGATCTGTACAAAACCAAACTTGATTCCCTTGATTCCCCATTTTTGATATAAAGGAAAAAGTTTGTCAATCTGATTAAAAAGAGCACGTTGGTTTACGTAAATCATAATGCCGATTCCTTTATCCTTTGCATACGCGATCAGTTCCTGCATGGCCAGATCTTTTTCCGGCGATACTGCCGAAGCATCCGAAGCCACTTTCATTTCCGGCCCATACCAGCCTGCATCCAGATGTACATATTGCAAATGATGAATGGCTGCAAAGTCGACGCAAGCTTTGGCGTCCTTTATCGTTAAACCGGAACGAATTACTTTACCCGGCCTGATCCAGGAAGTATTCGTTATTTTATTGGCAGGATTCAGGTTTAAAATTAAATCATTATTTTCCAATAAACGCCCTGGTTTTTCCGAGGCCATTACAACACGCCATGATGTTCCAAAAGGTGTTATCGCATCCACATCTCCGTACAAAGATGCTTCAAGTGTATTTTTCTTTAAACTGCTTAATTTAAATTTCGTTCTTGCATAATCCACCATTTCAGCTTCCAGAAGAGCAACATTTAATCCATCAGGTAATGTCAGTGTTAATGGACGTTCACTTTCATCAGGCCAGTTTTTTAAAGGCAAAATAGAATATGGACCTTGTGCCCAACGCTCAAAATAAGCTTTTGTACCTTCGGGTAAAGTAAACTGCGTTTGTTCGCCTGTAATGTGCATAAACAGACCATTTTTATTTTCAGGAAAGAAATATTTAAAAGCTACACCACTGTCGTAAGCGCGCACAATCAGGTGCATTTCATAACTTCTTCTACGGTCGTAACCGGAGCCTGCATGTCCCGCAGCCTGCGCATTGCCATCGCCGAATTTCTCAAATTTGAGCACCATTTCATTGTAATGATCTTTAATGGTACTTCGCTCTCCATAAACTGGTTTCCAGGTTTCATTTTTTGAAGTGCGTTCGGCACTGGTAAATTTCAGGTTTTCAAACCATAATTTACTTGAATCGTTGGTAATTGCCAGGGCAGATTCAAAGAGATTATTTTCGATTAAAACACCAAGTTCTGACTCTAAAATGATGTGTTTCTTTTTATAATCAACCTGATAATAAAGTTGTTTCTTACCGTTTTTAAGGTTTTTCTGATTAATCTCAATTTGAAAATTCCCATCAGGAGAAACCAGTATCTGGTGTACAGCCTGGGCAAAACTATTGGTTAGAACAGTAAAAAAGATCAGTACAGAATGTAATCGGAGTATATAATATTTCATTGGTTTTTATTTTACGGTATCCGGTCTGCGTCCGGTCTGCATGCGACCAGCGGGCTGAACGGGTGCAGACCGGATGAACTATCGCGGCTTTTTTTATGTTTGTGCATGTGCGTTCAGCCCGCTTATGGCGTGCAGACCGCATAGTGTGCAGACCGCTGCGTGCGCAAACCACATGTGAACTTAATAACCCTGATTCTGAACCAGTTTGGCATTTAAATTTAACTGATCAACCGGAATTGGATATAAATATTTACTTCTGCTAAAACGTCTGTTACCTGCCTGATCAATAATTAAAGCTCCGTTTGCAGGATCTATACCATAAGGATATATGCTCGGTTTGTAAGCCGGAAGTTTTGTAATGGGATTTATAAAAGTTACAATTTCAGTAGGCTTACCTTTGTAATTCAAGACAATACCTTCAATCGGCTGGTTCAGTTCTGTTTCAGCCATTCCCCATCTTTTCAAATCGTCAAAACGGGTATTTTCTCCATACATTTCAAGTGCCCTTTCCCTTCGGATTTCTCCCAACATTGTCAGACTTGAATATGGTGCTATCAGTGCGTTTTTCAAAGGTGCCACATACGCTCTTGCCCTGATTTTATTGATGGAAAGATCCAGATCAGCATCCGAAATTTTCCCGCCGCCCAGTTCACATTTGGCTTCGGCATAAATCAGATAAACCTCTGCAAGCCTGATTTGCGGGTAATCATACGATTCCTGATAGTCGGCTCTTCCCGGATGTTCAGAATACCACTTACGGTTTCCATAACCACCGTTGGCTGAGTTGCTTGCCAGATCAGGATAAAAAGGTGTAATAATAGCTGGCCAGTTAAACAAATTGATATAATTGGCTTTGGTATAATCCGCACCTGTACTGGTACCAAATCCCCAATATTTTTCACCCGGTTTATTTACAGTACTTCTCAGGCGCCAGTCGCGGTTTGCAAATTCATCAGTCATTTTAGCATAACCTTTTGCTAGCGGCGAAACCGAGAAAGGAAGTCCGTCTGTACACAAATACATATCCATCATTTTACGGTTTGGAGCCAGCAAACCACCAACCGTATGCGTAAGATTTGCATTGCCCTGAAGGAGCGTAAAATCATAAGTACTTTTCAGGATAAATTCCTTATTATCAGCTTTTGTTAATCCTTTTGGATTTGATTTTGCGTCTTCCAAAACAAACAGATAATAATAACTGAGACTGTCCACACCATTGAAAAGTCTGAACGTATTATCAGCCATTACTTCCGAAGCAAGCTTTGCAGCTTCCGTCAGATAAGCAGTTGTATGATCACCGGTTTTCTGACCTTTTGCAAAATCTGTATCTTCACCAACATACTTTTCCCAGGTTGCTTCGTAAAGCAATACTCTTGCCTTAAACGCTTTTGCTGCCTGCTGACTTACCTGGCCTTTATCTCCCGCAGCAATAGCCGCTTCCAGGGGTAAACCTTCAATGGCAACATCCAGATCTTTCATGATTTGGGCAGCAACTTCATATCTTGTATTTCTTGCTCCATATAAAACATCATCCGTTACATCCAGCACTTTTGTTACGATGGGCACACCTCCATATCTTTTTAAAAGAAAATAGTGATGCCAAGCCCTGAAAAAATGGGCAGCTGCAACGTACTGTTTAATACCAGCCTGATCGCCGGTGTATTCAGTCGCTTTCTGGATTAAAATATTATTTGACCGGATATAAGAATACGGATTGTTCCAGTATATATCCTTCTGTATCAAACCGGTAGTTCCTTGTCCGTAAGTGGATATTCCAGCTGTAAGATCAGAACCGGCATCTACAAAATCGTAAATGTTACTGGCACCCACTGGTCTGAAGCCAATCATTTTATTATAAAAATCATTGGCCGCAGCTTTAAACTGGCCGGGAGTTGTAAAATAAACAGTCTCAGTTGCCTGGTCCATCGGATCAAGATTCAGAAACTTATTTTCGCAGGCTGTCAAAAGTAAAACGGCAGCAGCGACGCTCATTAAGTAGCTATATAATTTCATGATTGTTTTATTTATCGGTATTAAGGCAAAATCAGTTCATATATTTATTTATTAACTATTTTATAGTCAATTAGTTAGCAAGCTAATCGCTAAAAGCTACTTATAATTAATTAGAATGAGATATCAAGACCGAATGACCAGGTTCTGATGAAAGGATAACTGCTGTCCGAACTTTCCCCTCTTTCCGGATCGAAACCGTCCTTCACAGATGTAAACTCAAACAGGTCATTTCCTGAGAAATAAAGCCTTACCCTCTGGGTTTTAAGTTTTGATATCAATTCTTTTGGCAGGGAATAACCAATGATCAGCGATTTTAAACGGGCGTAACGTAATTGCTGAATATTCACGTCATTGGTTTGCCAGTTCCAGTTATTTCTGTTCGCGTCAAAAGAAAGTCTCGGATATTCTGCTTCCGTATTTTCCGGTGTCCAGGTTTTACCAGCGTACGAATTATTGACATTCAGGTAATTACGAAAAAAAGGAGCTCTTGCATTTCCACCTCTCAGGATATTTTGTTTGCCAACTCCCTGTATAAATGCAGAGAAGTCAAATCCTTTCCAGTTGGCTCCCATATTTACCCCAAAAGTATAATGTGCATCCGCATCACCATAAAAGTACACATCACCGCTTCCTGTTGTTCCGTTGCCGGTTGCATTAAGAACACCATTACCATCCCGATCCACCACTTTCAGATCACCTGGCCTTAATCTTCCTGTTGCTCCCGACATTGCTGCCAGGTTACCTGTTGCTGTAGCGGTATATTTAGTATAATAATCAGTCACCTCTTCCTGGCTTTTAAAATATCCGTCGGTCTGGTAAACATAAATCGAATTCAGTGCATAACCTTCCCGTGGCGTCGTATACTTTCCTGCGGCCCAGCTGTTTGCACCGGCATAAGAAAGTACTTTGTTTTTGTTATTACTTAATTGGAAACCGATATTATAAGTTACTTTGTTTGCTGTTCCTTTCCAGCCAAGAGCCAATTCCCATCCTTTGGTTGAAAATGTGCCATTATTAGTAGCCGGTGCGGTTCCTCCCAAAACGGTTGGATAAACCAATGCAACCAGCATTCCAACATTCTTTTTCTCGTATAAATCGAAGCTTCCTGTCAGGTGATTATCAAACATAGCAAAGTCAAGACCCAGATCTTTATTCACCATTCGCTCCCAATTCCTTTGTGAAGTTGTAATTCCACTTAAATAAGCCGCACCCTGAACTGCCGGAACTGTACCGAATAATGCCGTTCCGGTTGTTGTAATTGTAGACACATAATCATAATTTCCAAGCCCGGCCTGACCACCTGTTTCACCATAACTACCTCGTATTTTAAGGTCATTAATTACACGAATATTTTTCATGAAACTTTCCTGGGAAATCCTCCATCCACCCGACAATCCATAGAAATCAGACCATTTGTAACCATCAGCAAATCTTGAAGATCCGTCACGCCGGCCAAGAATTTCGAAAAGTATTTTTTTCTTATAATCATAATTAAAACGGCCAACATAAGAAACTAATCCCCAGTGGCTGGCAGTACCGGAATTGGTTTGTGTTACGCTGTTTGCTGTATTTAAAGTATATAAACCGGCATATTCCAGGTTGGTACGGTTCGCTGTAACTCCTTTTGATTCACTTAATTCAGCCGTATTACCAAGCAAAACCGAGAAATTATGATCACGTACAATCGTTTT
>Ga0247734_1001833_pt1 | contig 15267 bp, 13 predicted proteins | sample UWRJL103311B2_FD_180933 | JGI IMG/M metagenome (GOLD analysis project Ga0247734, IMG submission 180933) | Plant litter microbial communities from Arlington Agricultural Research Station in Wisconsin, United States - UWRJ-L103-311B-2 | ecosystem: Environmental > Terrestrial > Plant litter >... | reverse complement strand
CCGCGTTACGGAAGGTCTGCTTTTTTCCATCGATACATACATAACTGGAATGTATGACCAAAGGGCCTGGCTTCCTGTTGATGACAGCGGCGTTCAGGACAAATCTTTTGACAGCCAACTTAAAATCCTAGATCAATTTTACTCGGGATGCATGACTGCCTTCAATTTCGTGAGGACGAACAAGTTCATTGAGGCTCGAAGAGTCTTGTCCGGTGCTTGCGGTCTTATTCGTGACATTATTGTGGCAGGCCATCCAGATACCTTAAATTACCTTCTCGATACATTTCACGACCTCACGCTAGAAACTTCTGAACCATTTAGCATTATTCTTAATCTACTGAGGGATTATATAGCAAGACTGGCAATGATTGTTCTTCCGGAAAAACATCCTTGGAGAGATATCTGCTGCTTGCTGGGCCGAACAGACATCGGTGAATTTGACAAAACAGTCGTCCTATCAATGAGATCTGTAGCAGATGTTTTGGGGAGGAAAGGAGGAAAGTTCAGCAGTAGCAGTGTCTGGAGCCGTGTTATGTGTATTGAGTGGGTTCATGCCAATAGTCTCAGAGATGGAGAAGCTGCGTTGCGAAAGTTTATCGCAGATATCCGAGCAGCTTCTATCAGCCACCCAGAAATATTTGTTGTGATGAAGTACTTAGCAACCAACGTCAGACGGCAGGGTCGACTGCAAGAGTACGAGACTATTGGGAAGGAGTACGTTAACATTGCTCGATTACACGGGACAACAACGAATCTTGTCGTTGGGCTATTAATTACGGCAATGTCACAGTATTTTCTGGGTAATATTAGCCAGGCCGAAGCTTACCAACGAGAAGCTGTGAAAATTCGCCTGACACAATCGGATGCAAAGAAGTTTACATGGGCTATTCATCATCTAGGAACTCTACGGTCCTGGTTTCTAGAATGGGGCCGTATTGCAGACGCTGAAAAGATTGAAAGGGAGATTGAAAGTTTGATTGAACATGATACAGCAGGCGAGAATGATTTGGTGGACTTAATGTGAAGAAATCTTACATTGTGCAAATAATGAGAATCCTATGAACTCAAATCTACTGGTAATATCTATCAGGTCACAATGACTAGCGGCTCGGTGACCTTCCAACATCTAAATTCAGAATGATAATTTCCGAGTCCCTTATCCTTTGTTTCAAGACCACACACGGGATAATGTTGGATCTTTAACTGCGATGCTGCCGGTATCTTTGCCTGTCTTTCGCAACAGTCGGTCCATAATCGGCCTGATATCCTCCAGGCAGAGCTGGGAGCCCTAATAGAAGCAAAGTCGCGGTTAGCATGCCGCTTCAAATCAGTACAGCTTGATAATTCTTGTAACTCACATCCATCAATATCTTCGTCGACGACAGGTTTTTGGATGCACTTATTCATATTTTCTACCGATTGCACCTTGGTGACAGATGCTGGACAGTTGAAATAACAAGAAGTATCCAAAATTCGTTGCAGGGCGTCGTTCTTCCACCCGAACACGTAATCAGCATGGTTAGCATAGCCAGTTGCGTCACCGAATGACCACACAAATGGGTTACTTCCATCCTTAGGCCACTCGAGGTCATGGAACGGCTTGGTGTCCCATACAACCTCGTACATGACTTGTGAAGTCCTTACGGGATGGGTCGAGGGGCAGGGTCCGGCACTTTCGAAGGTCCCCGTCTCAGGATAGCTCATGTGTGCCTATGTGGATCGGGAAATTAGTATAATGGTGATTGGAGAGGTAGAACGAGCTCCACTGTATATTTTTGAGAAATTCGGGATTGTAAATAGTATAACCTAAAATAAAACACTGTTGGTAATCTTGTGAAAATGAAACTAAGTTATAAGAAACAACACTACATGCCATATGGTCTGGGCTGTCAAGATTTTTGCCGTCCCAACAAGTTGGAAACCGAAGAGATGTCATAATTCCTTCTTTGCAGCGACGTTGTGGAAAATCAATTCTTTCTGGGGAGCGAGTAACAAAGGTGTCCAGGCAAGTATATGTCAATTGCCGGAAACGAGCAGCTTCCTCCAAAGTCCTAGCATAGATATCTCCTACAAACATCCGGAAACCCTATCTCTGATTAGAATCAAATTCAGCGGAGCTAGAGAATACATCAAACTTACGGGCTGAAATGCCGTGACTTTGGACTTCTGCGCCTGGTCATAAATGGGATCTTGCATATAATACACGGTTAGGCCACCGATAGCGTCTGTGAATTGATTGTTGCCGAGTTGAGGAACCCGTTTATAAGAACCATTTTGAGCGCGGAAATAAAGGACTGCGGTCCAGTAATTGGAAAAGTCTTCAGTAAACTGACAGCTTGTACAGCTTGATTCGCCAGGCAAGTCCTTTTTGGGATCCATGGAAGCATTGAAAGCGTCCTATGAATGCCATTAGTGATGAGTGTAAGAGTGCTAGAATCATGTCGTTTCACGCACACCGCCAACAATCTGATGAACATGGCTTGAAGGAATAGAGCCTGGATTTACTAAGGGGTCAAGTCGCTGAGTAACAAGTTGCGAACAATGGAATCGAACTATTGCACTGGTATGTGTAGCAACTAGTGCCACAGTGAGTAATTTATTCCACTGCATATTTTCTGCCAACTTGCACCGTACAAAACCAGTACGAACTGTGAGAAATGTACAATAGAGAAACAATGAGCAGTGTAAGAGACTATCCGGGACAACGACAAACTTGTCGGCGCTTTATTCATAATTCTCCGATCGTCTGAAATTTATATGTATTAGTCTAGTTTATATTAACAGCCGTTGATGAAGCCGAGTGGTGTCAAGGAAAGTAATTGACTGAAACGTTCGCCCTATAAGATGCATTGTGGATAATTGAGATACGTGGTGTAAAGTGCACACTTTATCAGCGATTGCTGAGTGTGAATAAAGGGTCCCGAGGCTTAGATTATGCACCATATACTACTGCTGCAGCTGTTCAAGTGCCAAACTTTACACAGGATTCATAAGTAGCTTTCTTTAGCCCCTCGTTTTTCGGTTAATGTCTATGCATATTCTATATTAGTGTCGATACATTATATTAACCCTCGAGCCAAGCGAAGCGGGCCGCTGGTTAGTCTTATTACTCAAGTGCCGAAGTAGCTGTAATTAATTTGGTGCAACCATGTCATGACAAGAATAAGAAAAGCACTCGGATGCCCGGAACTTGTAGGGGATGGATGGAGGGGATGGATGCGTATAAAATAGGATGGCCTGCGTATTTATCTCCTTGGGGTTTTGCGGTACCTACCTTAGAACAGCCACCCAAAGATTCTTCAAGAATGCGGTCCGGAATCAATTTGTTTACTCTATATATCATTCTAATAGGCACGAAAGCCGCGAATGCACAATCGGTCCAGGATGGCTGCCCTAAGGGCGATTATGCATGCTTGGATGTGATAAACTCTAGCCAGTGTATCGAGCAGTTGATTCTCGAACACCTCCGCCCAGTCACTAAAGATGCACTCGTTAGCTGTGTGGAATTTGAAGGGATGTCAAGCAACCTGCCAGGTGCAACCAAGGTAAGCAACAAGGACAAATGGCCTCAGCCTAGAACTTATTACTTCAAGAAATGTAGACTAATAGATTTTTTCATTTAGTACTGCCGCTGTCCAGGTTGCCATTCTGCGCCAATAAATGCTGTGCTTACAGAAATGTTCCCAGCGCCGTGTAGCTAAATGTCTTGTTATTTAAAAATCCAACGCCTTTGACAGATAATGAATGACTCAAGGTGTTTATGAAAGACCAGGTGGAACTGATGGCCGTGATCAGATGCTTGGGCAGACTGTTCAGAGTGCTGCCCGTTGGAGGTAGATGAGTATGAATACAGAGTATTAGGAACTTGAATTTCTTTGTGCTTCGGAACACTAGATGGCTTTGTTACAGGTTTCAAAGAATTAGGATTGATTGTAGTGTTAGCCAGGGTCAAATTTGAGAAGTCTTGCCACTGTGTTCTCTTCTCAAATCCTATTCGGCCGTATCACTTTTGGAACACTTGTGCTGTTTTGGGATGAGTTGATAACTTCTTTTGGAATAGCACTATAGAAAGAGCAAGTAACTTATGAACTGTTTGATTTTAAACAATATTGGATTATAATCTTCCTAAGCTTTTCGTAACCGTCAGCTTGGGAAATGTAGAGGGAAACTTATCTATTTACTCATACTGCAAAAATATATCCTCAAATGTGACGTTGCTGCATTCCCTAAGTGTCATCGCTTAGGTTCCTCAACTAGGTCTAGCGTCACTAGGTAACCTTTGCTGAAGTACTGTACCTGCTTTATTAAAGATAATTGTGGGATCACTTTGTATACGGGATAAACCACAGGCTATCTCGTTTATCTTTCTCAAGAGGTAGAGGAAATGTCGTTTACAAAATTTGAAAAACTGCCTTGCAGGTTGGTTTTGGAGACTTAGCGAGGAAAATAAATCTAGACAACCCCCAACGCCAGCTCCTTCAACAGACACTGTGCTGCAAATATATATAGAATCATTCCTTCAAGCTGTACTAGCCGACTTGCCCAACATGGTAAGCAACGCGCTCGGATCAGTCGCATGACTATCTAAGAACTCCTCCAAGGTCTCGAATTCATTCCTGCTCCCCCATACTCTAAGATCTCAATGCTGAAATCGTTCTCAACCAGCTCGAGAGCGCGGGTTTTCATCAAAGATGGTTTGGAATAGGTTTACGGCATATTAAGTTGATAATGGTTTATTGTTCTGTGTATTTATCGTCGACATCAAAGGATGCCGTGCTAGCTGCGCATCTTCAGTGCAGCAACAGCAAATCATGAAGAACTCCCTTTCCCACGGAAATGCATGCCCATATAAAACCGCTAATTGCAAAAGTAAACGCCTGTGCTATGTCATAACCTCCAATAAAACAAGGATGGAGGTCCTGAACACCATATCGCTATGCTTGACAAATAACTATACATAAGACACAAAAATAAAGTCTCCTTATGGACTGCGATCCATAACTACCCTGCCGCTGCTTTTTATGGATGTTGCACTACGTCGACCTCATCTAATGCCTCTTCTTCATGGAGACCTTCCTCCGCAGGTTCTCCTTTAACGGCAACCTCAGTTTCCTTGGGTGGGCTGTTGATATTGTTAAACTCCGTCCAATCTAAAGGTGGATCTTCGTAGAGATTAAACATCCGAGGTGGTGAACTCGGCATCGGCATATCAGTTCCAAAGAAATCCTCCAAGTTGAATTCGGTTTCTGGGTTATTACCCAGATGTGTTGAGCCTTCCATATTAGGCATATCTGGAAGAGTACTGAAATCGAAGTTTTGGTCGAGACTTTGGTGTTGGTGATGAGATGGGGAGAGATTGTGGTTATTGTTGGCATCGGACATCATTTGGTTGATAGTCGCTGTGAACGGTGAATCGAAATATGACTCATGATTTCGTGGTGACCGGCGAGTGGGTGTTTTGGATGGGGTTCGTCGATCAGAGAAGCGGAGAAGTTCACCGGGCGACTTGGCGAGTCTGACTGATCGAATAGATCTGGAGACGCTGCGAGTTATAGGTCTGTGACTAGGTGTAGGTCGAGTAGGTGTCTTGAACTGATTTGGAACTGGCCTATCTTGAACTGGAGTCGATGGTCGAGCTAACTCTTCTTCGAACATCCGAAGAAGCTCCGCGTCTTCATCCTGATCCTCAATAGCAGGTGGGCAATTCTCTTTGTTCAAGATATCAACCTCCTGATTTTTGGACGACCGACGATGAGAGGATAGAAGTTGGACCCCATTTGGTGATGTTTCTCCTAGTGCTCTTGGAGAGCCATCCTTTCTTGGCGGGGATGGAAACAGAATTCGCCTTATTGGGTCCGGAGAACCATCAAGCTCAATAGGACTGTCTTGTGCTCCCATGGATTGTTCTCTTACGACAGAACTATCTCGTACTCCATTCCATCTAGCAGGACTAGAACGGATAGCTTTTCTTAATGCAGCAGATGCAGCGTCCGATGTCATCGGATTAATTCGCTTGCTTTTGGCGGGTCGGAGTTTGATAGCGGGGAGATGGTCCACAGGAGGCGGAAGAGGCAGTTCCACTCTGTGGACTTGAACATCAGGCCCAGTCTCCGTAGGAAGTTCGACTTCGTTAGGTGAGCGTCCATCTGCGAAACTATCGACTGGTCCCGCGGGTTCGGATTGGGGGTAAAATCCCTCCGACTGTGGGAAGTAACCCTCTGATTGGGGAAAGTTCGCGTCTGAGGTTAGAAATGGACCGTTGGAATATTTTGCTCTAGTGGGACGGCTTCTGGGTCGTTTTCCCTTGTTGCATTCCCATCTGTCTTCTGGCCGATGAGACTTATATTTGGACATCCAGAGTCCGCAAGCTACACTGTTTAGTACCCATGATTATCCATACAAGAAAGGTTACTTACGGTTGCAGAGAACGAACTCTTTGAAAAGATTTTTGTCTTCTCCTTTGGCCAAAAACTTTTTAATAAGCTGGTAGGAAGTAGGCCGACCATCATTATCGCGAGTAAGAATGACAATCGCAGTGACCTTTCCAGGTTCATCGGAGTAATCGTAGTACCCAGGTACACCCTGACGTTCTTGTGACCATGATTTGCGCCATGTCGTAGTTTCAATTGCACCACAATTGCTACAGAAGGGGGGCATTTCTCCCTTAGCAATGGCCTCATCTAGCTTCTGCTTCAACATAATCTTCTTCGTCTGAAAAGATGCGCTGACCTGTCTCTCTGGTTTCGGTGCTGGAGGCATGAAGACTTGATATCCTTGAGGCAGAATCCGTACAGGTGGCGGTGGTTGTTGTACTAGTGCTCCTGCAACATGATGTGATGATGCAGCATCCCCCTCGATGACTTGTTGAGGTGCTTCTGACCAAGTTTGAGATCGATGAAGACTAGAAGGTGGCAATACAGAATGACCGCCGTCGCTCGCTGGGATAGCAGGTAAAGAGCCCAATGATCCCGTCCGTACCAGTCTAGAGTTTTGTCGAGGCTGAACAGTTGGGACTGCTCTATACGAAGTAACTGCACTTGCAGACACGTCGCCAGAATTCAACTGCGGATGTGTTGGACCTTGCGGGGTGGGCTGTTGTGTTAGAGGCTGATGGTGGGCTTGAGGCAGAGACGGTGGTGCAGATCCTAGACGAGTCGATTGGGGATGTGATCGAGGTAGATTACCAGGTTTTAAGGGAGGAAGTGATTGTTGTCCATCTTCAGACATCGTACTTTTGGATCGCGGTAGTGGCTTTACACGCACTCTAGGTGTTGCCTTTGGTTTAGGAGGCGGGATCACGGGCATCTTATTAGGTAGTAGATCCATTGGACCGGGAACCTCCTCTTCAATGAAGAATTCGTCCTCAACTTGCTCCTGGCCTAGAGGGGAGAGATGTGAGACATGATTTGGTGGGTTGGCTGGCACAAACTGCATACTTTCATCCCGTATAGGGCAAAAAGGCTCTTCTTCGCCGAATAGCTCCTCCATGGAGCCACTCATGAACCCAGAATCAGTTCTAGGCATCTGAGGTAATACCGGACTTGAAGGGCAAGGCGGACTCGACCGCATCCGTGTAGGAGAAGCACTTCCCATCACAGGTGGTGAAGAAGCAATCTCTGGAGGAGTCAGGCCAGGGGTAGATCGTCGTTCGGGAGAGGTATTCGCGGATTCGATGGAGTACCTAATCTGGTCTTGTGATGCGGGTGGAGGAAGCGTGGGATACGGTGATATGTGCTTCCTAGTTTGATCTGGCAAGCTTGCAAAAGAGTCGCGGCGAAGTGAACTATGAGGACGAGAATTTTGAGGATTACTCATGTTTGGCAAGGGAGTCGGTGGGCGTGGTACTTCTTCCAGATGATTATTACCTGCTGCCATGGCAATGGGCCGAAACAAACGCAAAGATCCAGCAGTGCTTGCGGCCACTCGAAGGCTTCCAGTAGGTTGACCGAAGGAAGATTTGGTGTTCCAGTCTGCCTGCGTTGTCTTTGCTCTCTTTCTAGGTGCAGGTCCATCATCCCCATCCCCATCTGTCCCCTCCTCATACCCAGAAGTATTGCCGCCAACATTATTTGCAGCTGCTTTAGATCCCTTTGTTTGACGCTTTGCCCTAGGTCTCTTTACGGTTGTCTTCGGTGCTGCACGAGGTTTCTTCGCTTTTGTGTCTTTTGCTCCAGCTACACTCTCAGTCCCGGAATCAAGCGCCATATTCTCGTTTGCGATCATGTCTGTACTACTAAATTGATTCCCCAGGATCTGGTCTGGATTGTTGAACGGATTTGTAGGAACCTGCTGTAGATTGGGGCTAAGAAGTTGATTGACTACCTCCATATTCATGCTTCCGCGCTGGTTTGAACAAGTCGAGCCCGGTGTTCCAAATCTGCTCGTCATTTGGGTCATATTAGGATTAGATTGCAGGAACTTTGACCATTCGTTATGATCATATCCCAGTGGTAGGCCACTGCTCATCTCCCTATACTTGTCCATCGTATTGACATATTCTCCTTGTATTGCTGTTGGAACAGGTACTAGTCGTAGCTTCACTTCCAGTGTTTCTTTCACGCCATTGTTGAAGATCCCCAGAATGTTTTTGCACACACGACCAGTTATAAGTTTAGTAGATTGATGTGCCGGTGCATTTGGGGCTGGGGAGGCTACTGCCAGTGCTTTCGAGAGCATGCCTTGCCCAACAAGAGGATTGTCGTATTCGGAATAATCGTATGCGTATACCGTAAAATCTTGACCTAGCCGATTTACCAACTCAGGACTGCACTGAATGACAGCCTCGATACAAGTCTTTAGATCGAGGATGCCTATAGTAGTAGTCTCATCTAAGGCAACCGTTTGAACCTGAAGTACGTCCTGCCCTCGAGCTAGGCAATTGGTCTTGTTTTGGTCGTCAAACGTGTAAAGAACCTTCACTGTAAAAATCAACAGCCGTTAGCAGACCACCCAACAACCCCCACAACCCTTTATTGGATATGACCTACGTCTCATCGGCCGAATAGATACTCCATCTTCATTCTCGTCTTTTGTCGAGCCCATCGAAGGTCCCGGAGCGTCTTGGTTGGGCCATTGATTGAAGGCGGGACTCATTCCAGGACTCATCCCAGCCGCCTGCGACGACATTGTGATCCTTATATTGGACCCAATATCAAAATAAAAGACGTCCTAGCTATCGTGAAGCTCTCTCGAAGTTATCAAAAAGATTGTAAAGGCATTGAAATGAAGTGGAGTCCGTGCTACTATATTCTTAAACGCCGAACAATGTGGAGGTTGGTTATCGCGTTCGCGAGGTGATGAGCCCAAAAGCGCGTCAAATCGGCATGTATTCGTGATCCAAAAAGAGGTTTGCTGTGAGGAATGGTAACGCCGACTACCTTTAGAAAATATGTACTGGAAAAACACTTTTTTATACAACAAGTATAATTATTGCAGTCTAGAGTTGTTGAACAGATAATGGATGAGATGTGTTGACGATGTGATCCAGAGCCAATCGTTCACTGCCAAGAACATACAAGGATACTCGGCTAGACTAGGACCGAAAAGGTATAGATAAGGCTAAGATATTTGGTGCCTGAGCAGCGAGGCATAGAACTGATATTATATCTGCACTAGTGGTACGTGGGATCAACCGTATTGAATGACAGAAAATCAACCACACAACTAGAAAATATGAAACGTTTTTGAGCGGGGAAGACCTTTTATAGGGTTTCCAAATAAACTCTTCAATGATATCAGCCTTAGCGCTAGTGAAAATGACTCAGCCCCCCCTTCCCCTCCAGACAACCATGAAGACAAATCGCTACCACTTGACATCCTCTTAATCACATGATGAAAGATTCCAGTTTAGGTACCCTTCTTTTCCACTCTCATCTCATCAACACTGAACTATGGAAGCAATGAAGCTATTCGCCGGTAATCGGTTGTGCTAGCGCTCTGCCCCCTGCCATAGTTTTGTGCAAATAATAACATAGGAAAAATTCCATCCGGGGTTTCTTGAAATTCTAGGGAATTGGAAGGTGAGATGCATAAATGCGAGAATTCTAAAACTCAGTTTAGGTAGTCATATTGCACCTGGTTATCTACCAGCAAAGCGACGTTGAGTTCACATAACGTCGCAAGGCCCCCCACACTTATCTTACAGATCACTAAGCCTCTTCTCACAACTTCGGTGCCCTTGGAGTTTCCTTTCCTTCTGGAATTTCCTCTCCCTCTACCACTTCTTCGGCATCTGGAGTTTGGAACCGCCCTGGTAGCTCAGGTTCTAATGTTGCCGCCGGAGTCAGGGTCAGATCAAGCCATTTCGGCTTTCCATTCTCATCCTTTCTCGCTCTCCGTTTCAGTATCTCTCGTACTACCTCTTTGATACCTTGTTTTCCATTATACCTTTCCACGAAAATATCGGCGACCTTTCTTGTGCTATGACCTCCTTCCATCCAAAGTTTCCCAACATCGCTCTCCTTTGGAATACTGAATCTGTGCCACGGATATTCCGAAAAATCTCCGTCGGTCAACATTTGAAGTCTCAAGTTGCCTTCCACCACCAAGAACGGATCCACAATTCCGGCACTATCATTTGGTTTGATATCTTCGAGAGATGCAGGCTGCCACATCGGCTTTTTGTCCTTGCGGATCAGCAAGGCATCCACGCCCTCTGTGAAATCCGGATGCCGCATGAATTTACCAGCAATCTGATGTTCACGTTGAAAAGCCTCTATGATTCTCCATCCCTGACCTAACTGCATCACACGCAATGCTACATGAACAGCGGTAGGTGATCTTTGGTGCAATGTTTTCACCATCTTTTGCGCCCACTCTTTCGTTTCTCCTTCCTCGGCTTCCAAGGCAGCAATGATTTTGTCAACACTCCCCTTGCTAAAGCAACGGTCAATGGCATTTCGTAATTCGCCACCCAGAGTTATTGGTTGATCATGTGGTAGTCCGGTGCAGTACTCTTCGATAGTAGCATTCACGAGCGAATTTCTTTCAACCAATGTATCGTAATCTCGAAATCTGAGCTCAGCCAGGCGGCGTTCCAGAGCTGGGAGAGTACTCGAATGGATGTAGTGGGTTGCGATACCAGAGTAAAATACATTGGCGCCCTGTAGTCTCTCGCTCGTCAAGGCAAGATATGTTCCTACGGCCCCTGGCATCCGGGGTAAGAAAAATGATGCTCCGACATCAGGAATAAACCCAATCGTAGTTTCTGGCATGGCAAATACAGTCCTCTCTGTCGCTATGCGGAAGGGGGCATGAATACTCAAACCAACTCCACCACCCATTGTTATCCCATCCATGAATGCGACAAATGGTTTCTTATACGTCGCAATCAAGTGATCAAGCTTATACTCAAGACCGAAATAATCCGTAGACCGCTGTTGTCCCTCTTCTCCCTCCATATTATCCTTCGCCAGAGCTGTAACATCTCCACCAGCACAAAAAGCCCTGTCGCCAGAACCTTTAATCACCACTACGTTCGCCATATCCGACTTTGCCCATTCTTGTAACCTAGGCGCGATTTTCCGAATCATAGAACCACTCAATGCGTGCAGTGCTCCAGGCCGGTTGAGCTCAATTGTTCTAACGCCATAAAGAGTATCGAACAACACATCTTCCTTTGGGTCATCTGGTAGTTCTCTGATAATTTGCTGTCGCGAGCCTGAAGCTGTAGCCATCTACTCTGTAATCAGCATACCAAGCCTCAATTGATATGAAGCTAACATACCTGTGCCTTTATCACAAACCCCGGAGTGGTAACCTTTGCTCTCAGAGGCATGACCTTTCGTACTGTTGTTGTATACCGAACAGCCGTCCCCGCCCGACTACAGAAAGATTTTGCAAACATCAAGAAAGAATATGCTACAAAGAAACCGACAGTATTATACAAATGCGGAGAAACCACGAGCCATTAGCATCTCATATAAATTCGAGCACCTCGGGTTGTTTTTCGGGAGTCGGTACGTCAATTGACAAATTGTGGATCTGTACATTTTTACTTGGCGGCAAGGAAAAACGTTAGCCCGGCCTAGGATTTGTTTAACATCAGGCAAGCTCATAGAGGAAGGCGCAACGTCCAAAACCAGCAACAAACAACATGGCGGACGCAAAAATCCAGCAAGTCCCAAAATCTAATACCTTGTTCTTGATCATGTACTAATGCTATTTCAGGGAACTGTTGGCAAAGCCACGCAACGAACTTACGTGCGTTCATATCCACTTGTGCAAACCTCTACTCTAATATACTAACACCCGTTTCAGCGAGTATGAAATCGCGACACTTGAAGAACACGAATTCTCCTCCGGGCCACTAAGCATTCTTCAAACGGCCGTGCGCTCCCATAATCAAGTCTTAATTTCCTGCCGGAACAACAAGAAACTACTTGCGCGCGTGAAGGCTTTTGATCGGCATTGTAATATGGTGCTAGAGAATGTGAAGGAGATGTGGACAGAGACGCCGAAGACGAGTGCAGGAAAAAAAGGAAGACCTGTTAATAAGGATAGGTTTATTAGCAAGATGTAAGTCTACATTTCCATATATATTTGGAGAAGTTTGGTAGTATTTAGGTTAGGCGCTAATTGTATGGATAGGTTTTTGAGAGGCGATTCTGTGATTCTGGTTTTGCTCAGTTAGGAGGTTCAATGGCAGGCAGGGGCGCTGGGTTTATGGAAGGATACACAAATGTTGTCTGAAGATCAGGATTTGGGGCAGATCGTTTGTGGTAACTCATAAATGGCGTTGAAAAGTCGCTAATATACCAATCTTTCCGGGAACCCCAGCATCTTCCCTCCTTAAAGTTTGATCTGAGTGAATCTTCTTCATTTCCTCTCTGGTTCATCTTTTGTTTCGAACACGGTCTTCCATCTCGACATGCAATCACAAAGTGCCTACCTCTTATTGCCTTCTTCATGGACCTGAGTGTCACTTGTATTTATATGTCATTCGTAAGATATTGAACCAATGGCCTAGACATCCAGCCCCATCTACCCTGCTAGTATTGATGAAATGCGCTGGGAGGACTAACGTGAACCATCAGATTGCAGCATTGCACGACTGTGTATCTATCTTACGGGAGCAATTCTCCGAAACAAAAGTATATTTTTATTCTAACGTTCGATGGATATATCTCAAGCAGTGCTTAAGCTATTCTTGCTTACTAAATTAGATCTCGATCACGAGATTTCTGTGACCTAGTCTAATATATTCCATATTTTACTCTTGAGCTCTCTCTCTATCAAGTCACGGACATATTCTTGAGGTGTCTTAACAAATATCTCTCCTTCAGCATACCTCTTCAGCTGTATAGGCCCTCGACTCGGTTTTCTCCAATGCAAAATCTCTGTAGCTACAATCAGTGGCACTTATTAAGCTTATCAAGACCGAATATCTGGGACTACACTTTCCACTGCTTTTATGGTTTAACTAGTAAAATTTATAAGAAAATACTACATCGAAAGCTTCCGAATTGCACGTCTAGCTCATCAAGCAGAGCAGACAATTTAACGAAGTCCTAGGGAGAAATTTGGTGGTTGTCATCAGAAGCGCCGAGCATGGGGCTATGGTATGACCTCGGCATTTCTCGCTCAGTCTGAAATAAATATGTAACTGAAGCATCACCCACCCAATACCAAATTACAGTACCTTGCCCTTCACCTTCATCGGCGTTCATCAGCGACCCTCAAGAACCACTTCCATATTCCACACGAAATTATAATCTGCTGTATCTCTAAAAATGTCGGAACCTATAGTCCCTCCCACTCTCGAACCAACGTCAAGCATTGAGAAATCCCCCACCACCCCACCGCCTCGTCTGCCCATACCTTCTACCCAAGCCCAGCCTACGTCGAAACCTCTCCCTTCACCAAAAATATTGCAGAAATGGCTTCCTCTATACCTCAAAAAGACAGATCGGTCCCTCGAAACTCTGGCTAAAATTCTATCTACCCCGTCCGGCACAGACACGGTGCTCATGACGATCTGTTACACCACGCTCCTCACGTCCTCTTTACTGTCTTCGATATCGCTGCATACCATCCGTACCCAGATACGTAGGATATTGAAAAGTGCGGTGGAGTTGCCACCAAATGCGACGGTGTTGGTTGATATGTCGACAATACCTGCCTCGCCGCTTCTTATCACTGCTGCTCGACTAAAGGCGCTTTCGTCACTGATATCAGACGTGCGTATTTTCGCAAGGATTTTCGGGCTCTTAGGTATCTATAGATGGGGAAAAGCGGTTTTGCAAAATGAAGAGCAGGATAGCGTGGTGCGTGGCATCACAAGTGTGCAGGTGGGTTGCAATGTCATCTTCCAGATACTGGAAAATGGTGCATATCTTAGTTCTAAGGGGGTTCTGGGATGGAATGAACAGAAGCAGAATAGGGCTTGGTTATGGAGCTGTAGATTTTGGATGGCGCATGTGTTGTTGGACTTTGGGCGGTTGTGGAGGGAGAGGGAGATTGCTAAAGCTAAGGAGGTAGGTGAGAAAGCGAGTAACACTGGGTGGGAGATGGCATGGTGGCGAGAAGTGGTTGTGAATGGAAGTTGGTTCCCATTGACATTGCATTGGAGTTTGGAGGGGGGTTTGTTGACGGATTTGGGGGTTGGAGCTTTTGGGAGTGTGTGTGGAATTTCCGGGTTACAGGTGCTATTAAAGAATGCGAAATAGAGCTTAGGAGATTAGTGTATGAAGGGGCGGACTTGTAAGATATGAATCTGGGACACTGGACGGGGGATGATTAGATACCCATTGGAAATTGACTAGAGCCTTAATTTGCACATTTGAACTGAACTTCCCGGCTCTACACATTTGTTCCCTTTAAATAAAAGTCTGAACATAAAATAAAGCGTACACCCAACATTAGTTTAGCAAAAGGGCAAGCTATTACATCCTGCCACATATAAAACGTATTTTTCACTACTCCATCACAATACATTAAGCTCCATCCAACACACTCTTAAGGGCATTTTAAAAGTAAGCAGTACGAGATGCAGAAACAAAGACCCTTCCCATGTGCCGAAGGATCATGGTTATACATCCAAGAACCCTCAACCATAGCATCGTGACCTCGTCGTCAACTTATCATTGCTTTCCAGCAAGCCTGATGGACGGCTTGCAACACGCAGCACTATTACTGAATCCTCAATCCATCATCATCTGGCTTTTCTCTCATCCCCAAAAGTGTCTCGATACTAACGATAACCTCCGGATGATCCCTCTCTAACGCTCTAAATCCACTCGCCTTTGCCATCCGATCTGCCGCCCCGCC
>Ga0247734_1001832_pt1 | contig 15269 bp, 25 predicted proteins | sample UWRJL103311B2_FD_180933 | JGI IMG/M metagenome (GOLD analysis project Ga0247734, IMG submission 180933) | Plant litter microbial communities from Arlington Agricultural Research Station in Wisconsin, United States - UWRJ-L103-311B-2 | ecosystem: Environmental > Terrestrial > Plant litter >... | reverse complement strand
CACGAGACTCTAGACGTTCGATGGTCTCACGTAGAATCTGTGTACGCGTCTTACCCTTTCCATCGTCGTACTCGCATCCATCGGGCTTCTTTGCCCGCACGCATTGCTGGCAAGCAGGTTTATTGCCATCGCATCGCTGGAAGAGAGTGAGCAGGAGAACAGACGCGTGAAAGGAGAACAATGAACGCGTACCATCTTTCGTTTCCTGCAGATTCGCGCGCCAAGGAAGAGATTAACATCCGCGCAGCCAAGAAAAGAGTGCAAGGGAAGGACTCACCGGCATCGTAAGCATGCCTTTCCTCTTTGCAGTGCTGCTGCGCCCAAAGGCCGTACACTTCCAACGGTAGAAGACTTGTTGGCCATTTCCGAATGATAAAATAACAGTTGATAGGACAAGCGAGGCCGTGCTCTAGCTGCGCACTAAGGCTGTTTGGATGGGGGAAGAGTTCCGAACGGGCCTTCAAGACCTTATAAGAGAACGAATAGAAAACAGCAGACCGGGGAGGAGAGAAAATGGGAAGGAGACTACTAGCAGAACCGAGAGACAGCGAACATGGAGGTAGGGGGAAGAGATGGGACAGCTTGAGCAGGTGCCCCCCGCCATTGCAGTTTTGAGCTAGATCAGTGTTTTGGCACAGCCGGCATCCTAAGGCTTCTCTAACACAGGGGCACATGGGTCTAATCAATTCTTTAATATAATATTAAGTATTTGACAAATGTCGCGCATCCGCTCCGAGACACGATGCCCAAGTGCTCCACCTACCCACTCTTACGCAGGTATTACTGTGTTTGAGGGTGGTATTTCTGTCCTCTGCCTCCTAATTATTTTGCTACCCACTCTTTGTGAGCCAGACTCGAGTCAGCATCCAGCAGCGGGCAAGACTCGCCGCGTCTGCAATCTAGGCGTTGCCAGTCCGATTCGGCATCACCGTCCGTTTCACCGTTCTTCCATCCGGTCCGTCCTCTCAAGAGTACACTCCTTCATTCGCGCTCGTTTACATCCCAGAGACATCCTTGAGCCGTGCGTATCTACATTCTTCGTTCGAAGCACTATTTCATTGTGCCAGAGACGTAATGATCTACAGGGACTTGTAAGCGAAGATTCCAGCCACGATCCTCCTTGTAAGATCTCAGTCAGCACGGGGGAAAACATTGTTGCTCAAGGCTGTGAGATTTGCAGGAACATGCCAGAAAACATGAGCTTGTCAGACCTTGTCTCTTCTATATTTATCATAGCCATGACATATTCTTGGAGTATACTTGGCGAGACATTGCAGGAATAAATCCTACTGGCATGACACTATCATGTACAGTCATTTGCCGGAGAAATAAATAAATGTCAATAATAATAATATACGCGAGCCAAATACTACTTACGCTTCAAACTTAAGCCCGATACCTTCTACGCGGCGCCCTCGCTTGAAATGGGTCGAGCAGGACACAGTCGGGAGTTCAGACATACTGAATCCCGCATCCGACATGTGCATGGTCGGGATCAACTGAATAGAAACATACGATCAGGGGTAACTCAGAGTTTACATCATATCGGAGTTGATCTCCATCCGCAGATCCATCGAACCTTATGGAGATCTCCTCTGTCTCTCCCTCTCCCATCCTTTAGTTTCAACCTCCTCATGAGTTCAAATCTTCTCCACATACTTTACTCTGATCAGTCTTCTATTGGTAATAACTGAACTCTGAACTCTGAGAGCTTGTCCATATGCTCATCGGCGAATCTCTACACGGGTAACAACACCGTTACAGTTGTCACAAGCACAGCTTAGCTTGCCAGGTCCAATACAATGACCAGGAGAACGAACCTGAGCAGCAGATGGAGGGCAACAAGGTAAACAACAATAGGAACGTCGTACCAACAAGACAACAGAGAGGAAACACTGGTAAAGGGGTCAAGGCATTCTAGTAGGTATCAATCTGGTTACAGTAGCGCCAAACAAGAAGAAAAAAAAAATGAAAACACAAAGAGCAATTGCTCAGAATGCGTGAGTGCCGGAAGAGCCAGAGTACGACCTCGTGGACAATCCACCAGGCGTATACGCCTGACTAGACGGCGGACTCAACAACTGCTGGTTACCACTCCCAGTCTCTGGAACCTTCCTCTCCCGTTCATGCGCTTGTCTCACATACGCGTACCGCTGGAAATGATTGAGAGCTTGAAGATACAAAGCTCCCACCTGCAAACAAAAGCCGACGGCATGAGTCAATGGCACAAAATAATTAAATGGCGGACGTACTGGATAGGCTCGGAGCTGGTCGAATAACTCGACCGTAGAAGCTCGTACTTGCGCGTGCTGATGGAACAATCCGAACGCAAGCTGTGTCAATCCCCCGGCATGCGGTAACGTGTAAGCCAGAAGCTGCATGCATACAAATGATAAGAAAACCCAGACACCGACTTGCCAAACAAAGAAAAAAACGATGCACGGACCTCCACAACCTGTTCGTAAGTCTTCACATTATCCACAAACGTCTTCATCAACGTCCCCACTTCCGCGTCGTTCATCCTCCCATGTCTCAACTTAAAAAGTTGGTGAATAAGATCGAAGCCAGCGATTGGATCGGTCGCTTGCGCTTGAAGAAAGTCCTACCCGACAGCCAGCATGTCAGAGCCACCATCGTTGCGATCACCAACCTGCTTACCTGTACACAATACTCGTAACTTTTTGTTTGTCTCCACGCTTCCAAACGGTGAGCATTGGCCGTAAGCTCCCTCATCCCCAGCGCATCATCTCCAAACGTGATCCCGCTCCCCAGCGTAGGCCCCCTCGTCGCCGTCCCATCCATAAACGGCGCCGACGTATACCCAAATCTCGTCTCCCCCGTCACTTCTTCCTCATATCTCGAAGCAAGCCTCACAAATCTGATGACATATTCCGTGAAACGCATCCGCACTAGGCCTTCGCCAAAGTGGTATTCTATTGCTGACTTGACCTGTACAATAGAAAATGACACGGTCATTCTCCGCCGAACAAAAAATAAAATAGGATAGCAAGCGAAAAGAACGTACATCCTCAATGAAAAGATTGTCCACGTTGTGATCAGATTTCCCCACAAAATCATTTTTCGCACCGTCTTTACCCTGACCATCATCAGAGCCTATGCTATTCTCCGCCTTCAGAGTTCCAGCTCGACTAATCAACGGTCCGCCGAACCCAATAATGGGAGTGATAGGATAGGTAGCATGGATGTCTTTCGCTACAGTCAGAGTCCCAGTAGGGATATCAAGAAGAAGATCCCATGCTCGCGAAGATTGAAAAATCGGATTGGTAACCCCTGCAATATAAGCAGGACTGTAATATCAAAACCAGAAATCATCAGCACATGCATATAGGCAATCAGTGCCAACCACCCCTAACTCACACTAATTCCCATTCATCTCGATTCTTCAGATTCGCGTAGGGGAATGCTCGCTCCACGAATCCCCGAAGAACGGCGCCGCACCCTGAGCCCAACGCACACGCCGATAACACAAAGCTAGCGACCTCTCCTGCCGGTCGCTTATGCCCGAGAAATATAATTCGCTTGCCAGTCACCAACGCATTAAACAGAATAATGACAGGGTGAGTCAAAGGCCCGTTCGTATGCAAATGCGGATGCTGGGGACCAGTCACTAACTGAGAGGAAGAGAAGACCTTGATTAGGGTAATAAGGGAGTACTAAAAAGAAAACAGAGAAAATCATGTTAGGTATCTCGCATCAGCTAAAGGTAAGTCGCGAACTTACATCGCCGACTTCTTCTGGAAAGGTTGCGAGCGGCATTTTGATGGGAAGTCGATGATCCTTATAATATACAGTCGTGTGAAAGAAGTGGGTATCTTTGATCTGACTGCCCATTGCAGTAGAAGAAGTGGGTATTCGCTCCTTCAAAAACGAGGAGGACGAAGAGGCATCTGTGGAACGGCGTTTTCCTGACGATCCAGTGGCCGTCCCATTGGCTGTCGACGAAGTAACGCTTTGAGTATCTGCAACAGTGTCCCCCAATACACTCTCGTCGCCAACCCAGACAGCGCTCCCCCCTAATGAAAAAGAAGTGTCGTCGGGGGGTGCTAGGTCATGAGACGCAGCGGTGTCCGACCGGTCCCTGCTCGTCGAACTGCCTTTGTCTGAATTGCTATTGACTCGCATCATTAAGCCTTCCTCAAAGCTAGAATAGGACCCAGTAGAGTTTGTGGACTTGTGTTGTTTGGAAGTAGGCTGGGGAAGAGAAGACGTAAACTTCTCTGAGAACACATTTTTCCGTTCGGATGCTCTCATGACCATCTTCTCGAAGCGCGAAAGAACAGGAGCTCCTGTAAGATCCATCGAATTTATCGCATCAAACAGTCTCGCTAAGCAATCTTGCGAAGGGTTGGCCATGTAATCATCCAATGCTATCAAGAGAATAGGCTACCGAGATAGGCATTTAGACGTGGATGGCGAGCGGGATCAAGAAAAAGACATACCTTGAAGATTTGTATGAATGGATGACGAGTACATATCGCCAGAGCTACAACCATTCCTCCTCTGTTGGGATGTTAACGGGGGACTAATACTTGTGGCAACGATACACGCGTACCGCTTCAAGGCTTCATTACGCGTTGTGCGCACCAAATTCAAGACACACAATAAGCCAGGACCATCGGGCGAATTTGCTGCATCTGTTCTACTTAGATTCTCTTCAGAATCTAATGCAAGCACAGGGGATATAGTATTGAAGGAGGTTTGGTTCAGGAAGAATATGGTCCAGTCATCAATGTGGGCTTCTGCTCCATCTGGTAGCATCGACATAGCAAGAACACTACCGAGGTTTCATCAGCAAGAGTCACGAAGAGTGATCCAGGCAGACGCACCCTTCGTCTACGCCCAGCGGTTGCGGAAATTGGTATTTGAGCTTGGCACCCTCTAAGAGATGGAACTCGGCAAGGAGGGCGAAGGAGCAATGTTGGCCATTGCCGCTAGTCATTACTACGCTCCTGTAGAGTCAATATTAAGAATTATGTGTGCGATTCAGAGCATGCGAAGGGCGACGAGGCTAAGGTAGTTGTGGTGGTAAGGCGACAAGTGCTTTGGCTGTCATGTGACCGATTATTGTAGTGTTAAACCCCGTATCCGATTCCCCTATGCCTAGCACTTTCTTCCCATAATCTGCTGAGTTTGGTTTGGTTTTTCTTCACATTCCACAATCATCAAATAATTCAGATGACAGAAAGAGTGGGCGTAAGGCTGGGCATTCGTTATCTGACAACAATGCGGTCAAAGAGTGAATCGTGTTGGGCGCGAAACATGTTGGCACGAAGACACAAAAAAGGAACACAAGTGCCAACAAAGCACAGTGACAAAAACAAAAATGACATGGCAATCTGACGGTGAGAGAGAAACAGACATACTAGAGGACAACCTCGACAAACAATATCAGGAGCCGTACTGCAAAGGGAAAGACGGAAGAGTAGAATATACAAGCAAGAGCTTTGAATAATGAACAGAAGACTGAGTGTAGTACAGAACTAGGTGTAAGACTAAAGAAGAATGTTGATTGTAGAAGGAAAATGAAGAAGGAGTGTGGTCGTAAAGCCAAAGGCTGGATGTTATTCAAAACTGGATGTAAGATTGAAGACGGATGCTGTTTGTAGAAGGAAAATGAAGAAGGAGTGTGGTCGTAAAGCCAAAGGCTGGGTGTTGTTCAAAACTGGATGTAAGACTAAAGATGGATGCTGAGTGTGGCTACAGGAAACTAAATAATGAAACCTGTAAATGCAGCGAATGAAATTAGGAATAATTCATGCGAGTTTGTGTACCCCCTTTTTTCTCCCACACTATTTTGTGGGAGGCACAACTACTGAATCAGTAAGCCTGTGGTTCACCGAAGGGCCGTTCTCAGCTCTGTGCACTGCAGCTGGATATAGAAGAGGTAGTTTAGTAGGTCGAGGTGCTGCTGTGAAAGCGGGGAAGGCTGTGTGGACGCTGCTTTTACATATCCAGGGAAGCTGATAGACGAATGGAAACTTTGCCATCGTCGAACAGCCCTCGGCTGACGTAAGAGGAATGAACCAGATTCGTCCACGACTACAAAGCAACCAGCGAACTTGCCACGGTATTGAGGCCTGTCCGCTGGTAAGACTTTGCCCCGGGTGATGTGAGCAAGACTTTCGAACACCATCCGCGAGAACCAGTAGCAGCAAGAGGTGTAAAGGTGATAGCGAGGTGCAAGTGAAGGGACGATAGTAAGAATAGGGATTAGGTCCAACATGTTGGGACATTGAGCCTCGGTGGTGTCAAAGTTCATGTTGTAGAGAGAGTATGTTTGAGTGGCGTCAAATGGCGTGGTGGACATGGAGATAGTATCGTTAGCGATTACTCCCATTCCCAGAAACAGAATGATGGGGGTGTCTAGGCGCTTGGAAGGTCGTCGGTCGATTCGTACATAACGAAGGTGAGGACCGTTATCTACCGTGATAACGGTCAGAAGAATATACTCGTGCTCTGCAGCTCGCATGCTCTTGCGATGCTCAACAGAAGAGATTCGAGTATCTCTGAGGATGGATGGGGGATAAACAGCTCTGACGTCCCTGGCCCACGTTGACACTAAGATAGTGTCAATGGTGGGACTTGACCCGAAAGAAGCATCGAGAACGTCTCGTAAGACATCTGTAGGCTGAAGTCAAGACCAACCAATAGTTAGGACATTCATTGATATATTACCTGACATAGTCCAATCGGTAGTTGGTCAGGGAGTCGAGGGAGGGAGGGAGGGAAGGGGAGAGGAAGGAGGGAAGGAGGGAAGGAAGGAAGGAAGAGAGGGGTAAGCATCATTGCAAGATCAAGGTGTTATATAACCGCACTGGTTTCACTCGCACGATTGCCTCGAGGCCTCAAGGCCTCAGTGCCACCAGGGCACAGAAGAAAACATAACAATGTTCATTCAACGAATGAAAATAGGTCTTTGTTGCAGCAGGATATACGCGCAGAGACCAGAGCAGAAAGGCAACAGGCACTTGAGAGGAAGGAACACATGTACACGGATTCTACAAGATCAAGTTCTGGTATGCTCTCAATCGCGTGCTAAGATACTGATCATAGCGCAGCAGTAGAAAAAAATTCCGGGGCCAAGATACTTATCACTGAATTTCTTAGTGTCACAGGCAGAAGAGACAGGAATCAGCATCGTATCAGCATCGTAGCTAGAGGAACGCACACAGGCTTAGAGTCGGTGACTGGTTTATGGCTTGACATGAGAAATAGATTTCGTAGATAATGTTATACTCATAAATACGAAAAACAACAAGTCCAAGAGAACAGTCCGTGCTAATAAAACTCCCAGTATTATCCAACACTACGCAAAGCGACTAAATACAACACTTCAAAACTTGAGAACAAAAAAGAGAACAAAGAGAAATAAAGAGAAAAGTCCGTTTCGTCACCTTTCGTGCTATGATCCTTGTCTATTCAGAGGGGGATACGCTGTACTCGTCGTATCTGGATACCGATGAGAAGAAGATACACCAGGCCTGGAATAAGGATCATGATATCCCTCATCAGCAGGGGCAGGAGAATGCCTATAAGGCGGAGAGAACCCGGGAACAGGAAGCGGTCTTCCTCCTACAACTTCATGCCATGGAGGTGGAGGTGTATGAAGCCTCGAGGCAACTGTAAAATCCGAATCTAACCTTCTCATCCCATAAGAAGCAGCAGTTCGATCATTTTGAGATCTACGTGGCGTGCCTTGCTGCGAAGCGGAACGCGATGACGAAGAGCTATGAGTCTGAGTCGCATAGCTTGGATCTCGGGAGATAGCCCGTTGAGATCTTTCGGAAGGCTAAACGACTCAACATGTTAGAGAGATGTACGCGTTTATAAGGAGGGGTTGAAAACGTACGTCATTCCACGAACCTCCTCCCGTTGAAGCAGTCTGCCCAGACTCAATAGTGAAATCATCTCGATTCCCACGAGATATCAGCATAATGGACGCACTCCCATTCCTCGAATGATGATTCGAGGAACTCCCACGAGGAGCAGGGGGCATAATGGGTTCATCCACATAATCAAAATCATCTTGCTCCTCTTCCGCAACTGGCTGCTGGCGCTGACTCTGCAAAGGCGCAAGAGCAGTTCGGGAAGAAGATGGATCCAGAAGAGGTTCTCTGAACCCGGCTTGACGATAATTGGCTAGAGTGGAATCGGTAATGCCAGTGTATACTACTTCTCTTTCATCCGGAGTTGTTCTGATGTCTTTATCGTTGACATATAGGGAGGAGCCCTTCGTGATGGTGGAATTCCTACGTCTTGAAGTGACAGAACCGATGATGTTGGGCCACCATGGTTTCTTCTGCTTGTCGATACTGGAATCTGTGGAACGGAGACGGATATGTTGTGGTCGAGCAGCTGATTCCTCCTCGTCCTCTTCCTCTTCACGAAAACTCTCCGTATCCAAGTTCATCCGAGTCTTCGGAGCCTGCGGTTGATCAATCTCCCATTGTTCACTCGTACTAGCTCTCCGAACAACAGGCTTCGTGAATGGAACAGCAACACCCAGAAGGTGCTTCCCTCTATAGGACGCTTCCCGTCGTTTGTGTGCAATCCTATTGCGATTCCTGTACCAGTAGAATCCCATGATACCCAAAATGGTGATGATGACGGTTCCTAGGACAGGGAGTAGAATGAGCGCCAGAAGCTGCATTCGAGATTTCTGGTCTTGTTCTTGAAAATCTTGTTCGAACACTGAGAGGGAGAGTGTGATTGCGTCAATGAAGGAAGATTTGAACCAGCGTATGACTCCGCACCATGAAAGAGATCCAGGACGTTGTAATACCCCTCATCATAACTGCCCCAGTCTGGGTTCGCCCATTTCGGATAGGACAGTGCTACTCCTCCGTCCCCGTCCTGCTTGGTGGTTTCGAAATTCAGAGACTTGCATTCTTTCTTCCAACTCTCTGCGCTTGTCAAGTTCCCGTAGTTTCGCTCCGATATTTTGCACATGCTATAGACAGCAAAGAAGCTACTCGAGCTGGAAGATATCTCCGCAGTTAATACTACGACCCTGAAGATCTTTATAGCAGACGCACCATGTACATTTGTTCAAGTTGGGAAAGCCGTCTACTTTCTGTTCTGGAGATATATATGGTTCAGAAAACGAATTCATCATAGCAACGGAGTACACACCAATCTGAGTACAAGCCGCATTCTTTTGGATTTCGTCAACCAGGTCGCAAGGTGGCTTCCCTTGTCCATTCCCAAGCTATATTGAAAGTAAGAGCATGAAATCACACGAGAGTGCCTATGTGCATACCAATTCATCCTATCGTCAAAGAATTAGAATCATTACAGGCAATCATAGCAAGGAGTCACTCGTACCACAGTAGGGTCTGCAAAGCAAGAGACGCATAACGAAAGAAGGAGAAGACCCGGAATCCACCATGAGGCCATCACATAGGTACTTCCTGAGCACGCGATGTTCTGTGAAATAAGATAGACAGCGATGGAAATGCGTGGTGGTCCAGAAGGAAGCAACGAATGGCTCGCCAAAGCAGTCAAAGTTGATCGCTGCTGACGTGATCTGATCGGTACTATGATCGGAGTAAATGCGATGATCCGCTAACCCGTTACTTTGTTTCCGCGGCCCCTCAGCGCAGATTGCGGTGGCAGAAGCAGAGACGACCTTCTCCCTACATTCGAATCTCAAATATATAAAGTCCTTTGCTCCACCGCAGCAAGCGGTACACTCGTGAAAGGGAATCCAATGATCCATTGCCACAAATCAGATCCCAATTGCACAGCACAGCGGCCTGAGACAGCGGCAATCACATTCCACGCGCACCAGTTCCGTTTCCTCAGGCTGTGACTCTGGAGTGGACTCTAACTTGTGGAGGCTGTAGCTGAGCGTAGATAGATACACAGCATAATAACAAATCTGAAAACAAGTAGTAAAGTAAATATATGAAAAAGACAGTGGTAAGGTACTTTATCAGCACCCTCAGCAGGCAAATACGTAGCAAAGCAAGATTCGAGCAAACAGGGAATCAAAAGAAAGGGAAATATAGATATGGTAGTAGATGAAAAGAACAAAAAAACACTCATCGAGCCTTGGCAATCCTATTCGATTTCCTCGTCCCTTTCGGAGGCTCAGCGACCTTCTTCTTCTGAGCAGTAGCAGCCCTCGTCGCAGGCGCAGCAGATGTCTTTCCCCTCTTCCTAGGAGAAATCACCATCGCATCTACAACATCCTCAGCGTCCACTTTATCGGCCATCACCACGTCGCTATCGATCTCATCGTGTCCACGCTTGGTACCCTTATCCTCTACCACTGGTTCCTCGGCAGAAAGATTGCTAGGCCCTGGCTCGGCGTTCCCTCCTCTGACCTGCTCCCACCTTTCCACCATATGCATAGGCGGACTGTACATCTGAATGTTCTGCTCCTCTGCCTCATCGAGAATATCGCGTCGTCTCCTCAACTTTCCACCTTTCTTAGGCGCAGGGGGAACTTCCGGTATACCAGCCAACGATTGTGCAGGAGTGCAAAGCATCGGGGTAGTCTCTTGACTCTCCTGAGATGGTGGGAAAATCGAATCCACATCCGATTCCTGAGACCCAGCTCCAGCTTGGGCAGTGGATGGTTGAGCACGAAGATTCAAATTCCCCAAGCTCACATCGACAGACGGTTGGACTTGAATTTGAGGCGGAGGGGCTTGAGCAACAACAATACCATGTTTCTCCAAGTACGCCTTCGGCTCTGCAATTTCCGCTCGATTGCTCCTCCACTCCCACGCAGGTTGATCGAATCGATAGAAAGGCACATGGTTTTGCAACCACGGATGTTCCAATGCACGAACCATCGACATGCGTTCCTTGGGGTCGTTCTGCAAGAGCTCGTGAACGAAACTTTTACCTATAGCCAAGCTTGATTAGAACCATAATGCAACAGACACGAAAGAATAGAAAACATACAGTTCGCTGTTAAATTGAAATGTTCCAGATATTCCCACTGGACCTTACGCGTACGCACTTTCTCTCTCAAGTCCGCAATGTCGTCGTCGGCGAATGCCACAGCATTCGAAAGCCTATACAAAAAACATGTCAGCTATCAGCTCACAAAGACTAAAATAAGATAAGGCTTACATCGAGAAAGTGATAATGCCAATGCTCCAGCTATCCACAAGATGACTGTATCCAACAGTATCGACATCATCCCAGACAACTTCTGGCGCCAAGTAATTCGGAGTCCCACACATAGTCTGTAGAGCAAACACATCAGCGTTATGTCCAACGGCAATGACACTGTAACACACCTTCAACATCGTCATGCTATCAGCAACTTTAGCCAATCCGAAATCAGCCACTTTGACGATGGGAGGACGGTCTCTGGTCAAGAGTACATTCTCAGGCTTCAAGTCGCGATGAGCGATACCGCGATCATGGCAATACTGAACCACAAGTTAAAAATATTCAGAAACAAATAATGAAAAAAATTTACTGCGAGAGCGCTGCAGATCTGGTAAATGATGTCCTGACTTTGTCCCTCCGCTAACCCTTCCTGGTCCAGAATGTAGCTCAGAAGGTCGCCACCATCCACAAACTCAAGGACAAGACCTGCCAAATACATCAGCATTTGAAGTTAGCTGGCCAAACTAGAGAGACTTACTGATTCCAGCACCCTTGTTGTCATCCAAGAAGACTTCATGCAACCGACAAATATTCTCATGCTTCAAGCCCTGCAGAATCTGTATTTCCCTTCTGACAGCTTCCAACGGCTCTGTACTAGCATTACCAGAGGCAAAAGATGCCGGAGGCTTGCGGAAATTATGGATCTTCTTGACCGCATATGCAACACCAGTGGAACGGTGGATGGCCCGAATCACCGTGGCGAATGTACCGTGCCCGAGAACGCTACCCAAGTCGTAATCGACGTTGATTCCAGTCGGATGGTCCTGCTTCTCACAGTACATGAATCCTGAATTCGTGTTCAGTATTTGTGCTATATGAATATGAGGCAGGAAAGGTGAATACGCACGGTAGTTCTCTGCAGGATTTTCCTGTGGCGTCAAACTTCCAAACGCCACCTCCATTCCGTCTCGCAGAATACATGTAATTCCTTTCCCAATACGTCTACCATTCACCTTCAAACGATTGTCAGCGTTGAATAGAGCAAATACAAGTCAAGGAAACGCACGAAAGTGCCGTTGGTGGAAAAGTCCTTCAGCGAAGCATCTGCATCCGGTGCTTCCTTGGTGATAACGCAATGTTTGTTGCCTATATTCAAGTAGTCAGTTTCCAGTACACTATTCAAGCACCGAATAGATACGCACTGATCTTAGGACCAGGGAGAACGATGCTGGAATTTGGGTTACGGCCGAACACATAGCTCTGATTGAGGTTATACAAGACAATATTGGAGAGATAGTGAGGAAAGAGAGGCTTGAGAGTAGCCCAGTAGAATGTGCCTTCTGGAGGTAGAGGGTTGGTGGGTACACCGTCTTGTTGAGTAGGTTGAGTAGGCTGCAGATCGGTGTCCATTGTAGTAGACATGTGGGTGAGCAAACTGGAGGTATGCGAAATGCGACTGTTCTAAAGATGGTCGCGGTAGATGCTGGAGGATGTTGGTTGAAAGCAAGTCAGGGGCCCTGTTGTAAAAAGTGGATGGCTTTTATAGTAATCCAAAAACGCGCAGGCCTTGAGAAACAGCCAGCCACCAGCACGCGTCGTCGAAAAAGGGGGAGTGTGTCTTTGACCAGCCTAATTGGGCTAATCTGCAGTCGTGATATGGCCACAGTGAGTGTGCGGCGGGTCAGCGAGCGTGCGCGGTGTGGTGGTGGTGGTCCTCGTCGCTACACCAAACAGGAAGCGAAGCCTGGCCGTGAGACAAATTAATGGCCCACCATTTTCGGCCCGCGTTCACGATCACATGACGTTCGAAAGTCTCTGCCTTTCAAGCTCAACAAATCAAAGGCTTGAGGTAGCCAGTGAGCAGTACGAGGGAGCAGTGCAATCAAGCCTGCTCTCTACGAATTTCCATTTCTATATGGTGGTGCAGAAACTCACGCTTACTATTGGCGATGCCTGCCTGCTCGGCAAAATATCTGACTCTTGCATTCCACACGTCGTAAATTAGCACACTCACCTCTCGGGGTCGTCATCCTCGAGCTTTCTGTCCAATACCACCACCATGTTCAAGCCACTCATCTGGTCTATCGTCGCCACCTGTGCGCTTATGATCACAGTGACTTTCCTAGCACAGGTAACTGCCGCCATACACTTGTGATCTACATTGAGTCCTCACTCTTCTATTACCATCATTGGACACAGAGCCGCTATCAAAACTATCTCGCTTTGACCAATCTCGAAATGAAGGATTCAGCTCAGGCTTGCAGTAATGTACGTGCTCAGAGGCTTAGAGCTCTTCGTCCTCGTCTAACATTCCCCAGTACATGTGTGTGGATGATGTGGCTCTTGACGACAACCTCGTGCAACGTATGCGGTCATTTCCCTCACCTAGCAGAACTTCAGCACTCACCACCATGAGCTTAGATTCACCATCAAGTCTCAATCCATCCGATACTGTCGAGTTCAACGCCGCCTTCCTCAATTTCGGCCTGAATGTCCGGGAGCGAGTGATTTTAGCCCACGCAATCCTATGCGCCTTTGGCTTCCTTGTCATTCTACCTGCCGGCTCCTTACTGGCCAGATACTTCAGAACCACCAATCCAGGCTGGTTTACAGGACACTGGATAGTTCAATTTGGACTTGGTACGTGATCTTCTCTTGTGTATGAGAACCCTATCTCACGCTAAACCGCCAGGCGCTCCAATTATCCTTGGGGGTGTATCCCTAGGACTTTCAGCTGTTATAATGGGACCAGCGCCACCAAAACACTTCGACGATTCACATAAGGTACTTTCATTCCGTTTCTTCATCTCTTTAAGTTCGACACTGACCATATCACTTCCCTTATCACTAGAACTATGGGCTTGCGCTTCTTATCCTCTACATAGTGCAGTGCTCCTTTGGTCAGTTTATCCACTGGATTAAAGGTCGGACTCAATGGACAACGAGACCAATCTACAATTACATCCACCCCATCGTCGGTCTTATCATCGTAGGCCTTGGATTCTACGAAGTTCGTCTAGGATACCTGGTTGAATGGAACAAAGTGACCCGCCGAGCACCTCCACCTGCTATTGTAGACATTCTCTGGTATATTTGGGCTTTCGTGCGTATTTCTTCATTCAGCGTTAGTACCATACACCCCTAACCGCACTGGCATAGCTCGTGCCGACGCTGTACGTCATCGGCCTGTCCTTGTTACCACGACAGTACAAGATAGAAGCGTATCGCCGGTTTGGATCCCAGCATCAAGAGCATCAAGGCGAACGTCGACCTTTACTGAATCCGCCTCGCTCCATCCTCGCTGCGACTCGCAACTCAAATAACGAAGATACTAGCGCCCCTCGTGCGCCAGTCACCGTTCCTGAAGATTCTATAGTGGCAGATGCCTAAGGGATGGCGTGTAGTGACATAATTGACCTGTATTTGTGAACCTAGAACTGCTATTTGCCTCGCTTTGAACTTTCTTGTGCTGTACTGTACTGTACTATCATTCTTTATTGCTCTTATACACGTTAATTCTCTTTTAACACACAGTTCTCTGTTATACACGTATGCACGCTTGCTGTGAACGAATTTACCCTGATTCCTTGTTGCATGCACATAATCACTTCGAAAGTCCACAGTACAAATGAGATGATTACAAAATACAGTTGACAGGAAACATGGGTATATCTAAGGCAAATATGTTAGGGCGGGCGAGCAGGACTCGTCATTGTTATTGACGGCGCACGAACGGGGCTCTGCTGGGGTGTCACAGTGTCCCTGGAGTTTATAACTCGACCGGGATGCGTTGGTGTAGCTGGTGTGGGGAAACTGGGAAGTGAAGAAGAACCTGCAGCGCTACCACTGTAACGAAAGAGTGCTAAGTATATTAGAAAGTGAAAATTTAAAAGGCTCACGTTGAAGTGGAAGGCTCCATTCCAGTAGGTTTTGGTTGCACAGGTTGCTCTTGAGTTAGGTTGAGGTATCCCGCAGAAAACAAGAAGTCCCAGACACGCGATGTCTTGTTCACATCTATCTTGACAAGATCTCTAGCCTCTCGTCTTCGTAGCTTGCCTCCACGTCGAGCATACTCCCGAACAATGGTCTCTTTGATAACAAGGTAGGGCTTAGGGAGGATACGAAGCTGGGAGCAGAGTGTCTGTTCTCCTGGAGTAAGTAGGTGAAGAGAAGGACTG
>Ga0247734_1001831_pt1 | contig 15272 bp, 14 predicted proteins | sample UWRJL103311B2_FD_180933 | JGI IMG/M metagenome (GOLD analysis project Ga0247734, IMG submission 180933) | Plant litter microbial communities from Arlington Agricultural Research Station in Wisconsin, United States - UWRJ-L103-311B-2 | ecosystem: Environmental > Terrestrial > Plant litter >... | reverse complement strand
GCAATCACCATCGCCATCGGCAGGATCACCTGGGCGATCAGTTCTACCGTATTGGTTAAATAAGAAGGATTTTCTAATGGGTGTGCAGAGTTGGCACCAAACCAGCCACCGCCATTGGTACCGAGGTGTTTGATAGCGATCATTGCCGCAGCAGGTCCCCTTGACACATTCACAGTATCGCCCTGAACTGAGATAAACTGATCCTTACCTTCATAACTTGAAGGCACACCCGAAAAGGCAAAAATTAATGCCATCACTAAAGAGACCGGTAACAATACCCTGGTGATTGCCCTGATAAAGAACTCCCAGAAATTGCCCAGATTGGTTGTTGTTTTATCCCTGAAAGCTTTGAAAAAGACTACTGCTGCTGCAAGTCCGGTAGCCGCACTTACAAACTGAAGGAACATGAGCACAAAATGCTGTGTAAAGTAAGAAACACCGCTTTCACCGGAGTAATGCTGCAAATCACAGTTCACTACAAAACTGATAACGGTATTAAAAGCCAGATCTGGCGTCATAGCAGGGTTCCCATCCGGATTAAGCGGCAGTTTATCCTGGCTGATCAGGACCACAAAACCATAAACAAGCCAAACCATATTGATGGTCAGCAGAGCTTTCATATGCTGCTTCCAGGTCATCTGCTCATGGGGGTTGATGCCCGAGAGTTTGCAGATGCCGGATTCAATGGGCTTTAAAAAATCTGTCCAGACTTTTTCTCCGGCAAATACCTTTGCAAGGTATTTACCTAAAGGAATAGCTATAACCAGCGTGAGCAGGTACGTAGCAACAATTCCGAGTAATTCAGTATTCATAACTTTAAAATTTTTCAGGTTTAATCAGCACGTATACCATGTAGATAAATACTGCGATTGCGACAATAAATAATGCGATCATAAGGATTAGATTTTTTCGAACCAGTCGATTGATTTGTAAACGATCCATACCAGGATCAATAGCGCGGCAAAAAGGATGAAGGTGACCATATCAGTAATTTTAAATGCCTATAGCCAATGACTATACCAAATACATGAACAGTCAAACAACCACCTTACATTCAACATATTACACCTAAACGAACTCACCACCCGAAGATTTGAAACAAAAAAACCCTTCCGTTTTGGAAGGGTTCTTAACCGATATGAAAGGCAGATGCGCGTTAAGGATTGGCTGCGCTTTGTTCCTTATTGAAATAAATGCTCATGAATAACATCTGGTACTTCACCGCATTTGCCCAGTAAGGCCAGGTATGCCCCCCCGGCCGGCTGATAAAATCATGCGCGATATTCCTTTCCAGCAATTTTTCATGGAGGTTCACATTCACCTGGTAAAAGAAATCGCTTGTGCCACAGTCAATGATCAGTGCAAGGGAGTTTGGTGTAAGTAAATGCAGCATATTGATCACTGTATTTTTTTCCCAGTTCTCGGGATGTTCTGCATATGTACCCAGCCTGTCTTCGATCCGCCAGTTTTTTGGAAAAGGGCGGATATCTACTCCTCCGCTCATGCTTCCGGCAGCGCCGAAAAGGTCCTGGTGTTTGAAAGCAAGATAGAGTGCTCCGTGCCCTCCCATGCTCAGGCCTGTGATCCCCCGGCCTTTACGATTATTAATAGTCTTATAATGGGCATCAATCCAGGGCAGCAGCTCCCTGGTAATGTATGTTTCGTATTTCCAGGCTTCATTTACAGGGCTGTCGAAATACCAGCTGGTTACATTTCCATCCGGGCAAACAATAATTTGCTGGTACTGATCTGCAGCAGCAGCTACAGTGGGCGCCTTCCTGATCCAGCCCGAATAGTTGTCGCCCGCCCCATGCAAAAGATAGACCACCGGGAATACCTTTCCTTTGGCGTAACTATCCGGAGTAATGACAACCGCTTTGATGTTCTTTTTCATGGCAGTACTATACGTATCAACGGTATCTACTTTGGCAGCCTGCACTTCACCGTGGTAAACAGATCCCAGGATGAATAAGGATAATAACATATGTTTTATCATAAAAGAGAAGATTTATGCGTATAAAAATAGAGAATATTACATTCAATTACATTTCTTTGGCGGTTAATGAAATCGTTTTAAAATTTTTCTCCTTGAAAGGCAAGGTTTTAAGAATTTTCTGTGGTTTTAATACTTGCAGACCATAAAAATGTCATCAATTTCTTTACCTTTGTCGCACGCCAAATCAGAAAGGCCATTACGGTCTGAAAGATAAAGCTTCTGCAAACAGTGTAACCATTGTTAAAGCGCAGATCCTTCGCAAGAGGAAAAAAGGTGATACCATGTTTTCGGGGTGTAGCGTAGCCCGGTATCGCGCCTGCTTTGGGAGCAGGAGGTCGTAGGTTCGAATCCTGCCACCCCGACTTAAAACGTGCTAAAACGCACCGAAACCCCTTAAAATCTGATTTTTAAGGGGTTTTTTGTTTTATTTCAATCCTATTCATATCAATCAATATCAAGGAAAGTGTGCCCTATTCGGCGCCCCATTTTAATTATTTATATTAGGGCACTAATCATGATTTATCTATTTGATTATCAATAAATTATAAGTTTTTATTTTGCTTGGTTTTGATATGGATTGCGCCCCTTTTTCGAGAGTTCACAATATCCTCAAATCTCAAGCTAAATCATTTGTAAACAAATTTAGCGATATGACTATGCAGAACACATTTGGAGTAATCTTCTATTTAAAGAAATATAAGACTACATGCAACGGAAAAACACCTATCTATGCCCGCATTACCGTAAATGGTAAAAGATCTGATATTGCAGCAAAACGGTCAATTAAGGAACAGCACTGGAATGCAAAAAGAGGGATGGCAAAAGGCAGCAAACAAGAGATCAACTTACTTAACAATTACCTTGAGAAATTCAGGTCAGGCATTGTTGAAAGTTATCAGACATTACTCTTGCAGAAAAAGTCCCTTACTGCTGATCTGATCAAGGATAAGTTTTTAGGAAAAGATGAACAGGAGTTTACTGTCCAAAAACTGATTGACTACCATAACCAGCAAGAAAAGGCCAGTCTGGAATGGGGAACGATGAAAAACTATTACACTACCCAAAAATACTTGCTACAATTTCTAAAGCTGAAAATGCGTACAGATGATTACTTACTGTCAGAACTCAACTATAAATTTATCACAGACTTTGAGATTTACCTTCGCCGGGTAAAAGATAAAAATGGTGCGCTTGCAATGGCAAATAACGGCATTATGAAACATCTGGAACGTCTCTGTAAGATGATCAACTTAGCGGTAAAACTGGAATGGCTGGACAGAAATCCGTTTCATGCCTACCAGCTCAAATTTGAGAAAGTTGAACGCGAATACCTAACGGCATGGGAATTAGCAAACTTAGAGGCTAAAACGACACCTATTGCACGATTGCAAATTATCAAAGACTTATTTATTTTTAGTTGCTATACAGGACTGGCCTACATTGATGTATTCAACTTAAAGCCGGAGCATATTGTAGAGGTTGCAGAAGGCGAATATTGGATCAAAACCACGAGGCAAAAGACAAACACCCCGGTTACAGTTCCTTTACTACCAATGGCACTTGATATCTTAAAGAAATATAGCTCCCATCCTCAAGCTTTGGCAGAGGGCAAAGCATTACCTGTAGTATCAAATCAAAAACTAAACGGTTACTTAAAAGAGATCGCGGACATTTGCGGAATAACTAAACCTCTGACCTTTCATATTGCCAGACACACCTTCGCAACTACTGTCACGCTGACGAATGGTGTACCAATAGAAACCATTAGCAGGATGCTTGGGCACAAAAAACTCAGCACTACACAAATCTATAGCAAGGTTGTGGATAGTAAATTGGGGGGAGATATGGCCGTTCTGAGGGAAAAACTACTAACGGTATCAGAAGTTAATAGTGGATAAGCTTCAGCATTCATTAGCTATATATGCATCATGCAATGAGGAATAGCGTTACACCTGAACCGAATAAGATAAGCCAGGCACAAATTGCTTCCTTATTTGGATCAGGTGTATTCACTTAAAGTGAACATACCAACTGCCGTTAGATTCTCTATCAACAGTTTCTTGTGATTCAAAATCAATTGCTACAGATTGTCTTGCATTTTCAGGATAATCATATTTAACGAGAAGAGCTCTAAGCCTAATCATCAACTGTGGATTTGACACAAGATTTTGTTTCATTAAATCCGATGTTACACAAATCCAGAAGACCAAGTTCTTAGGGTCAATTTTGTAAGCACCATACCAATGTATCCAGAATTCCTCGTTACAATATTGCGAAGTTATCTTTTGTATTTCGCCCTTTATTCCAAGAATTTTTCTTTTCACCGACCTTTTTGGATAAAACAGTCTCAAAAAATTCATATACCTATGGATTTAGTTTTTGTTGATGAAATTGCTACCACAATATTGCTATTTAATAAAAGATGCAATGTATTATTTTTCTTATATATACCTGAGGACTTCGAGCCTAAACTTGGCGGCATAATGTCAAAAATAGTGTAGGTAGCTGAAATCATAGTATAGCGAATAACCCGGCAATGGGGAACACAGGTTTTTTCCGTAAACACCAGAGCGAACCCCTTAAGGGTTCGCAGGCCGCAAATGCGGGAGGGGATTATGCAATTCAGATTGTACTACAAGTTCTCTATTATATACTTCGAGCGCTCCGCAAGAACTGCTTTGAGCCATTGATTCATGATTTCCTTAATTTTCAATTTTGAGTCTTCAATTTCAGCATCGTCGGCGTAGATATTATAAATGTTCGCTTCCTGCAATTCCATTAAGTATTTTTCCTGCAATGCTTCCTCTACCTGATACTTTGATTCGTCCTCCTGTAAGAAATTTAGGAAACAAAAAGTTGCCTACCTGTCATTACCCATAGGATTGCTATAATAAGAGGGGAATGATATCTGATCAACTACTGTTTGTAAAAAAATATCAGGTTTGATTTGATATATACAGCAGAGTGCACTAAAATCTTCTGAAAGATTAAGGTTGATTGTGGTTTCCATAAGATGTTGTTTAAGGTTCGTTCATAGTTTTAAAATGTAAATGATAAACTTCATGGAGAAGTAGGAATCTCTGTTCTATGCTACGTATGTGATAAAGTTTCAATGGTAGCTCTGCCATCACCTCATAAAAGTCAAGTTCTTCCTCACTCAACTCAGGTACTAAGGAACTATCTCTTCCAAAACCTGCGGCTATTTTCATGAAGAAGTCGAATACAAAATTTTCGTATTTGAGGTTCAAGCCTTTATGCGCATGAGCGTCTGCAAGTGAAATCGCACGCATAAAATACTCCAAGTATTCTTTAGGGTAACAATTGTACATTTCGCATAACACACAAAAATCCGGCGATAGCATTAAACAGGAAGATTCATCAAGAAAAAGTTTATTCGAGGAAGTATGTGGGTGTTCCATTGCCTCAAAAATTGCTGTTACTGCATGTTCAGCATATTTCCTTTTTGTGGCCATTGACAGGCTGGCATTTCGCGGTTCAGCTATCATCTGTAGCTGATGAAAACAATTGTCAAACGTATCTTCACACTTACGTATAGCCTTACTTCTACTACGCTGCTTGTTAGCTTTTACATAAAATATTATAGCGTGGATAGCCTCGGAGTAGCCTTCCTCAAAGGTTTTATCAACAAGGTTATAGAGCTTTACATGGTTGATAAATACCTGTAAAACCTCAAATCCTTTTCAGTACATACTATTCCTTGCTTTTGTGAACAAAAACGTGAACAAAATCTCTTTTTTAGATTTGTTCACCAGAAAGGGTATAACATACTGATGAACAGTTATTTGCATCTTTTAAATTTAGACCAGAAAAGACGCATTTAAACCACTTCTTTTCTCTCCGGTGAACAGTTTTGGCCATATCAGTTCAAAAAAATTTTTTATTAATCTAAAATCTCGAAAAGATGAGGACTACAAACACATTCGGGATTCACTTCGTACTGAGGAAAAACCGTGGAAAAAACGGCTTATCCGCTATTTACATGCGGGTTGTGGTTAACAAAGTCGCTCAGAGATCGCTTTAAAGCGCCAGGCCGCGTCAGCCGACTGGAATGATGACAGAGGTCAGGTTAAACCTAAAAATGAAGAATTACGCCAGCTCAACACCTACCTGGAACAGTTGCGCGGTACGATGGCCGGTCATTACCAGGAACTGCAGCTGCAGAAAAAAGTGATTACGGCCGAAGTGCTGAAGAACCTTTTTCCGGGGTCAAAGATTCCCAACATACCTGCACACCATCGTAGCGTACCAAAACACGACGACGCTGCAGGTCCTGGCAAAAGGCACAATGAAAAATTATTATACCACTGCAGGCTACCTGAAAGAATTCGTTCGCCTGCAGTATAAAAGCTCTGATATATACCTGTCGGAGCTTGACTACTGCTTTATCAGCAGGCTGGAACATTTTCCGCGGAAACGCCAGCCTGACGATCATCAGAAAAAACTCGACAAAGAGAAAAAGAAGCACAAACCCGACAGCAAGGCGGTCAAAGCTACGCCTGAACAGGAAGCCAAAGAGGATCTAGGCCGGCCCGAAAAACGCCCCGTATTTTTTTGTTATTGATGATCACTGGTCAAATACGGGGCGATTTGTATTTCTGGAAATATAAAAAAGGGTAAGCACAAAGAAATATCGATTGTGGAAATAAGAATATTTAAGCGAAAGTATGAGAGTTCCTATGATCCTTCAATGTGTTAATGGTTGGAGCCGGTTATGCTCAAACCAATTATCTTTTGACTTTGTCGACATTTGTCAATTACAAGTGCAAACTCTGCCGGTTCGTTATTGCTTTAAAAAGTCCTCAACAATATTTATATAAGCATCCGGTTCCTCGAACATAGGTGCGTGTCCGGAAAACTGCATTTCCACAAATTTTGCCTGCTCAATCAAGGAAGCAACTTCCTTACCGTCATCAGGAGGGTTCAGACCATCATACTTTCCGCTAATAACTAATGTTTTTGCTTTAACCTTAAAGAGCTGTTCTCTGAAATCGAACGCGCCTATAGCTTTATTGGCGGCATTGAATTGTTCAGGACTCAGATTTGTTTCGAATATCTCTAAATGGTTTTTCATCAGTTCGGGTTCATACACCATAAATTTCAATAGTTTAATGATGGTTTCATGCATATTCAAACCCTTGATAAGCTCTTCATTTTCTTTAAACAAAAGCTGTATTGAAGAGGTAAGTCCATTGGACTTTGTAACCGTTAATATCAGCTTTTCAATCCTGTCCGTATTGGTGATGGCAACGCGTTGAGCAATATAACTGCCCATAGAGACGCCAAGCAAATGCACTTTTTCGAAGCCAAAATAATCCATGATCCCGATAATATCCTTTACGTGATCCTCCATAGAATATGCTAATGGTTTATCCGATTTTCCGTGACCCCGGCAATCCAATGCAACCGTTTTGAAGTTTTTTGACAATGGTTCAATTACATTTCTTAAATGTGCCTGGTGGTCTCCGCCAACGCCATGTATTAATATAACCGGGAACCCGGTTCCCTTGACATCCACATACAATTGAATACCATTAATTTTTAAAAGTCCCATATAGATTTTTTTACGTCCCTTTGAAGTGCAAAGGTATACTTCTGAAAGATGTAAAAATTAAACTACTTTAATTTCAACATCGTCACGTAGTCAAGTTCATCGGAATATTTAACTCCCTGCCACCCCGGCGTATAAATTACCTCCTGCCCCACCGGGTGCCCTCCTGCATGGACCCGAACTCTACATACTATAACTCAGGATCAGCAAGCCCGGAGAAAATATGACTGCGCCTTCTGTATTCAGTAGGCTTTAATCCCGTTTTATCTTTAAACAATTTTGAAAAATAAAAACTTGACTGGAAGTTAAGTTCCATTGATATTACTTTCACAGACATATTAGTGTTACTCAACAAGTCCCTTGCTTTATCGATTTTAAGCTGAAGGTAATATTGACCGGGTGACATCCCTGAATAGTCTTTAAATAGTTTCCTAAACCATGAATAGCCTACATTGAGGTCTTCAGCAGCTTGTTCAGGAGAATAGGCATTACTGATATTGGCGCGGAATAATAATTTTGATTTGTTAATAATCTGCTCTTCCTCCCTGGTACCGGTTGAATGTTGTTTTGTAATGGAATGGCAAATTCCTAACAGATGCATGACCGCACCTGAGATCAGCGGCTGATAACCGGGCTTTTCCTCTTTTGTATGCGCTATAATAGTATTGAAGATCTCGAAGATCTTATCATTGAACCCAATATAAATACAGGGATTATTGAGCTTTATATATCCAAACTGTAACAGACTATCAATGGCCGGACCTTTCAACCCAACCCAGTACTCATCCCAGCCGGTACTGCTGTCGGGCTTGTAGCGGTGTTTTTCATTTGGAAAAAGAATAATTATGGTTCCGGCCTTTACAACTGTTTCTTTGCGGTTTTCTGATTCGAAGACACCCTGTCCATTGGTAATATAGATAATCTGGTATTCCTGCAGACTACGCCAATTGTTCCAGTTGAAATTATGATGGGCAGGATGAGTTTTAAAAGGATAGTCTGCTGTAGCTTTTATAGAGGTACAGCCTGCATTCAAAACACTGGCGCCCCAATTTTCATCTTCTTTACTTAAGGGAAGATATTTGAAAAAATTTACCATAAGAATTTACCCCGTCTGAGCCATGCCTGCTTCAGCAATTAATGGAACCCTCTCTGATTGTACAGTTGACAAAGTCATATTTATTTTTATTAATCGCATTTGATACCAGGGACAACAATATTAAAAAATATATTCTAAATATGATATGGTTATATTTTAAAAATCGGGTTGTCTTTAATGGCCCGGGAGTAATAGGATTAGTCTCAGGGTGAAAACGAATTCTTATGAAATCAAAATCCGTAGTTTTTTTATCAGAACTTCTATTTATGTCAACATACATTCAGATACATTTGAATAAGTCATATTACTCTATTTCCCAGGGTACTTTAAGCGTTGAAATTAACACATCACCAAATATTTAAGCACAACATGATGAAAGCCGGATTTTACTCAACAGTGCAGCATAACAACTAACCTTATGAGAACAAAATTTCTATCTGTATTATTTTTCCTTTTTTGCCTGGTATCTTACGTTTCCAGAGCGCAGGTAAATGTTTTGAAATCTGGGTTCCTCCATCCTGCCAACAAATATAAACCAGGCGTTTACTGGTATTTTATGGATGGGAACATGACCGCTGAATCCATAAGTAAAGACCTGGAATCCATGAAGAAAGCAGGAATCGGGAATCTTATTTTTTTAGAGGTAAATGTAGGCGTTCCCCGGGGAAATGTTGAATTTTTGAGTGACGAATGGACCTCACTTTTTGCTCACGCAGAGAAAGAAGCCAGAAGATTAGGTATTGAAATCACCTTAGGCATTGGCCCGGGTTGGACCGGCAGCGGAGGCCCATGGGTTAAAGGAAACCAGTCTATGCAGCATCTCGTATCAAGCGAAATGCTGGTGTCTGCAACTGACGGGAGAAAAATCGTTCTGCCAGTACCCCGACCAAAAACACCTTTTTTTGGCGAGGATAGTTTTACACCTGAATTTAAAGAGAACTGGTTAAAGTATTATCAGGATGTGGCTGTTCTGGCCTTTCCCCTGCCTGCAACCGAAGAGAAAATCACAGATATTGATGAAAAAGCCCTTTATCAAAGGGCACCATACAGTTCCGGCCTGGTAAAGGCTAGCCTGGCAGCACAAAATAACTCAAAGGGAAATCCTGCATCGGCAATCCAGAAGAACAAAATCATAGACTTGACTGCAAAAATGACGGCAGATGGCACGTTAAACTGGAATCCTCCTGCCGGGAAATGGAAAGTAATGAGATTCGGGAGCAGAAATAATGGTGCAATTACCCGCCCTGCGCCCTCTCCGGGAATCGGTTTTGAAGCCGACAAGTTTGATACTACTGCATTAAATGCACATCTGGATGTTTACCTGGGCAAAATTTTCAGAAAGATCGGTAAGGTTGACAAAAATAATACCGGCGGTTTAAAGCGATTGCATATGGATAGCTGGGAAATGGGTGCCCAAAACTGGACAGCTAATTTCAGACGGGAATTTATGAAAAGACGCGGTTATGATCCTTTGAAATACTTCCCCGTGTACTCTGGTAATATTGTGGGCAGCTTACAGGAAAGTGAACGTTTCTTATGGGACCTGAGACAAACCTCTCAGGAGCTGGTGCTGGAGAATCATGCCGGTCATGTAAAACACTATGCCAAAAAACATAACCTTTCATTATCAATAGAACCTTATGATATGAACCCTGCTTCCGATCTTGCACTCGGGAGTGTTGCGGATGTACCAATGGCTGAATTCTGGAGCAAGGGTTATGGTTTTAATTCTGCGTACAGTGTCATAGAAGCCACTTCAGTAGCACACGTAATGGGACGTTCCCTGATTCCTGCTGAAGCTTTTACTGCTCAGGATAATGAGGGCTGGAAACAACATCCCGGCTCGATGAAAAATCAGGGTGACTGGGCATTTGCAGCGGGCATTAACCGCTTCGTTTATCATACTTTTCAAAATCAGTTTTTACCGGATTCCTTAAAACCCGGTGCAACGATGGGACCTTATGGGGTACACTGGGACCGCAGCCAGACCTGGTGGCCCATGGTAGGCGGCTATCATGATTATGTAACCAGATGCCAATATATGCTGCAGCAGGGAAGAACAGTTGCCGATGTCTTATATGTTACCCCTGAAGGTGCCCCACACGTATTTGTACCACCGTCATCGGCCATTTTAGGTGACACGATCGGGGATAGAAAGTCTTACAACTTTGACGGTATCGCCCCTGCCCAGCTCATGCTTGCATCCGTTAAAGGCAATAAAATTGAATTTCCGGGCGGAGCATCCTACGAAATTTTGGTTTTACCAATATTTGAAACCATGAGGCCCGAATTGCTGGACAAAATTGGCAGTTTAATTCAACAGGGTGCAACTGTGATCGGGAACCCACCCCTCCGCGCTCCGGGGCTCAGCAATTATCCACAGGCCGATGCGAAGATCACATCACTTGTTACCAAGATTTGGGGTTCAACAGATATGCCGGCAACCCTGGCATATCGCAAATATGGATCAGGTGTGTTAGTTTGGGGAAGGCCTATCCTGCTGGCTAAGGATAAACTTTATCCAAACTATGACCTAACTGCGAAAATTTTAATAGCAAAAGGTATAGAGGAAGATTTTACCGCTGACAAAAAAATCAGATATACACACCGAACTTCGCCGGACTGGGATATTTATTTTGTTTCAAATACCAGCCCAACCCGCATGGTTGCAAATGCCAGGTTCAGAAGCGCCAAAGCTGCGCCGGAACTCTGGAATGCCATCAATGGTAAAATGAGTCAAATCACAAATTTCGAGACCAAAGGTTCGGTCACGGACATTCCGCTCCAACTATCTGCCTACGAAAGTGCTTTCATCGTTTTTGCAAAGGGAGATCAGAGGAAACCAAATCCGGTAGCAATCCCTGTTGAAAAAACTTTGCAGGTACTTAACGGACAATGGAAGATCAATTTTCATAAAAACTGGGGAGGCCCGGAAGAAATCAATGTTGACTCACTCAGTGACTGGAGTAAAAACACCAACGAGGGCATTAAATTTTATTCTGGCATGGCTACATACCATCAAAGCTTTGAATTTAAGGGCAACAAGACAAACCCGGTTTATATCGATTTAGGCCTGGTAAAAAACATGGCGCGTGTCCGTTTGAATGGGAAAGAAGTTGGCGTATTATGGACTGCGCCCTGGAAGCTGGAGATCTCTGATTTGATCAAAGAGGGGAAAAATGAGATTTCGATTGAGGTAGTAAACTTATGGCCAAACAGATTAATAGGTGATGAGCAAAAACCTTATGATGGTATTGTGGGAAATAAATGGCCGGAATGGCTGCTAAAGGGACAGAGAAGAACCAGTGGCAGATTTACATTTACAACAACAAGGCAGTACAGGGCAAACAGTCCCTTATTGCCATCAGGCTTACTTGGCCCGGTAAAAATTAGTCAATAGTTGATAACTGAAATTAATATGCATAGAAATACGAAAGTGAAAGTTGGTTTATTTGGCGTTGGCCTTGAAGCCTACTGGCAACAATTTGAAGGTTTAAAGAGCAGGTTATCCGGGTATCTGGACGTAATCGTCAGCGGCTTGCAAAACCTCGATGCCGAAATTATAAATCTCGGTTTAATTGATTCTCCTGAAATGGCTTTTGAAGCAGGTAGCAGATTTAAGACCGAAGATGTAGATATTCTGTTTCTATATGTTTCTACCTATGCCTTGTCCGCCACCGTATTGCCTGTTGTTAAAAAAGCAAATGTACCCGTAATCGTACTCAATTTATCACCCGCTGCCAGCATCGATTATGGAACGTTTAACCGGATGAAGGACAGGACAAAGATGACCGGGGAGTGGCTGGCAAATTGCTCATCATGTGCAGTCCCGGAAATTGCAAACGTATTTACCCGCGCCAAAATTCCGTTTTTTCAAATTACAGGTATACTGCATGATGATCCGCTGGTATGGCAGGAAATTGAAGAATGGGTTGAAGCAGCAAGGGTTGCAAGAATAATGTATTACAACCGTTTGGGTATTATGGGTAACTACTACGGGGGTATGATGGACATCTACACAGATCTTACGCTGCAATGTGCAACATTTGGCGGCCACATGGAAATTTTGGAAATTGACGAACTATCATCTATCCGGGAATCGGTGACAGATGAAGAAATGTCTCTTAAACTCGGGGAAATTCATGGTTTATTTGAGGTGCAGGAGGATTGTTTGCCCGCTGAACTGGAAAGGGCCGCTGTAACTGCTGTTGCTTTGGATAAACTTATTGAAAAGCATAAACTGGGTGCACTTGCTTATTATCATAAGGGAACAGGGAATGAGGCCAATGAAAATACTGCTGCATCTGTAATTCTGGGAAATTCTATTCTCACAGGTAAACATATCCCCGTTGCCGGAGAGTATGAGATTAAGAATGTTCAGGCCATGAAAATTATGGATAGTTTTGGGGCAGGTGGTTCTTTTACTGAATATTATGCAATGGATTTTTATGATGATGTAGTGCTAATGGGACATGACGGACCCTGCCATCCTGCAATTGCCGAAGGAAAGATAAAGGTGAAACCATTAGAGGTTTACCATGGGAAAGTTGGCAGTGGTTTATCAGTTGAGATGTCGGTTAAACATGGCGCTGTAACCTTACTGTCCGTTGTAGAAACAGGCGAAGGAACAATTCAATTGCTGGTCGCCGAAGGTGAATCTGTTGCAGGAGAGATCCTGGAAATTGGTAACACCAACAGCAGGTATAAATTTGCTGTTGGTGCCAGAAAGTTTGTAGAGAGCTGGAACAGTCATGGTCCGGCACATCACTGTGCGGTTGGAAAAGGAAACATTGCATCAAAAATTAAAAAATTAGGAAACATCTTAAAAATTGAGACGATCCAGGTCTGTTGATCTTTGTTATTTCCTTCCAACCAGAGGGAACTGGGTAATCCGTAACGTGGTACAACCATAGGGAATCAGGGTGATATCTTCTTCCTGCTGACTACTTTCGAGTCCATAAATATGGCTGTAAGGTAGCGGTCCTGCCATATCGTTATAAATCTTCCAGGAAGGTATACGTTTACCCTTGGTTTTGATCATCATTGGCGCATTCTCCTGATTCCATGGATACAGGGTTTGCTTGCCTGTATTTACAACTTTGAAATACTCATTCAGTTTTTCGTTGCTCACATCAAACAGCCCGTAATTCCATGGTGTTGCAGGAAGGACTTCTGTATAAGATGTACCATATGTAGCCGGATCTTTGGTGTTTTCAACCTTCCGGGATTCTTCGCCGATTTTTAAAGCGTAGGTAATTGGCCCGCGTTCAATAGCCATAGAGTTTTCGTACCACTTGCTTTTTGCAACATGCATAGGAAGTACCAGCTCTATCACATCGCCGGATTTCCACAAACGCTCTACCTGTACCACCTGGTTGCCTGCCGGTTCTGAAAAAGCCTGGCCATTCACCTTGATAACTGCTTGAGTACACCATTTGGGGATGCGGAGATGCAGCGGAAACTTAACCTGTTTTTTGCTGCTGATAGTAAATCTCACACTTTCATCAAAAGGATAATTCGTTTCCTCGGTAATGGTAACGGGTACCGTTCCAACCTTTGCCGTCACCTCGCTTGGTGAATAAATCAGCGCTGCAATCCCTTTGTCAGGCGTTAGATACCACAGGTTTTGCGTAAACTTTGGCCAGCCCTGGTGCATGTTGGATGTGCAGCAGGGATAGCCTGTCAGCAAGCCATAACAGATATCTGTGCCACCGTGATTATCGCCAAAATTATGCATCTGCCGGGTCAGCATCACCTGGTTGGCCTGCTGAAAATACTGATGGGTAGCAAAATCATCAGAGATCTGCGTAGGCAATGCGTTGAATGCAATTTTTTCCAGCTGGTCAGCATAGTCAACATCTCCGGTAACCTGCAGTGAACTTTCCATCGTAAACATCATCTCTACAGCAGAACAAAGTTCTGAGCCTTGTGTAGGGTTATTGCCATGTAAAGCTTCATCTCCGCCATACATTCCATTGGCAAAACCGTCATAAGTACGGATGTCATTGAGTCCCTTTTTTATGGCATCAAGATATTGCTTTTCCGGATGCGCCTGATAATAGATCAGGGGTTCTTTCATCCCCTCGGCCAGATTAACGGTATGAATGCTGCCCATTTGCTGTAACATGGTAGTACTTGCAAAAGCATTGGTAAAATCAAAGGACTGTTTGTGGATCAGGTCTCCCAGCTCAAGCAGGAATTTATCACCAGTGATGTTATACAGCCAGTACACCACCATCAGGTTATCCCCGCTCCGGTATTTTGCCCAGTAAGTCCAGTGATCCAGCGGTTTTGCCGGAAGTTCCTTTAGCTGGTATTTGAAGTAATTGGTCATCAGGGTGATCACCCTTTTATCGCCAGTGGCAGAATAGTATTGCTTTAAGATTTTAAGCATCACCATTTTAGGCCACCAGTCGCGACTGTTGTCGCGCTGCAAACCCTCTTCCTCGGGATAATCTTTTACCGGGCCAAAGTACCCATCGGCAGTCTGGCTTTTAAGCGACCACTCTACCCAGGGCTTAACCTTGGCGATGAGCTCCTTGTCGTTCAAAATATACGCGAGCGGCAGCAGGCCATCGATCCAGTAGGGACCACGCTCCCACTGATCGCCA
>Ga0247734_1001830_pt1 | contig 15285 bp, 18 predicted proteins | sample UWRJL103311B2_FD_180933 | JGI IMG/M metagenome (GOLD analysis project Ga0247734, IMG submission 180933) | Plant litter microbial communities from Arlington Agricultural Research Station in Wisconsin, United States - UWRJ-L103-311B-2 | ecosystem: Environmental > Terrestrial > Plant litter >... | reverse complement strand
CATTTTTCAAAGATGTTATTGTATGAACACATTGTTCCAGTGCGGGGCGGAAATCTGCTTCCGGAGACACTCCACCCAGAACGGCAGCTTTTAGTTGTGCCTCGATCGACTTTGATACATTGAGCAATATCTCAACCTCGGCAATCAGTAACTTCACGTCTTCTGGCAAATCCTTGATATTTTCAAAAAGACCATACAAATAGATACAGCCTTGTGTTAGTCCCCTAGCGAGTGCCCAACCATTCGCTTCCGCCATGCTAAGTGAACTCAACGCGCGGTCTCTCGATCTTTAAAAGGTTTAAGGCTCCATTTGAAGATGTGGGGTTGTTATAACATTTCTGTTCTCGAGAATCACCTGCTTGGGCAACAGGAAGAGTTGTACGTAGACCCCTGCTTATAGTATAGTCACATAGCCTTTATTGACATGGTTAAAGTTGTATGTGCGGAATGTTTTGGTTGGTGGCAGAAGAAAGGCGGTGTAAGAATAATTATGTCCTCTCGGATTCCTTGTCGAGCCTGTCGAGCCTGTACAAGTGGCAGGTGAGCGTTCTTTGCATTAGGCAAAGTCCACGCACGTGAGTTGTGTCTCCAAGGAAAGATCGTAGTCACAAACTCGCCCAATTTAACACGTTGAATCTTCACCTCCTTATGAAAGAGTAGTTGCATATGGAATGGAGGCTCAACTAGCAAATTGGCAATGGGTAAATGAACCGTTAGGTGGACAACGTCTCGCCCTTGATAATGCGGACCGAAAATTTATCATTCGCGTCCTTTGGGCTCCTCAATGGCTAGATGAACTTGAGCCCGAAGAATTGTAAGTGTTTCGCCCACCAAAACTTTGTCCCGTATTCTTAAAGAAGATGAACAATTCCTGATGGCACTAGAGAAACTAGAATCGCTCGATTTGACCCATATTTTGATTTTTTCTTAGATTCGTGCCGATACTTGGTACTACAACACCATGGCGTTGGTACCTATGGGGAGCTAATGAGACTTATTCACTGGCTAAAGCTAAATTGGGTCTGGACACTTCCTTTGGTCTGGGATCTTAAATTAAAGCCCGGCGAGATGCGGCGACATAACGCTATTACCGATGTATGCTAAAAATACTGATTTTCTTATATCATTTAACAAAAGCTTTGCTTGATAGCACTGACTCTATGGTCTTCATAGGTGACCCACGAAAGAAATGTTAAGAGATCGATATCATTAGGGGTTTACCTTTGGTTGATGGTGAAAATCAATGATATAGGGGCTATGCCAACCCCTGGGATTCAACGACCTTTGTATCCATCTGATCAGTCGAAGAACCTCAATGAGATACTGATAAATCATTGCAAGGTGAAAGAAGGACTCGGGGACGGCCAGGAAGAACATTTTGATGGCTTCTATACCCTCCGAGATATGGAACATTTGGGAGGGATAGAGATAAAGTGGACTAGTAATCTTTTAGAGCACCTTCATTTGGTCTCGGAAAAAGAGAGCAAGAGAAGACGTACCCTCTATATCTTTCACAACGCGACGGTGCTTGAAGAACTACTAGATACGTAAGGCTATCTCCTGTTAGCCCGATGCCTTTTCTGGAGATTGTTCCGTTGACTGAAACACAGCAATATACCAATGCTTAACAACCTTGCAAAAGAAACACTCCAGACTTTGGGTCTTATACTTCCAGATTGGCCAAAGTGCCGGATGTGGTACAAAAGGAGAGTAGCAGAACGCTATAAACGACAAGAACGTCTCGATCCCTGGGCCGCGGAACAAGAAATAATCAGGGAAAAGATAAGCAGAGAGTTACATCACTATACATATTGGAACGAAAGGCTTTACAAACTTCAAAACGAATTCAATAATTCGGATCATGCAAGCTTTCCGGTATATGTGATTGACAGGCGTCGACCTAGAGCTTGGGCGACGCTATGGGCTACTATTGGAGCATTTTGGTTTGCGGTCTTAGCATTCTTCATCGCGATTATTTCGCTTCTGTACGGACAAAAGAGTGTGGATGAGGCAAAATTCGCAAATAGTATGGCATTTAACGCTAGCACATCTGCTGATATGGCCGCGGCGAGCAACAGTATGTCGATAACATGCTGCTGCACGGCAAATTCAAACAGCAGTGTATATTATAATTCGTTATTTACCCAAAGCTTTATCCAAAATTCGACATTAGCACCTGGAATTACCGTCACCAAATTCATCTCAGCAACCATAACAACATCTTTAACTACAGAGATCACAAGCACTGTTGTAGTAACGAGATTATAGTCTGCTCAAAATGGTCTATATTTACACCCATTATTTCACCGAAGAACGCCTCAATTCATTTTTGCAGCTATATACATTTTTAGGAGAGATAGATGCTTGTCCAAGGGAGTGAGAGCTGTACCCTGTCTTGGTGATGTCGACAAACTAAATTTTGAGGCACTCGTCATCAAACCCATCGTGGAAGTACCAGATATATGACCTGTCACTATGGACATACTTACAGTGAAAAGTTTACCAAATTGGATGAAGCCTATCAACGTGAATATAGTCCTGACTTTAGAGCACCGCAAGACCATCTCGTCGTCACTTATTTACGATCTGAAGCTAAACCACGTCTGAGCACTTCCATCAATCCTGAGATGGCATGTTATGTTTGAATGGCCAAGAGACGATGACTTAATAATACATTAGAAGCACCCACTGTAGCGTTGACTAACAATCCTGATACAATGCCCTACTCTGATCCGAGAATCTATCCTCTTTTCATCAAAGTCAAATCATTTATACAGATCACTAGATGATATTCTTTTCCTTTTTAAGTAATACTCGCTTACTAGTAATTCCCGACATCCTTAAAGTTTTTCTCTTGGCTTACATTAAAAGTATTAAGCGGCTCCGGTAATAAACTATCTTCAGGGTCTCTTTTTCAACACTCTGGTCCATATCTTTTTTATCCTCATCTATCCTGACCACTAGTCTCGCTGCATCGTCTGCAATACATGTGACCTGCTACTACAGATTTTATTGTTGACACACGTCATTGGTTCTCCAAAGATATCTTAATTAATATTGATTCTTTAGAACGAGGTTGCAGGCCGCATCCAATATGGAATTTAGGCAGAGTAGACGGCAAAGATGACACACCTGGCTCCGAAACTTAGGCCCCCAAGTCGAGGCTGAGTGCAGGAACGTTGTAGTACAAGGGCTTAGACATGCACAAACTTATCTAAATTAAAAAGGCCTCGTTGGACATCTTAACATTCATTTCATGCTTTCACAACGATTGCTACTAATATCCTGACTCAGAAAACCTACCCTGATCTGACTATTCCAATACTCTCTCAGCTAAAATCAACACAATAATGGAAAGGAAGCAGAAGCAAAGCCCTCGCAAGGAAGTAGCATTGCAAAAGAAATGGCCTGTGGTAACCGATACCGCAATCGAAACAACAAAGAAAAGTATGACCTCTGAGTTTTTATCTATCGTTGTACCTGTTTCTGGCAATATGGGGCGGAGCAACGACATAATTACAAATGAAATAAGTGCCCTAGATAAAACACGACCACTTCTGGGTTCTCAGAGTATTTCTGTTGGTCATTCTGGTCATTCAACACCACTAAGCCAGGACACAGATATCTCTACCCTGAATAATTCTCCTCTATCAAATACACCAATTCCTTGTCCTAAGAGAGCTCCATGGTTCGTGAACATTATTAGAGATTGGTGGCTGGAGTACTTTTGCACGGTCTTGGTGCTAGGAACATTTGGGCTCCTAGTGACAACCCTGTGGTTGTGTAATGACCGAGCATTGGAGGACTGGCCACTTTATATTAGTTTCAATGTGCTAGTATCAGTCGAAACCACGGTGCTGAAATCTGCTATGATTTTAGTTGTTTCCCAGGGTATGTACTCTAAAGTATAGTTCGAGATTATTATATTAACTTGGTTTTGGTCAATAGGACTAGGACAGTTCAAATGGCAATGGTTCTCAGATAAACAAAATTTGAGGGACCTTGAGACTTTTGACAACTCTACCAGAGGTCCAATTGGTGCGATCAAACTCCTTTGGGTCGCAGGTTGGAGGTGAGGAGTCACATTTCCGTTTCCAATTTTTCTTTTAGTAGTAGCTTGGTACATTTAGTCTTCGTTAAAATCAATAATCAAGATATACTAAAGTGATAGCAGGTCACCTAGTGTTTCTATTGGGGCAACCATTATCATTCTAGCCCTAGCTCTAGATCCTTTCGCCCAGCAAATCATTCGATACCATTCAAAAGATAACATAATGAAAAACGCTATTGCCACTATACCCGCAACGAATTATTTCAATGAGTATGGCCAGGGTATAATGAGCCCGTCTCTCAAGCTTCAGCAAACTATAACTTCTGGAATTCTAGGTCGACAACACTCCACCACAACCGCGAGTTGTCCTACTGGAAATTGTACCTTTGATGAGACTTATCACTCGCTCGCATATTGCTCCAGCTGCAGGGATGCGACAGCAGAAATTGAAACAATCTGCTCATCTGATTCGGTGTGTTCTTATAATCTGCCTGCGAATAGTAATCTGTCGGTCCCAAATTCAAGGGATCTAGGTGATGGGCTTTTGCATACACTGCTCGATGCAAGTTATGATGTTTCGACCGGTGAACATTTATTTCTCCTAGATGCAGAGACTATAGAGTCAGTTCGTTCCGGGACTTGTAAAGACGAGACTTGTGTTGGCGCCGTCTCCTGCAGCCTTGAAATGTGTGTACGTTCGTACACTGCAGTTACCTATGGTGGAAATACCTCTGAACAATTTATCTCTTCGTCAAATAATTGGGCTAGTAACGGTGATCCTGCTTGGAGACTGGTAAATCTGCCATGTGCTGGTTCGGCCGCTATTCATCAACTCATCTCTCTTGGATATATCGTCAAACCAAACATTACGGAATGGCTAGGGTACTACGGCCCAGGTTATGATCATCGAGGTTGGCATGTGAATAGTTCGTCCACCTTGATACCGGAAGCTTGTGAATACAGAATGGATGCCTTTTCTAATAATGTCATTCGGAATTGGCTCAGGGTTTATTTGAGTGGATCACTGGTAATAGTTTGGGGTCAGCAGCACAAACTTTATAATGACAAAGGACAAGATCCACAAGGACCGGTGCAGTTAGCGATACTAGCAGAGGGGTTACGTGTTTCATACCAAAGCATAAACAACACGATGGCCAGTATTGCTGACGCTATAAGTTCTTACATCCGTAACAACGGAAATGAAAACTATTCGGCCCCTGCAGTTGGTAAAGTATTTAGCAATCAGACTTTCGCACACGTCCGATGGGGTTGGTTGACCCTACCTGCTACTCTTGTAGCACTAACTGCAATCTTCTTTATCATGACAATCAAGACATCTATCCAGATGAACGAAGGGGGGGATCTAGGCTACAATTGGAAAAATTCGATTTGGCCGTTGATTTTTGGGGGGCTAGAGCCCAACGCCAGTTCCGGTGACGACGAAAGGGAACTGCAGAAGGTAGCAACTAAGTTGAAAGCAAGCATGATTTGGACGGGTCTGGGATGGAGGTTCAAGACAAGTCCTCAATAGGTTATAAACCTGTTTCTGCCTTAGAACGGGCGATTTGAGCCGAAAAGACTTCTTGACGCTCGCGGAATATAAAGTTAATTTTCCTTGGATAAGCATAAACACGGCATTGAAAGCAGAGTACTTGTAAACTACATTAGACGTCGCATTACTAGCATTGCTTGGGCTTAAACTCGGAAGAGTCTTTGACAATATCATAACAACCGAGTAAACATAAAGTATAATCAAAGTTAACTTGAGGCATGACATTCTTGTCATGGCCCTACTATTACTAACAGGGGAGGTTCCTCAAATGTGAAGGTACGGGTCTTAAATTCGGTGAGTCTGAATAGTAGAAAATGGAAAGCTATATACAGTGGTGCTAAGAGCTAAGGGTTTAATATCTGAAGCTAGAAAAATTATTAACACACCTTAAGCAAGTCTTTATAGAGTTATTGCAATGGGGTCACCCGTATCCTGTTCGTACTGAATTTTATCATTGGAGGAAACAGAGTTGAGCTCAGCTGGGTAGACTGGATATCGGGATTAATAAAGAATATTGTAGCAAGTTTTATAAGGTAAATTTAATTTAACGCAAAACACTTTGCTTCCTTTCGAGATTAGCCATTTATAGCGCGGCACCGAAAATAAATGTTTTCACTAAAAATTAAGTTTTGGTGCTAAGAACATGCTTTCTCTCTAATATTCAACTATGAGACTTTGTGTGAGTCTACCCTTTCTAAGTTCTTTAATGTAACTTTAAAGAGCAACTCATTTCAAACCCATTCCATAATCTCGTAAAGTAATCAAATAAATACTGGATTTCACTGTAATGACTGAGTAACATCACACCCAACAACCGTACTTAAAGTCAAATCACGCTAGAACTTTCGTAAAACTGACCCAGCCCGACGTCATTCCATGACAATCACAAAATCCTCGAAATCATAAAATGTAAAGACATTTCTCGCCATAAATATCCTATCATATCTGCTTGTGCTCCCTGTATAAGTTGGCAACAAGTCACGGGCGATGCAGAATTTAACTTACCATGTTACCTCTCAACTAGAAACCCTTTCAAGCCTATCTTCGGCTGTGGTCTATGCTGCACGTAGCATAACAGGTACATGGACAGTATCTTGCTCAGAGGCTTTATTGGCGATAAGTGTATGATTTCCAGAGCAGTATCCAAAGTAAATATTGTAGGAAAGGCTGTATGATAGCGTGCAGCTTTGCCTTTCTTCTACCATATTAACCGGTGCTGCGATAGCACCAGCGACTAGGAGAGTAAGTAACGAGGTGGTGATGAATTGCATGGTGACTATTTGGGAAAAGATTCCTTAGAATTGGGTGGTAGGAAGTTGATTCTAAGGAGCAGATATGGTTCTAGTTGTGCTATTTTCGTGTGTATGAATGAAGAATGGACTTGGTTTGAACTGGTGGGTTCTTATATAGATGTATATACCACCCTACGAGAAAAATCTATATCACAAAGGAAGGTGTCAGCTGTTCCTATTCCTAATGAGATGGATCACAAGCCCTGGTTTCTAATGCAATAACTCACTTAAGAGGGAATTTCGCGGCCTAATTAATGTTAATCCCTCCGATACGTCGTATTGCCCATTATTTCTCTTGAGTTGACTTTAGAGCATGAAGTTCCATTTGGTATATTGTTATCTCTGCAGTAGTAGTAACTAAATTTAGCTTGATATAGATCCTCACGTCACTCTATCCAATTCATGGCCACTGGAATTGCAATTTGAGGCAGCTATACAAAGTTTTATCCCGATCTTCGCTCCTACACTATGTTCTGATATCTAGACCCATGCGTGTAGCAGCAAGGAGAATGTGAAGTAAGATTCAATATATAACTGATACAGACTTTCGTGATATACAAAGAGGTAGGTTCTAATTCTAACACAAGTCTTATTATCTTTTTAGGCGATATATCAAATAACAGACTCTCTCTCTCGGTTTTAATGTTGTTACGACTGTGTTATGCTATCAGATAGCGGATGGCATTTAACGTGGGGCCATAATTATTGAATTCTAGGCATACCCACTTTATCCCCGAAGACATGCGTTCGGATATTTAATGCAACTTCCTGCAGTGTTTCTTCCTTGGAAAGGCTGATGGGCAGCGGAGAAACTTTAGTTGTTACTACAATATGCGATGTTACCTTTATAACATGCAGATAGGATGCATGCATAGATGCAACACTGTGTTCGATCCTCCAAGGTCAAAATGCTGTATTTCTACTGATCCACTATCCATAGGTATGGTTGACTATCAGTGATAGGGTTGAGAACTATCTTTTGAGAAGATAGGCTTGCATTAATGGGTCACATGCATAAAGGGAACAGCATCAAGATCACCGGGGATATCAATATCAGTTTTTAATAAGTTGCAACCAACACATGACCAGTTTAGTCGGCTCGCTACCAAACGGGGAATTAAGCGAGGTAAATAGGGGTAATTAGGTCGGTGGGCTGATTAGATATATTTGAGAAATATTAACGTATTCCACTATCTAATACATTAATTGTAATGGTTTTTAAATTTATATTGATGTATTTTTATTCAAAGGGCCCGAATCTCCAGTAAAGATCATAGGACCAAGTGTGAGCAAGTAAGCTAATGTCATCTAGGGCCGCTTTTGAGTTTTGTCTTTTCGTGGAGTGTTTTATTTACATAGCATTACAATTAGACTCACAGCTATCTTATACTTCTGCCCTTGTCTGAAGGTTTACCGTTTTATGCTATTTATTTAAGGAAAAGGGTGGAGAACAGAGCAACAGAATCAATTTCATTGTAACGACTGAATATTATACCCGCCAACAATCCACATCACCACTGTTTCTTCTGCAATACTCGAAGTTTTCACACAACGATATATTCAGACTAAATTCAAACATCATAAGTCATCGATAATAACCTTTCATCCATAAAATACTCTCTATTTATGTTAAAAATGCTTTTCAACAGTGAGAATTCACTCCTACCTCAGCAATATCACAAAAAGCCTCTTAAGCGGAATCAGCTTCATCCACGACTGGATCAGAGGGTCGAAGTGGGAACTGATAAGGTTGCTGTAAGGGTAGGAGTGGAGATTGGTAAGGTAGCCGTAGGGCTAGGAGTGGAAACCGCTGAGGTGACGCTAGAGGTATACCCTGGAAAACAGTAGCCCAAGTAAATGTTGTATCCGAGGAAACACTGTCTCTTTGCCGGCTTATTGGGTGCTGGTGCTGCAATAGAAGAAGTGACAAGGATAGCAAGAAGAGATACGTTGAGAAAATGCATGGTGGGTTGCTTTAGAGACTTGTGGGTCTTGAGGAGATCTAGGTGTTGGCACAGAAGAGAAACTATTGGTATGCTCTCTTATAGATCTATGGAGGAGGGTAGTATTATGCCGTTAGTTGGGTCCAGAGGATTCTTATATAGAAAATAGCGCAATGAATTGCAGGGAGAGCCTGAGGCATGTTCGATGGATGATATTCTTATTCCCAGCATGATTAAATTAGAGATATCATATTCTCAACAAAATACTAAATCAGATGGATTATCATGTCATATCACACAGCTTGAGTCCTCGTTATGGCGTACGACTATCCAGTACTCTTCTAATGTCCATTGGAAAGTTATCAGTGCCAGTTCACTTTTTGTCACTTGGCACAAGGTGCTTCTAGAGAACTTTCAGCCCGAAACATAACTTCATCATCTGCATGTATGTAACGTAGGTAGCATGCAGAGGCTAAGCCAATACCTGCAAGCAAATATGAAGAATGAAACTAGGCAATCGCCGTACATGCGCACATATGGACCTTTGATAACAAGAAAACTTCCATATGCACCTTTATGAAGGGGGGTGTTGAACGATTCTCTTTTGCAGATATTAAGCTGAAAGTTAAGAGTTCTAGTAATAGTTTTATTTAGATACAACTTTACTACAAATCAATAACAAGAAATCGAGTATCCTCCAAGTAAATTTGTGTTACTACTACTTGAGAGGGTTGTTATCTGGTCTAACTAGGGTAACTAGGGTAACTAGGGTACCAGCATTCATTTCTAGGAAAGCCAAATTTACCCTTGACTATCTACTTTCTCCACATTCTTAACGTTGCCTTTAGTCGTTATCCTAACGTTACTTTCTGCCGTAGGTTTTGCGGGGTTGGCGTTTTGAGAGGTTCAGCTGTCAGTGCCATATCGGATATAAGCTTTGGAACTCGCAGATACGAAGCTTGTGGTCGTAAAGTTATCACAAAATACAACTCCACCACTCTCGCTGACACGAAGTCTGCTTTAGTCAGTGACAACAACTTAGCATGCTGGCCGGGAACAATATTTCCCGACAACATAAACGTAAGCCTTTTCGCTGTGTTGTTGGAAATGACTTCTTGGAACCGGAACATACCGCTGGATCGCATAAATTTAAACCTCCACATGCCAGACACGTCTCTTGCCGATTAGTTGCCGGATTAGGAATCTCTGCATCTCGCTCTCAACTCCGTGGTGAAGTCCCCAGCGTAGATGCAAATCATTTCCATGCTTACTTACATTATTGATTCTTCTACGAACTTGTTCCGAACCGCGCATCTTGTACGAACAACTCATCCTGTCGATACCAGTTCATTCTTCTCCAGTAAAATAACTTGAATCTTGTTGTTATCTGAGTGAATCTATGAAGTTATGCCTGTAAAAGACGAAGAGAAACCCCTAGGCGATGCTCTTTTAGGCCACGGTCGTCGTTCAAGCTGGGATGGAAGAGATTCTGACGACAACCTATCTAGCGACACACATTTCCTTGGGACACCCAAAGCAAAACGACACGTTTGGTTCGTGCATGCTGTATTTTTCGCTCTCAACATCATTATATTCTTCTCGAATACATACATATACCGAGAAAACAAGTATATATGTGGTCCCAGACATGGAGTTGATTTCGTCTATTGTATGCCCTAAACTCTCATGAAGTAGCAACCGGAATCCTTTTTCTAACAATGAGTCTTATATATCTTCAGCCCCGGCTCGTGAAGCTGTCACTTATGAAGCTCGTACCTTTAACACCTCCCTCTTCGCCCGCAACAAATTTAACGGCGATCCACGACCGGAGTCAAGCGAGGCATGGGAGAGTATCTCAGAAGGTACGGTTATCTCTCATTGCACTTGGTCTTTAACATCTCACTAACAATTTGAATTAAGCGGGAAACTTCGTCTTGTCAGACGATGATCTGCACAAGTTGAACCGGACGTCCGTCCCAGTAGAAAACGGCTATTTGGGTACGATTGGGATGTTCCATCAACTACATTGCTTGGTAAGCTCTTTTTTTCCATCAGTGGTAGCATAGCATTACTCAATTAGGTACAGAACTATATCCGAAAGCATATTTACAAGGATTGTAAGTCGAGCTCAGAAAGAAAACATGCATCAAATATCCTCCAGTTAGCTAATACTTCGCGTGGTAAAGACTACGACAACCCCGAGGATCCTCATACCATAAAGATGCGTATATCTCTCTTTATTCTAGAAGTATAAGCAGTGTTGGCTAATAAGTGAACATTAAAGATCTGTCGCATTGCATTGATGATTTGCGGCAAACAATCCAGTGTCAAGGCGACATCAGTATCCTAACCTACAGCTACCGGCCAGACTACATGTATGAAGCCTTTGTCTCTCCCTGCATCTACCTCTATTTTCACACACCCCAATTCCTACTACAATAAAACTCTCCCCCTCCCCACAAAAAAAATGTCCAAAGAATCACCAAGCTTCCTAGAAAAAAGAAACCCCCCTTTTTTCATTCACCAAAATGGAAAATCACTAACACCCTTATTAGAAACGTCTGGCCAGATTTCCAGGGCGAGCACGAATGCCGCAACTTCGAGCAGATTAGAAAATGGGTGCTCTCGCCCGCGCGCTTCCTCAGGTTCCCAAACACGTTTGTCAATCCGTACTTTGGGCCGAACGGGCAGCAGACGACGCCGATCCCGTCGAGCATCGAGGGCTCGACGGAGCTGGTTAGCGGCACGCGGTTGAACCCTAAGGTCATGAAATTGGCGGGCGGAGAGCCTTATTAGTAGGTTCTATTTTATTTTCCTTCTTTCTCTTTTGGATTTTATGTAGATGGATGCCGGTGTCTTCTTGTCTCTTTTTTTGGGTGGCCGGGGTTTTGTGGAGGGTGTTAACGGGGTGGGATGGGCTTAGCGAGATGTAGCTTGGGGATTTGTAGGTGTGGTATTTACATTGGTCTGTCTAGTCATGGGTAAATGATATGAATAGTTGCTCCATTCAAAGCTTCGAGCAAGCCCAAAGATTCCACGTAGAATCTAGGCTATGCTTTCCATGTGTGTTGTTTAGCTGTATACATTCTGCCTCTTGCTATTAGGAGGGCTTCGTATTCTTTATAATATCTTGTTCTTTCTATGAAATTAAATGTTTTATCTGGAGTTACTAGATCTTTCCTAGAGTCGTGCTGGAAGAAGAGTGTGTTGAGTGCATTTCACGTTTGGATATAACCTCCTTCAGTCATGGTAGCTCCCATAGACCTTACTCTATGTCGTATCTGCTCCTCCTGTTTAAGACTTAGTAAGGACCATCAATTCATGCTCCCAACCCTGCTACTTCATTGAATCCAACATTAAAACAGTAAAACGATCTCAGAATATAAAAGATAAGAATTTCCCAAGGTTTTTACCTTTTAAAACTTCTTTACTTGCAGCATTTAACATCTCGTTCTCAAATCCGGTAATAATATATAATACATAGAAGTTCCCGGTTAGCCTTTTGATGAGTACTAGTTTTTGCTATCTGAAAGAAAGACGGTGAGTTTCCGAAGAAGAAGAAGAAGAAGCGTATGTACGTAACTTGACTAAATCTTGGCTCGGCTGCGTATGCTCACTCAAACTTTTTTCTTTTCTGTGAGAGAGAAAGAAGCAAAAAAGAAGCAAAAGGGAAGGACAGGAAAAAAGAGAAGATGAAACTCTTTTGCTGGTATGCGTAAATAAATGTCCTCTGCACTTCTCCTTTCCAACTTTTTGGGTTTGTGCTTCCTTCATTCACTTGTGTGGAGGGGGGAATAAGCTTTGTTTATATCATGAATGAATATTGGAGGGATGATGGATGGGCTTGATAATACTTAGCCCTAAAGGCCCGGAGCAGGGAGTTGTGAGAATGAATAAGATGAAAGAAGCATCTATTCAATTTCTGAGAAGGTTTGGTAGAAGGAGATCGTTGTAATATTCATTCACATCTGCATGGGAAAAAGGGGGTATAATGCGCAGTTTGGCATGGCTTAACTTGGTTGAGCTCCCTCTTTCAGTGAGTGCACAGATCAGAACTGGTGATTACATCCGTCCGCATCATCGTAAACATAGCAGGCATCGGGGTCGGGATTCGGATGTAGGATGTAGGATGGGGGGTTTTGGTGGTTGGTCGTGTCGGATCTCCTGAAGCGTGCATATGGTATGGTGTAGTGTAATAGAGTAATGGGTAGTAGAGTAGACACAGCCCATCCAATCCATCATACACACATACATACAAACATATTCACATACATAGACACCGACATACCGCCGCTAAAAGTACAGTAATCTTCTACGTGGACAGCACTTTGCCCCCTTGCCAAGCCTGCTTGATGACGGCGGCCGGAACAGTCTTTTGAGCGAAGTATCCGAGTCGGTGAGGTAGCAAAGTGCTGTCCTTGAGTTAGTTGTTTATCATCCCATAGGCTTATTTTTGTTATCATGTTGTCCTATTAGCTATCGTTTGCTTGGTGATTGCAAATGTTATTGGACGTGATAGGGTAGAAAAGAAACCCCCTTTTTTCAGACCCGTGTTATGTGGGCGTGGATGGATGGATGAGAGAGTCGATGAGATTGGATGAGCGTACTGCTTAGCTGAGGATGAGATGGGTGGGATGGTATGATATGGTATGGTTGATTAGCCAGATGTTTCATGTTTGCAAGTTTTTTTCACGGGGTTTGTGGTTTATGTAATAAGTAGCAGAAGCATGTATGTATGTATGTACTCCGTACCCCGTACTGTACCTGTGCTGTACTTGTGACTGTCACTTGTAATTGATATATCATGCACATCCTGCATATCCTGCACTGTAACTCGTTGCTCTGTGCCTGGAGATGGCACCGGACTCGTTGCCCTCTCCTCTCCGCACCATACCGAGCGAGCATACCTACAGCAGATTGATTGGTAAGCTCCGTAAGGTCGCCAGCAAAGGGACGTGCAAAGGCTGAAACGGACCTTGCAACCCCCTGAAACTTGCCCGGCGTTGGGAACTTGAGGGGGCGTTGGGGGCTGATGCCGATCATCGATCAGCAATCGTCAATCATCAATCAATCAATCAATCATCCCCCATCGTGTCTGCCAACGGCCGATAGTCCGACTGGACTTTTGTAATTAAGTACTGTGAAGCAGGAGATGGGAGTTGCAGAGTTGAAGAGTTGAAGTTGAAGTAGAGTTGAGTTTACGGGAGTACCCGGGGACGGATACGCTAGTGTTCAACACCAACACTGATCTTCTACAGTATATTATTATATTATAGCTGCAATACAGGAGTGTCCAGAGTCTACCCGAATAGTAAATAGTAAGTAGTGAGTATGGTAAGTAGTGAGTATGGTAAGTAGGAAAAACCTTAATGAGTCGGTCAAGCAGTAAGTCGGCAGGCCAGCTAGTCAGTAAGCCCGTCTCGAGCCCGCCAGGAACAATATACGTGGCCGTGGATGGGACGATACAATAGTACGTGGACGTGGACCAGCACCACTGTAATTCTCCCTCTAGCGTCGATGGCCCAGCGCTAATGTACGGCATCAGAACCAAAATAGACTGGGAGAAGAGTTGTTGGGCATTCGCAATTCATCGTTCATAATTCACAGACATATACTATTAGTATTACTGGAGTATTATCATTATCATTATCATCCATCATCGTCATTTTGTCACCACAATGAAGTAGTTCCAAGTCCACGAACGGAGGAGTAAGGTAAGAGGAAGTACCGGACATATCCCGGCCACTATACCAACCAACCAACCAACCAACAGCAAAGGCTCGGACTGGCAGTGCTTCTTTGGTGTAGTATGGATATGGTATGGCATCGTCCTATCCTGTCGTCTGTTCTATTTATTCTTCTTCTTCTCCCCCACAAAGAAAAAAAGAACCAAACGGGGCGAGAGGCAAGAGTCGGGAAGCGAGAGGCGAGACCAACATCCAAGCTTGCGCCATGCACCCATGAGCCCTGCCCTGCCCTGCCCTGCCCACCTATATTTGGCATATCTGTCAAACAAGACATCTGGGAATTTGAAGTACACCGGAAGTATAGAGGATGTATAGTATATGCAATGTTGCAATGCAATGTCATATATCCAATCCAACGCATTTCTGACATTGGAAAAGGGGAATGGGCAAAACGGAAACCGAAAAAGAAAAAGAAAAAGAGGCCATAGCAATGGCCATAGCAATAGCCATGGCCATAGCCATAGCCGATAGCCCAACTCGGTAACTTACTTACAGAGTCTAGGCATAGTATAGTATAGTATAGTGTGATATAGTGTGAATATATAGTGCGGTGGATTGAAACCGCTGCCAAGCCCGCCCCACCGCTCTTCTACCCATCATCCTCGCCAGCTTCACCACCACTCGCAGATTTCCGAATCCCTCCCAGCCGGAAGATCCTCAACCTGCCTCCGCGGGTCTCCGTACTTTTGCTTACTAACTG
>Ga0247734_1001828_pt1 | contig 15298 bp, 9 predicted proteins | sample UWRJL103311B2_FD_180933 | JGI IMG/M metagenome (GOLD analysis project Ga0247734, IMG submission 180933) | Plant litter microbial communities from Arlington Agricultural Research Station in Wisconsin, United States - UWRJ-L103-311B-2 | ecosystem: Environmental > Terrestrial > Plant litter >... | reverse complement strand
GAGGACTGGCCTCAAATTCTTGACGTCAAAGATCAAAAGAAGTCTAAATTGGGTAGTGTGTGATGTTTACCTGTATGTATGGTTGTGTGGATTTGGCGAGCGTACTAAGTAGAAGAAAAATGCCTTTACTGTACAACGATCTGGGATCAGCAGAGTCTCAGGTCTAGGCCCAAATCCCATTCTTCCTCCTCCTCTCCCTTCTCCCTTCTCCATATAAATGGTGACTTGCTAGAACGGGGTACTGGAGTTGCCGATCCATCAAGATGAGGTGAGCGCAGGATTCAATATAATCCCGATGTGAAAAATCCCCACACTACCGAGGTGTCCATGATGATGGCCACGACGACGTCGTCGAGCCTAGTCAGCGCTTGCAATAAACAATAATTGGATATGCCGTGCAATCAATTAATAAATAAACTCGGATACCGAACACGCCCATCACTCACTTTCGAACATCTCAACCTGCCTCAACAATTTTCTCGAGCAAGCAAGATGGTTTGCCGTGATAGATACATACAAAACGTACACAGGAATACCATTTTAGGAAATGATTGCTTAATGACTGCAGAATGCTGAGGATTCTATTTGTCTGTGAAAGCGAAGTCCCTGGTTGCCAAGTGACAGAATATTCTGTGTAGCCACATCGAGTTATCGTAGCTGCCAATAGGCGGCAATGCAGCCCACGTGAGTGGCCGACAATAGGAAATGCAATTGAATACCCAAATCAAGGTGGCATATGCAGCCAACGTAACTCAACTCCAATGTCGAGTCCAGATTTGCCGCTCCTCTTCGGTTCCATCAAACTGCAGAGTGACAATCAATCAGTAAGGCAAATCACATGCGGTGCAAGATTTACCCACCTCAAAGCCGATTTCTGTGATATCTTCGAAGCCCTCGGATAAGGAAGGTGGTTCGTAACGTGATCTGAAACCACTGAAAGCGAGAGATGGCAGAACGGTTCGTTTTTCCGGGTTCATCTACAGAGCAGATGGTCAGCGTTATGTTTCAGCGTCTGAATCTTCCGGCATAGCAATTTTTACTTACAACCTGATTTAAAGCTCGCACAATGTCGTTATGCTGGCAAACTGTGGCATCTGCGGTGAAATGAACACAGCGTATTGGCACTGAATGCTTCCTAGCCACTTCAACCCACTTCTTACGAACCTCACGGTCAGGGTTGGTGTTATCTGGCATGACTTAGATTTGCTACGATACATCAAGCTAGAGGTAGAAATTTAGTATACTTACCAACAACCACAGACTTGCCTTCACTCAGTAGTTCAGCAGCAACTTTTAGACACTTTTCTCTCTACAAGACGGTCAGCCATGGCCAAGAGGGTGATCACAAAACTTACCGTTTTTAAAGTGTCCTGATTGACACGAGAATAGCCGAGAGGTGCTAGATTTCGTCTATAAAATGTTGATTTACCGGCTCCAGGACTACCACAAAGTATCACCATCTCTTGTGCGTTGTGCTTGCTGTATGACTGCTTGGCGACAATATCGCGGCCTGTATGGTTGATCAGTATGGCATGGTTTTGAGATTGTGGACAGAATCACCGACTTTCAGTTTCAGATGATATGTAACGGGTCGGATCAAAAGATTGCACAAATGGCCGAGGCAATTCTTTGAGGAAGTACTCTTCGGGTGTGTTGAATAAGATACCAACATTCGTGGCAAAGTTCCTATAAATGGTTTTAGAATGCTAGAAGCACGGAAGCTGCAGGATAAATACCTATCAGAACATGAAAAGTCCTTTGGCTTTGATCCAATCATCTCACGCCCACCTGCGTCGCCAACAAAGATCGAGTGCTCAAGATCTACATCACCCTGTGAAATGTCATAATCCTCGAGCAGCTCTGCCCACATGCCCGTTCTCGGTTTGCGAAAAATATCCTTCTCCGTAGCAGCATAAATACTTATTGGAATGTCAAGTTGGCTAAATATCGCGGTAACCTTTGTTTTGAAAGAGACAACTTTGGTTTGATGTGCTTTCGGTACTTTGTTGTTGGCTTTCAACGATATTCCGCCTTGGTTGCTAAGAACGACAACATGGAAGCTGTGCGCTAGTTAACCATCCGCACGGCCACCCTCTCTTGATTGTATAACGTACCCATCTTCATTATATAGTTTCCGAAGAGTTCCTGGTACAGATGGATGCCACCACTTCCAGTCCTGGGCATCTGAGGCAAATTTCTTTCCTGAGGCTGTCATAACGAGAGTAGAATCCTATGTTCAATTAATCATCGGCAGTTGCGTCTAGAATCATCAAGCTGCTTAGCTTACAAAGTCAAATGCAGCAATTTTTACTCTCTTTCTTTCTACAGTACAGCCTTTATCGCCCGAGGGTTCATACTTCCCAACGATCAGAGTGTTTGGCTCATCATCGTTAGGAGCTCGTTCTTGCCATTTAACCTTTTCGGGTGGTTTCTGCGAGGCTTTGGTAAAGAAGGACGCAACATCATTCTCTAGATAACATATTAGAGAAAGCTAAGAGATACTCTGGATAAGCCTTACGCGTTGTTGAAGACTGAACCTTTCGACGAAGTGGTGGGGGTGAGACTGGCCCGGTGACGAACTTTCTCTTGTTCGGGTTTGGATATGACGATGGGCTTGACATTTTGAGGATACAGAGGCACCGAAATCGTAGAAAGTAATTAGAGAATGGCGCCAGATCTGCTGTTCAACGGTCCTCTTTGAATGTTGGTAGGTTGCTGGCTGGATTGTCACCGACGCGGTTGCGGTGCTTTTAAAGTTATCATTTCTTATCAGAGACGCGTGTGCACGTGCATCGATAATAATCTCCTCCCAACTTGCTTAGCCCAGTAGTAAAGTGCTGATCGAAAAGAATTAATATGGAACAAGATATACATGGATGTGCAACGAGCTACTGATACAGATTTGACCCAAGTCAAAATTAACGAGGCAGTTCCTTGTTCCTTGTAGCCGCCCCTCTGTTTGAAAGAGTTGCTGTGTTGATCTCCCAGGTATTTGCCACAATGTATCAAATCGTCTAGCCCCCTTGGTTTGATGAGTTTTTATCAATCTCTTGCCTCTGTTCTACCATAGCGGTATGCTGAATTTGAACACTCTTTCAATACTACTCGCATGGGAAGACCACTATCAGGACTGGATGTTGTAAGATAGGTACCTAGGTACCTGTTCGCTGTGGCTCAACCACTTCGCATAATTCATCTTCCGAAAGCAGAACAATGCATTTCTTCGGACGATACTTAATCTTGCACATTCGTCAATTTGTCAGTAACTCCTAGCCTCTCATTTCCCCGGATTTCACATCTGGGGAAGTGGGGACAAATATGAGAAGAGCCGGTTGATCATCATGCATTGGCAGTCGCACGCCCTCCTAGCGAAGATCGCCACGTTTGAGTAGCTTTTCTAGAGCACGTTATTAACTCCTGCATATGGCGATCATGATATTTTATTGCGTGATGTCGTCTCTACAGCATTATTTCCCGGTGGCTTTCAGAGCCAGCCCAGAGTATTTGGTGTCTACACGTGGGATTTGCACGGGGGTGTAACGCACGCATGAAATTCTGCGCTTGAGATCTGTAACTTCATCTGGGATATTTGCCACCCTTGTCGCAAATCTTGTACGCAAGAATATGTCTGAAGCTTTTGAGGATGCCATGTAGGATCTTAAGGGTTTTCATTTCAAAATGACAGAATGCATTCGCTGTCGACATTCTTTTTAATAAAGCTACATATCCGATCTTCTTATGACTAGGAATTAAACGAAATGAACGTTATACTTCGAACTGTTTTATTACTTGCGCAGCTTCGCGCTGTAGCTGGAGACGTATGTTTATGTTAGCTACCCACCTGGAGCACTTTAGCTTACTTTTCACAAGATACAATTCATATTTCCCCAGGCAAAATCTATATTACCTGGAGGGGGGCCAGTCAACGTTACTTTTGGTGAACGAGGAGGATCTCCTAGTCTCACAGAACTTTCGACCTATGTTATTAGTATATACTCAGGGTCCATTGATCGGCCTGTATGTCACGACTCTCAACACCTATTTCAGTGCTAATTAATTCAGGTTCTAGTTAGCTCCAACCCAACCGTCACAGGAGCTTATGATCCTAACAGAGGGTTGCAAACGGCAACGCTGGACCTGGGTGTATCCATGAGTCCAGACTTCTAGTAGGTCATCAAGGCACTCACTCCAATGACTACCAAGTGAATACTGATACTTTAAAGTTTCTTGGGAATTAAATCAACCCTAAAATACAATACTACTGTCACTGTGACCAATTTCTCTTTCAGGTTTGCAATTACTGGACCAGACGGTATTCCCAGTGCTGAAACCGAGGACGCAAAATCCGATGGGCTACCTCAGAGGCTCATCAGCTGTAATGATATCCCATGCTCCCCTCCATTCTTGCAAGCCGACGAGTCTGTGCAGGCCATAGAGTCTACACCGGTCGAGGGCACAACGCAAATCAACGAACCAACGCAAACCAGTGAGTCCACGAGAGTCGCCGAGTCTACACAGGTAGCTTCACCAACGCAAATAAACACATCCGTGCAAATAAGTGTGCCCACCCAGACGAAAGAACCCACGCAAATCAATGAACCAGACCCTCCACTCTCAGATACATGCATTCAACGGACTGTAACTATTACGGTATCGTCCTCATCACCATCCAGAATCGCTAGTACTGGAGACTGCCCTTCAGTCGTCGTAACCACCATCATATCACCTCCTAGACAATCAAATTGTCTTGGAACTGGAGCCTGCCCTTCAGGAATCTCAGCTATCCCATTTCTATCCGAGCCCACCCAAAAGACTGGACTTGGGGCCCGTATCGGGGTGATCACATTCCTGGGAGTGCTTGTTCTTGTAGTCATTGGAAGCGCCATTATCACAATTCGATTAAAGAGGAGTAAGCTACAGGAAACAACGGAAAACAGATCGAGCAGCAGTTGGTGGAATCCTACGCCCTTAGGGGGCAGTTTGACAAACCTAATTGTACAGCCGTTAAGAATAAACAAGAATGGGAGCGAGAAGAGCCAGGAAGTCAAATCAGGCTTCGGAGAGTATGACTCAGAGGCTCAGAGACCTAAAAGTGTGTATCACAGGATGAAAGAGGATACTGGTGATGCAAAAAGGTGGAGGGATAGTTTGAGCACAATCCAAGAGAGTGATTCTGGCGATCCTGAAAAATCCCGCGCTCTTCAACGAACCTTGTCAGAGAAGCGGGTGGGAAGGCTCTTTGACGAGAGAACAAGATCCAGGTACTATGGAACCGGGGATATTTAATCATCATAAGAATCTTAATTTAACAAAACCATTTCAAAGAATTCATAACTTTCATATTTGTGATTCATTGGCATTAACTCGTCACATCAGCAAAAATATCAGGCGCAGTTCATTCCTCATAGCTCCTATACTAATTCGTATACATTTGAGCTGTTTATTGATTTAGACTCTTCGGACCTTCCTGTAGTAGGTCAAGTATCAATACGGTTGGAGTTGCTAGCTGCGAGCGGAAGATTGAGTATGCAAACCTGTCTCAGGCCGTCGTGCATGCTGCAACCTCGATGCAACATCAGACCAATTTAGCCTCTTCGGTAAATTCTCTCTCCCAAGTCATGAGATAACAAGCAAGCCTGGCAAGGTACATGTTAAATAATATCCTTCAACCATCCAGGAATTCTGTAATTTGAATTCATGTAATTTGAGCTTCTTCAACCAACAAAAATTCAGTATCAAACTCTGTGCGTAGCATAAGCGTTTTAAGTTTTATGATAAGAATCGTTTGCTGGTATTCAAATCGAGTCTAAGACCAAACGACATAGTAGCATGATTATAACTGCCGAGAACAGTGTTTTCATAGCTAAAGTCGAAGGAGCGGCACTTCAAATTTTCTAACTTCGTTACAGATTGAAATACGAACTGTGAATCGAAAGAAAACTTGCTGCTTGCACTCCAATCTACGTCTCAACTTGAAGAATTTTTGAAGCTTAGTGCTTTAGATTTCTCCGTCATGTTCAATAGAAGCCAGCTAAGCCACCTGCACGCGAACCATGAGGTGAAAAATGTCCTTCAAGAGACCCAAAGCTAGACCATACCGTGGATGTTGAAAGTTACTCAAATAGTATCTCTACTTCATCCTGAGATTAAAGATTCCAGATTACTTCTACCGTAGTGGCTGGAAAGTGCTGAAATCGCCGAAGTGAATAAATACTTCTGTTGTGTCGGTAACAGACCATATCTGCAGCCGTTGATCGCGTTTTTTAGTGAAACAATACTATGTTTTCATTTTCAATTTTACCTTTCATTTTTTTGCTAGTTATTATCGTCCTACTCCAGCGGGCGTAGTAAGCCACCTAATGAGATTATGGTCTCCTATAAACCTCATTTGGTGCAATTGATCAAACTAGTCGAGCCAGCTTACCAAAAGATGCATGATTTTGAGCACCAAATTCAACATTCTCATCCCCCATACTTTGGCCACAACCACCTAGTAAATATTCGCAGCACGTACCTCGATGGCAGCTAAAATAGGCATCGATCTATGATACACATCTTATATGCCACACTTTTGCTATAATCAATCTCTCTAGTTTTCAGGGAAGCTGCACAGTGCTCTATCTTAAGTAACAGAAGTCTCTGCCTGGTCTGTCCCTACTTTTCAAGCAGATGACTAGAGGGTAGAAGCGCCTAAAAAGTGAACTAGCGTGGGAATATAGATTTGGTTGCGCCATGAAGGAACGTTAAAATACCGCGTCAGTTCTAGCACGCGCTCTCTTATATATGATATCCTATGCAATATGAATCTGGACTTGAGGTACTAATCATCTTCCTTCCATGACTTTAGATTCGCACAAATTGAAGCTGTGATTCTAAATTATTCGCAGGCAGTTCTGCATGATTTACTACCTCAGGCCGTGGAAGGGAAGGGAAGGGAAGGGAGTGAATGATGCGATACCGCCACTAGCTTAAATCTACGCTAAACGACCAACCTCCTCCTTTACGCTCTTCGAGGAGCAGGGGTCAATTGTCGCCGTGCTCGCTTAACATAGGGGGAATCACCTCCTCTTAACCAATGAGAGGACGACTAGAGGTCACACTAAAGTGGTAGCGCACTTCCTAACTGCTTACAAGAACACTCTGAGAAATCTCCTGCTCTTCTGTCTAAGAATATCGACACAATTTTTCGCATGCAGTAAGGTGCGATTTCCACTTCACATTCTCAATAGTCATCAGCAAACCACGCAACACTCAACCTACCATACTTTCACCAACACAATCATGTCCTACCCAACTACTCCTCCCGGAGTCTCGCGTAACGACAATGCTGTCGGCGTTTACCCACTTCAAGCTGGTACTGGGGAAGTATCAAGTCCCAGCTCATGCTCGAACGAATCCACGCCATTCTCTCACCGAACCCTCCCGGACTGGAACATTCACCAAAACCGTCCCGATGATGTTTCACCGGGTGCTTTAGGTTATGAAGCCTGGTGCACCGCTCAGAGTTCCATTGGTTACCCAGGATCTCAGCTACACCACCTCCAATCATACTCTGGAAATACCTCGAACCAAGAACCTATTGCTGCTGAATGTGGCGCCCCCGAGAATGAACAAAATGGCTATACCACCTTCAACGAGGCTTTTTGGCAAGAGTTCAGCCCTGACATGAACTTCATTGGCGATTATGGCTTCATCGGCGAAAATGACCAAGTAGCTCAACACCACGACTCTTTTAACACTGGTGATGTTCCCAATAACACCAGCGTAAGCCTTCTTTCCAATAACAGTTCTGGAGAAGTCAATGTCAGCAACGATCAAAACTCTATCGGACTCGGCCCCAGCCTCGACAACAGTGACCTTGATCAAATATTGAACATCAACCCCGGTCCAGGTAGTTTCATGTACGCTGCTTCAGGCAACAACCAAGCCGTGGTTAACTACTCTGGAGACGAAGCAAATACCGAGTATGGTCAGTTTGACAACAGTGATATCAAACCAACTCTTGACAATCATACTACTGCCAACAATGGTACCGGCGAGAAGCCTTATGTTAGCCCATATGTCAAAACTTTCCCACCAGTGGCTTCTCCTCATGTCCAACAGAATCGAGTGAGCCCATCTCTATCTCAACAAGCAATTAATACCATAAAGACACAATAGCTAATTTTTGTATAGTCATCCGAGAAGCGAAAACAAAGCCGCGGCTCCATTTCATCTGACTCGTCTTTCAAATCCCCTACCAAGAAGCAGAAAAAAAAGCCAAATCAGCCAAAGTCGCCAATCATTGGAGTCATGCCACCATTGATTCTCCCCCCTCAAACCCCGCCATCCTCCCAGAAGGCAGTTGTCGTCGAAACTGGAATGTCCAAGGTACAAGAATTCTCCCTTCATTGGTCTCAAATATTGTGACACATCAAATCTAATTACACTGCCTAACTACATCTTAGGCTCAGAATGATGCTTCACTTTCCTCACAACCTGTTACCCCAACCAAGAAGATCCCAACTCTCGCCGAAGCCATCAATATGCCATACAGCATCAATCAAGGTGGCAAGATGGTCAAGATTTATTGTCCCATTCGAGACCCACGCTGGTTAAAAGAAGCTGTCATTCGTTGGGCTACTGAGAACATGAGAGATCAGATCAATGCCGGAATCCTTATCAATGGTACGCCTCGTGATGTTGAGACATTTGATTTTGTCAATTGCTTCAACATCTATGCATCGGTATTCGACAACAAGCCAGAGAAGCGCAATAAGATGATTCTCGGCTTTATGCAGGATCAATATACCAAGCCTAAGGATTTCAAGATCATCAACCCGTACCTTCCTCATACCTTGTCAACCGCACCAGATCAACTCGTTGGTCCAGTTGGTCCTATTCGGGATGGATTTGGTGAACTGGATGCATACAAGGAGCAAGTAAAGCGAGTCGAGGAAGCAAATCGGGCTACTTTAAAGCAATCAAATGAGAGTAATGCTGGTTATGCGGCTTTATTGAAGGAGAATGCTGAGTTGAAGGCACAATTGAAGAAACTTAAGGATATGGCTAACCAAATCCCAAATTTCATTTAGATAGAAATGGTAAATTACTACATTGAATGGAGAGTTCTGGCCCGGACTAAGTCAACTAAGGTCAGACTGTACCAAATGCTGTAATCTAATGGAGCCTGCTCAAAAGTAAATTCATGAATCAAATGTTATCGTATCACGTATCCTGGAAGAAATAGATAAAATAATATGGTTCTATTTCCAAGGACAGTTTCTGGCTGGGCTTGATTCTATTGTGCCGAACGTTTTGGAAAATAGAAGCAATATAGTTCCTCCTGGAAGTATCTATGAGAACCAATAGTATTCTCATTATATCACGAGATTTAAAGAGAAGCACGCAAAACCATTTATCCATTTCAAATAATTTCCAAGAGTACAAGTGTCTCTTCTGTGTCACTCATCTTGGTACAGTCCAATATATGTGAATATAGAGTGTAGCCTCTCTACTGGAAGATCTCGCCAAAGAAAACAATGTTTTCTAAATTCTAAAGGTCGAGACAAAAGAAAACCAAAGTTCAATCATCCTATTTACATGTAATTTTGACAAGATATGTTTTTAATACGCGATGTTAGTAAGATTCCAAGAAAGTTTTCACTGGCTATCCAACTTCCAAACCCACAATTGAGATGCAGGACGTTCGTTTGGATGTTTTGAAAGTGCCTGGTGATCTCGCTTCCTACTTCTTATTAAGAATTGATAGCAAGCCACTAAAAAGAGCGATACTAGAATATCTAACATATAATTTCTGCCATTACTTGTCTACGCATATACGTAGAGAAGCTGCAGTCCCTATTATCCAAAGGTGTGCTGAGCCCCAAACTGTGTTTTCCAAATTGCGGGAAGTGAAGCACGCTTCATGGAACTCAAGAAAGACACTGTGTGATAACTTCTGGGTAGAAGGGCAAAGATCAAACTGATCCTAACTACTAGCCCAGTGTGTTAGAGAACTTGTGACGATACTCGATACTTTGGCAGAAAACTGTCGCTAAAGCCCCCTAGAACTTGATGCCAAGCCTTGAATAGCAGTCGAGATTTATGATGGAGAGGAACCAGTATCTTGGGTCCATACCTTGATTTTGTGGGGGACAATCCAAATTCTTTTGTGAGACAACAGATACAAATCACTACATTCTCTGCGCATGCATAAGAACCGAAATTATGCGGAAAGGTAGTTGAGCACACAGGGAATATCATATAGAACAATCATTATGCCGCATTCTGGAGAAAGCAAGAAGCAGTTCTAGGAACTCAAACGAGCTATAGATTAGTCGAAATATCCACAAAAAACTTTTCTTTTTATCACTGGAAATATGATGGCAGTCTCATGTATTGTGCAAGGTCTCATGTATTGGTATCAAAGCTAGATGCATTCCGCAATCAACACCGTGTAAAGCAAACCGACCACCCGATCGACCGACCAACCGACCTAAACTCCGATTTCATGCCACTCACTAAACGCCTTCTCGTTCAAGTCCCACTAGTCCCTTTAACTTCCTTTACCGAGCCTCCGAATAATCATTTAGAGCGACGCAGACAAGACCTGATAGTGTTAGCTTTGTTATCAAGTGTGTAAGTATTGAGATTCAAACCTCGGTGGTGGCCATTGTATTGGCGAATGATGGTCTCACTATGGAGCTCCCACAAACGTGCATAGTGATCTGAACAAGCGGTAACGAGGTAGGCAGAATCAGCACTGAAAGCACAGTCCCAGACCCAGCGCTGATGGCTTGCCAAGGTGCTCTCGAGCTTAAAAGGCGTCGATTCCGCAGTTGCTTGGCCAGGCTCAGGAATCATCTTCTCCAGATCCTTAACTTCCCAGATCTTGGCAGTATGATCTGAGCTGCAGGTAGCAAGGTGTTTGACATCAGGGGACAACAAAACGCGTGTGATGTATTCACCATGAGCTTTGAAGTGGGTGATTGGAACCAATTGCGTCTTTTCGCGATATTGAGCAAGGTGCCATACAAACACATTGCCCTATTGAAGTGGTTAGCAAGTGTTCACCTGTTCACCGGGAAGTCCTACCGAGTTGGTGCCAGCACAAAGGGTGGATCCATCACTCGCAACAGTAACACTCGCAACAGATATGTCTTCCTCGGGGATAAGTTGATGAGAGCAGTTATTCTCTGCCAGATCCCAGATTCGAACACTCCCGCCCTTGTCGCAGCTAATAATCTCACCTTGGTTCGGATGAATGACTACATCATTGACAGCAGTGCCATGAGAGTAACTTCTCTGAACTGTGCCACTTCGAGTCTCCCATATTTTGACTGTGCCATCTTCAGAACTCGTGACCATCCATTTACCCTCGCAATGAAATTGAACACCAGTTATATTGCCAGTATGACCTTCAAAGGTAAGAAGAGGATTGGGGTTGGTAGATTTGATATCGTAGAGCTTTACAGAGTGGTTCCCGGCAGCTGCAAGGAAGCGTTTATCAGGCGAAATACAGAGTCGGTTAACTTGAGAATCGGGGTGCTGTATCGTTCGAGAACAGATGCCAGAGAGAGCCTCCCAGAAACTTTGGTATATCAGCATGGTAGTTGATAATTAGAACGTGGGAACTTGACTTACCGAATGGTATGGTCGTAGCCAGCTGAAATAATACGGAAACCAGTCAGCTCAGGTGTGTCTAAAAAGAGGTGGACAGTATAATGGCTATCTTCGAAGCTGTGGGAGCCCATGGTGGGTAGTCGTACTTACCAGTACAGAGAATCACAGACATATTATCAGTATTGGAGTTATTAATTGGCCTCGCTGGATGTGCTTGCCCGCTATATTGCCATTAGCATAAGGAAAGAAGGGTCCAAAAATGTAAGCAGTTATGGTGGTGAAGCAAGAGCGATTCGAGCGAGGCTGAACCTGCGATAAACGCTGGAAAAGCCTCAACTGACGTCTGAAGATTCTGCCCTCTATGCTTACCAGAATAAGCTTACAATCTTGGCGCTAAATATTTAAGCACTACAATTGGTCAGCGGAGCGGACGAAGGCCACTCCAAGACACCGCCTTCGCTAACAGCTTGGGCCTCGAGATTTGGTTAATGTGGTACTGTAGACACAACTATCAATTACGGTGGTAGTGTGGCTTTAACACTTTCCTCTAAGTTTACTACAAGCAACTTGGTTTTTGCAAGATGACTTTTTAGTTGTATTTCAGCATTCTTAGGTAAAATTTTATAGAAAATTACGAAGCGAAACAGGCAAAACTGTGGTGTGTAAAATAGTACTTATGAATATCAGTGGTGCTCTACTCGATAGAGAAATACTTCATGTGAGCATTGCCTTGTACTGTACCTTGGTTGGACCGTCATTTGAGCTTGCTCTGTATAATCCTAATGTTTGGTCTTACTGCAGTGATATGTTTGCTTTGCTAACTGCAAATACCAGACAGGCCGGGGCAAAAAAATGAGCAGATAAATTAGTAATAGGGAATTGTCTGATGCAACTCTCTGCAAATTGAAATACTCTAAATTGCACTACGGGGAAATCTTATTTGTTACTCAAGCATGGTCATGTGGGAAACCATCATTATTATTCCACCAGATTTGAAAATGTAGAACGCAACCTTGCTTCCAGCCCCTTCAAACGATCATATAATTACAATACAAAAGTTATTGGCTTCTTTCAAGAAGTACACATTAGAAGTATCTCTCACGAATTCCACCAGGCAGGCAATATTTAGAAGACGAACAAAAGTCCGATGGCGATAACACCAAGTCCTGAAATATAGTTGCCACGACTAGAGTTGGCAGCACTAATGAATGTGGCGGGAGTCTACGGCTTGTTAGAAAGGTTTCAAAAGGAGTGATTGGTGACATATCGCACAGTGGAATTGGTCGTAGAGCCAGTGGGCAAAGCGGAGCCTGCGACGTTGGCTGTGGGTGAAGCTATCAAGTTCGAGGAAGTCTGGGAAGACTGTAGGCTTGCTGACGTCTGAGCAGGTGTGCTGCTAGATACTGAAGATGAGGTAGTCTCCGATAAAGCTGTGGAAGTTTGCTGAATTGGGACCTCTACGCTCGAAGTCGAGGCAACTGCTCCTCCGGAAACAGGTGTGGTGGAAAGACCACAAGAAGCACCGGCAATACTGAGTGTAGTACCATAGTATCTCCAGATGTTCAAGTTATCTGGACCAGCACATTCAAGGCATGATTGGTAGTTGCTAAGAAAGTCTGCATTCGTACATGGGCTAGCTCCCTTACTTAGTGTGATTGAGTTTCCTGGTTGCTGTCAGTTTGTTTCAATGGCAGAGGAAGAGCTATCTATTACCACAATCCTCATGACAGGCATAGGCTGGCGTTCCAGGTGCTTGACGCTTGAGAAGTGTCAAAGTCCAATCATCTTTGATTGGAGTCGTGACCGCTGAGGCTATGGTGAACAGAGCTGTTCCAGCAATGAGGTATTGGGAGTACATTCTGTATTGGAGTATATTACTAAAGCGAGTGTAGTCGAAATAGATTATGTTGTTTGAAGAGACGAAAAGCTAGAAGGCTGAACTAAATAGATAGATAAGAGGTGCATGAAGGTACAACAATGTACGTTATATGTGTGCACGAGAGAGGGAAATTAGCCCACGATCTAACGTCTGCTTCCCATAAGTCGCCAGTGGAGTTGCGGTACCGGAGGTGATTGTACTGTCCAGGAAAGAAGGGAAGGTCTAACCAGAGTCTTAGACTTACCGCCGTGGATGCAAGTAGCTACTACCAAGATACAAAACGCTTGGAAGCACCTAGAACGGCAAGCATATAACTTCTAGATCTCCGAGCGGTAGAAAGTTGGCAGTGGGACCTAGCTAGAATGTTTGCGTTGCAGAGTAGTACGAACCAATCATCGATTACAATTTCAAGCACGAGCGTTATCAGAATATTTGGATTGTGATAGGATTGTCTACCAGAACTTGACAAGCTCATTAGGCTTGTCAACCTCTACAATCTAAGCTTCTTCCATCACAAGGTCAATTGTGCTTGCATCGGCGAGACGGATGATGTGATTCCATTTCTTCGTGAGAAAAACTTTTGGGTGGGGGCTCGTATAGCCTGGGCTTGTAACTCCGTCAATATTTATTAGCGTCATTTCTACCTGCTTCAAGCGACCACCACAGGGATAGAAACCTTACAATGATCTAATCAGATTAGATCAGGTGGGGCATCACATGGAGAATTTAGATCAGATAAGATCAAAGACAGGTGGGGTAATTGGCGCCAAGTCCTTGGCATGATCTGATAAAAGAAATGCTTGACGGCAGGCAAAGGGAGGTCCGAACATCGCAAGGAGCTCATAGAAAAACTTCGACATCTATGGTAAGCTGACACAAAATACAGAGAATGCCTAACAAGGTATTTGGTCATGTTTATTTGAACCGCGGTGGTCTTTTGTAGTGATGCAACCAATCTGCAATGAGTAGAGGATATAATTCTCCATTCTCGAACTCAATTTAGTAGGCTATCTGTGTGGATTAGAATTGGTTCCGAGAACAACCGATGTCACAAATTAAATTTGTACCGGAGTTATGCTTAGTTAGCGCTCCTGATGCTAGTAGTTCAATAGCTACAAAGGGCCACCGACCGTTCTAAGTTGGGCCAGAACTGGAAATCGAGGATAACAACAACTCATCATCATGGTCTCATGAGCTGCTGTGCTTGTCCATTTGTAGCTCGCCCATGGCAGATAATATGCTTTTGCAAATCGTCTTGTATTACCTTGCCTTGCCCTTTTCTTCTTTACTGTCCCCTCTATGTCAATTTGACTTCTGCTGTCTTGTTTCTCAAACGTCCTCTAGCCTATTCTCCAACATAAGTTAAGACTGCCTTGCCTGTAAGACTGACAGAAACTCTACAGACGCACTGGTGATAAGTAGCCCAAGATTTCACGTAACTTCCCACTATTTACTGAATGGTACTATCTGATCAGGTCAGATAATAATTCACTTGTATAGCCCCGAGAACGGCATCAAAGGCTAAGTAGTCATGACATATCCACCTACTGTATAGTACACTTTCTAGTACCAAATCCTGTATTGATTGTGGTCTGAGCACAACTACTTCCTCTTGATCAACCAATCAGCGGTGAAAGTCTATCATGGTATTTTATTTGGGCGGCACAAAAAAACGTACCACTTTCAGCGGCCAAGTGATTTGGAAAGCACTTTGAAGTCACCAATAACCAACCAAGAAATAACCACCCGGCATGCTTGGCAAGAAGCTTGCCAATATGTTGTGGCGGACACTTTGGGGTGTATGTTAACCCTAGG
>Ga0247734_1001827_pt1 | contig 15298 bp, 6 predicted proteins | sample UWRJL103311B2_FD_180933 | JGI IMG/M metagenome (GOLD analysis project Ga0247734, IMG submission 180933) | Plant litter microbial communities from Arlington Agricultural Research Station in Wisconsin, United States - UWRJ-L103-311B-2 | ecosystem: Environmental > Terrestrial > Plant litter >... | reverse complement strand
CCTTTTGCTTTTGGTTTGGGGTTGTTTTGATTTTTCGGGGCATGCGGCGGTTCGATTTTTCGTTTCTGGTTACGCACAAAAATCACCAGCACCAGACGCGTCCTCGGGAGGATGGGAAAAACAATGGAGGGGGGTTTTCAGGTCCTCGGCGTTTTCTTCTAATTTGATACTCAACTTGTCACTGGGGAGAAATTTTTAACCTTTTGCTTATTTTTGATGGCTAGGTTGGGGGTTATGGGGGTTGGGAAACATACCTATTACTTAGCTTTGCAAAATGCGCGTTGGGGCCTGCACATATAGCTTGAAATGAAAACGCGTTGTCCACTATTCCTCTTTGAAGTCTATTTGTGATGACAATGTTTTGACGTCGTTGATTTACTTTATATTAAACTCCTACAGTATTGAAAACACAGCCAGCCTCCTTCCACCTCTTCGTCAGGTCGCTATCTCTGACCCCATTATGATGACGGCACATGGTGTTGTGGGATCTATTTAGTTGAAGTCGGGTGGAACAAGAAGTTCGCATCGCAAGCTAAATAAACACAACGGGGTACCGATGATTGTCCTTCCCCTCTTTAAAGACGCTGTCGTAACAATCAAAAATGTCTTGATTTCTATTTTTCTATTTTTAGAAAAAAAAGCAACAGACCTTTTTCAAGTATCTCACTCCACTGGTCAAAACATGGAACCATTTCTTTCTTTCTTTCTTTCCTTTTTATTTTAAACTCATTCACCTAGGATATCCATATCTAGCGTTGTACTTGTCATTTTGCATACTCTGCAGTTTATATGTACTTTTCTTCTACGAATTCAGCATGCTTCACAGTAAAGTACTCTTCTTGGTTGGTTTGTTGTTTGGAGGGGGGGTTTAATTTAATTTATGGTATCAAGGAGGTATAATAAACCAGACGCCGCCCTGAATATTCACAATTCATTCATGCATGCATGCGTCCCCATTTGTGAAAATAAACGCATGTTCATCAACTATTATTTTACACTTTGTAATCGCTACATCTCAACTCTCCCTTTCCAGCAGCTTCGTCAATCAGAGGCCTCCAGATCAATGACCTCGGACTCCTCCAGATTAAAAACAATGCGCATCCCCCCCTTACTGTCCCAGGCTATATTGCCTTTCATAGCGGCCTTCATCATCTCTTGGCTAGCAACTTCCTTTTCACCTGTACAAGGATCCCACTCAAAGCCTTCCTTCAACCACATCCACCGCAGGTAAGCTCGCAATTCCTTGTCTTCAGGAAGAACTCTCATCCACTCCGGCTGGAAACCTTCGCCAGCTCCTTCGCCGTTCCATCCTTTTGCAACACCTCGGAGCATATCGCGACAAAAGATCCTCCATGAGTCTAACGCATAAGCACCTTGTGTCATATGTCCAATTTCCCATGCTTCACGCTCATCTTCATCATCCAGAATTTCATCCTTTTTGATTTTGCGACCGGATTCTTTCGTAGGGTAGCCAGGCACTGCATATCTCTTGCCTTTCTCTGGTGGAGCTTTAACCCATATCTGCGCGTATGTCTGATAAGTTGCTGCGCGCTGGTTTTGAAGTCCAAGATGATGTATGATCTGAATGATATCTTCCCTATCAGCAGAAGCAAGTGCTTCGGGAGTTGGAAACCTGGCCATAAGTTCAAAGAAAACTGGAATGGCATCTTTCCCTCGGGTCTTAATCAGAAAAGTCACCGCAATAAGGAGGCGAAATGGGTTATGAGCGAGCCGTTCCTGTATTAGCCCAAATGCTGGAACAGAAAGTGGTGGAAATGGAATACATGACACCGTGCCTCTTGGCGTACGAGGAGTGCGTGGTGACTTGGGAATGCGCTTCAGGGTGGATAACGGTTCTTCCAAGTCTGGATATGATGGTTTAGAGCCTTTCGCGGGGGAATTGATAGGTTTAAAGAATGGTGAGACCAGTGCTGCCTTTTTCCTTTCTATTTTTTGACTAGATTCGCCTTTGCGTTCACTCGATTCACCCTCAACTAAGATTCTATCATTGGCTTGAGTGGTATCTTCGGTAACTGAATTCACTAATGATGTAATAGTAGGTGAAAACAAAGCTTCTGTTGTAGGGTTAGGCTTGTCGCTACGCAAAGCTTGTCCTAGAAGAGTATCCAAAGCACGTTTGAAAAAGTTTTTGGTTTGTGCTGACTTTCCAGAAGGCTTTTCTGGCTGTGGATATAACATACTCTGATTGTCCATAGATATGAAGGAGGGGGTGCTTGGAAATTGACAGTCCTGATTGGGATTATAGAATGGGCTGCAGTCTGCACCGTACTGTTGTGGCGCCTCGAGCGTCTTGGAAGGCGAACGCATATGTGCTTTGCTACCATCCAACTCGTGTCCTCTAGGAATATCGGAAGTTTTACTTCGGCCTTCCCCAGAATCTGAAGAAGATTTTGACTTCGCAGTGCTGCCAAAGATCCCTGAACTATCAACGGGCTGTGGCCTAGCATTGACACCATCGAGAGATATATTCGGGCTGCCATCTAACATATGCGGGTAAGCTGTCTGATGGTGTGGCTGCTCATGACCAGCAATCATCTCAAGATTCTTAGGTGCAATTAATGAAGCATCGAAGGGACCTTTGACATCAGACATGGTAAGGTTGTTACAGGTTCCTATACTCTGCCAGTCATGAGAATCAATAGGGGGATAGTCTGATGTTTCTCTATCGTTTGCAACGATCGGACATGGTGTTGGCTTGGCTGCGGTAACAGTGTTTTTTGGGATGTTTTGGGATTGGAGGGTAGCATTGGCCAGTTTTTGCGACAGTTGAGAGCTGCGGATGTCTTGGGATGGGATGTCTATTGGTACATCATCCTCTAGATTTGGGTTGGATTTCTTATTGCTAATTTGGAATTTGCCTATCCTATCTCTGGGTTGTGATGAAGCTTTGAGCAACACATGTCTCTGAACAGTCTGTGCCTCGCTCCAGCTAGGTGACCTTGAGTAGTGAGAACGATCACGACTATCCACATCCACTGCTCCTTCGGGTGTCTGAGCTCCGCCTTTTTCTTGTGACCTAGGACTTGTTCTTCGCTTTTTGTTGCTGCTCAAAAATTTGCCTGCTCCATCTCGTGCCTGTGACAAATCTTTCAGGGAGAAGCATTGCTTGAAGCCTTTGATTTCGCTTCTACTAATTGGATTCAAAGCAAACCTCTCCCCATTAATGATGTTCGCACCATAGTTAGCCTTTCGATTGCTTGCAGCTCTTAAGTGTTCTGCAGCTTTTGTGTTTCTCCCTGGCTTCCGATTGGTCAAAAGATCTTCCAGATCAGTGGTTGGCTTTCGTTTCCTACTATTACTCACAACTTTGTCTGTTCCATCTCGAGGCTGCAATGAAGCTTTACCAGACAGATGTTGCCGCGAAGTCTGTCTTTCGCTTCTAGTACGTGGACTCGAGTTTGCCCTACTTCGAACAAATGCAACTTCTTTCTCACCAACTCGTTCACTGTTGTGATCTTGCGAAGCATCATCAGCCTGAGAAAAGGAGTTTCTCCTTGCCTTATTCGTATTACATAACTTCCTCGTACGATATTGAAGCTGGAACGCGGCTTTACGTGATAAATATTCTTGCATGGTCTCCATCTCACCCCTAACTAATACATCGTCGTCTTTAGCTTCTCGTGTAGCTTGAATATTAGAGCTTGTTATTCGTCTCCAGGAGCTACTACACTCTTCGCTACCGTCTCGAGATTGTAAGGCTACTTTGCGTGATAGGAATTCTTGTAAAGTCTCCATCTCACCTCTAACAAGTGGCCGCGACGTGGATCTGTGGCAGCTACCTTGGTTTGATGTATCGGGTGATTCTCTAGAAGGATAATCACCAACGGAAAGAGATCTCTTAGGCAATTTGACCGTTGGATCTCGGCTATGACTGGAAATTTGTATGCTTTTTCGACGGTCGGTGGGGAGCAAAGGAGACCAAGAGGTACTGGCATGTGACGTATGTGACGTATCCTCTGATGGTCTAGCTGGATTGGATGGATTGCAGAAATATCTAGCTGAGTTTCGCAGTTGCGATAAAGCCTTGATGGGCTTTTGGGTATCTTTAGGACACACCATCGAGAGTGCTGAATGTCTGACCCCCGTAGGCAAGAACTCGCTCCCATCTGAGGTATCCTCAGATTCTAGGGATTCGGCTATGGAATCTCGAGGCACCCAAGTTCTAGATGAATATATCACAACTTGTGCCACAGACGAAGACACTGTTGATTTTCCATTAGAGACGTACTTTTTGGGAGACATCACCCGCTTCTCCTCCACTAGAGAGTCATCTTTAGCCTCTAGTAATTTTTGGTCGTCAATCTTGGTTGATTTATCCAGGATATCATCACCACTCAAGAGCTCCTGGGGGCTCAAGAGTGAAAGGCTTTTCCCGAACTATCTAGTGATTGCCCTCCTAACTTCAGTGACCCTTCTATATTCAATGGTTTTTGTTTACGGTCTTCTCGGCCTTGGTCATGTGGAACGAGTCTAGTCTTCGTGGAATTACCACCATGGAGTTCTGAAAGGGCTCTAGAGACTTCATTGGTGGCACCATCGCTCTTCCCGGTTGAGGTTTCCCCTTCCTTTGTCAGTGTGCTCGTTAAATCGAAAACACTATCCAAATTGCCTTTCGAGTCAATAGAAGTGGAATGAGTTGCCCTTGGTTGAGTTTTATCGGAGGCTATACATTGCGGTTGATTTCTAGATAATGTCTGTGGGGTATTTGTGATGTCAGGTACATTACCAGCTCCTGATGACGACTGATCATGTTTAATCTGGTATCCTGATATGGGAAGACGATTGTTGTTCCGCTTCTTCTTTCTGTTCTTTTTCTTCGGCTTCGCGGATTCCGTCTCTGCAATAGAGATATCTGGAACAATGCCATCAAGCCTCGAAACATGTTGTCTACTTGTCACCGGAGTATTTGAGACTATCCTATTAAGAGAATGGGTATTTTGCTTAAGCTGTTGATCTGAAGGTTTGGGCTGTTTAACTTTTTTCTCTTGTTTGATTTTGTTCATCTTCTTCTTATTCTTTGCCTTCAAAGGAGGTTGCTGTGCTACTACTTGAGAAACTTTAGTCGGAAGCATCGAGTTCTGTTCTGTGGTCCCTGAATTTGACAGCTTTTTCGCTAAACGCTTCCTATAGTGTCTCCACGCAATGCTTGTCATATTGGCAGGTTTGGGACCTAATTTGGTATTGCCTATAGATAGATCGGTAGGGGTGGAGGGCGGTAGTGGAGAATCCGTAAAATGAGTGGAAGTTTCAAGGCAAGCTTTAGGCTGCTCGCTCTTCTTCTCTTTGTTTTGACACTCTGGGTAAGAGGAATCTTCGGTGGCGGGCTTATCAAATGGTTTGACTAATGTCTTTGGTGTAGAAGGTAGTAGATCTTCATTCGAGCTGGAAGAGTTTTCTTCTTCCACGGATAGCTTGGAGGTGAGTTTTGTCCAATTAGCAGCCTTATTTGTCTGTTTGGTTTCCGCAACAGCCACCCTACGCGCCTTTTTATCCGCTTTCTTTTGTCGCTTAGCTATTATCTCATTTCTCTCCTCTTCTGGCATATCTACCATCTTCCGCTTTCCTTTACCAGTTGGATTGGGGTCTGCAGCTATCTGTGCCATATTCGAATATGAAGTCTCTGGATCGTAATTGGGGTATACATCAACTGCTCTTCGTAAGAAAATAGGCAATGGTGGGATATCTACCACTTCTTCTTCTGAATAATCAATATCCAATGTTGTGCCATTGCCCATCCCTAGCTTGCGCTTGAATGCAGCTCTTGCTTTCCAAACCTCTACTTTTGCTCTGTGACAGCCCATTCCGGTTTTTCTAGCAAATCTGTAGACGTCCTTCTCAAACTTTGCTTGGTGTCGCTCAGATGAGAGTACATTTGCTTGTAAAAGGAGTTTATGTTGCTGTACAAATTCATCCATGGATTCAGACATAGTCTTTGCATTTGTCATAGGCTTAGGCCACTCCAACCCTTTTGATGGCGAGCCAGTAAGCGCCTTTCGAAGCTTCTCTATCTCCTCGATGGACGCCATCACTAAGCTTGAAAGAGCATTCTCAGCAGCAACCCTGCTGAAGTCGAACGCATAGTGCAAATCCGACTCATACAGACCGATCGGCTCCATATTCCGATCCACTGCTAGCTCTTTGGGGGTAAGTCCGATAGACACTCTTCGTAGATTCTCAATCTCTTCGGGAGGTGCTTGCGCAAAAGTCCAGGCAATATCTTCGCCGTCTTCAGGAAAGTCGAACTCCTCCAATGCATCAGATATCGTTGCAAGATGCTCCCTTTCCAAATGCGGTAGGTCCACCATGTTAGACTGCTCGTCCACATCCATATCGTAGAATTCGCTCTGTGGTCTGGGCTGACTCGAGGGTGGCGCTACAAAATCCGGATGCTCCTCATCTTCACTTGGCTCACAGGCGAGGCTCCAACCTCCTTCAGAAACCACATCTCCGGGTATTCTATTATTCAATGTACCAGCCAAAGCTATACCACCTGCCAAATCATCCTCCTCGCTGTGATACCCTACTGACATGCCTCTTTTTGCTCTTCCATTTATCTCCTGGAAAACCTCTTGTGTGCCAAATCCTAATGATCCATTGCTTGCCTCCCTGGTCACTTCTCTCCATGATCGAGGCTGCCCATTCTCGGGTTGCAGGGTTCGACCTAGAGCTTCCTCCGAAAACAGCTCGTGTGTGCTAAACTCTGAATCGCCTTCACTCCTCTCGTCACTACTGCTATCCATCTCGCCGTTGGCCTGCGAAGACTCCATACGTCTCTGTTCCTGTTGACTTTTTTCGTCACTTTCCAAAGAACGGTTCTCTTCTTCCCATGACGCAAAATCTGAAATATCGGACATGATTTCAATTCAATGTATAAGAAAGTCTCGCATTTTAATAATCGACACAGATAGCAAATTTGAACGAAGTGTGCGTAGTGTCGAGGGCCCGCAGGGTAGTGGAGGGAGCAAGCAATCAATGCAAGCACGCTAGTGGGCGGTTGACGCGATTGTGCAAGGCGAGGTCGCGTCTGGAATACATCATAGTGAATTAATTTAATGTGATAAATACAGGGGTCAGATTCACTAAAGTGAGCCAAATTATGCTTTTAGAAAGATGAGGACAGCATTCAGTAATGGTTTTAATGTATTGTCACAAGTCTAAGATCCCTAGATGTTTCGTCTTTTCAGTTCTCAAACTACCACGAAATTCCGCCGTTTGTACAATCGCAACTAGTCACACACCCAGCCTTTCCCCCAACCTGCCCTGCCAAATGAAACCCATTTAGTGGTGCTTCGTGATTTTGGGAGGGTTATATGTGATCTTTCTCGTCTTGATGGAGCTCCACTTGTATCTCTTGACCCAGACCGATAAAGCGAACAAAACGGAACTGATAGCAAGGACCTGTAAACAGCGATTAGATTTCAACTTCAGTTCGTATAATCGCATTCCATACCTTGAGTCCCATTTTCTTCCGTTGATCCATCTCTGGCTCTGCAGCCCAGTTCAGAAATTCTGTGACATCCTTTGCCATTTGGGAAGTCGAAGCTGGGGTCCCATCGTCATACTCGACCAGTTCGTTATAGAGAACTCGGGCCATTGCAATGCCAGTACCAGGGAAGTAAGGGTTGAAGTTTAACCCTTCCATAACAACAGCTCCCGCTGGAGGTTCCTCGGGGTATCCAGTAAGAAGGTTGAAAATGTAATCAATACCACCGTGACGAGCCTTAACGATCAAACTCAAATCAGGAGGGAGAGCACCATTGTTTGCAGCACGAGCAGCTTCGTCGTTCTTGTATGGCGATGGGAGATAGTCAGACAGCTTTCCTGGACGCTTCTCAATGTCACCTTGATCGTTGGGTTCGCTATCATATTCATTCTCTTCAGCCATAACTTTAGCCTCATCGACAGTATGTGTAACACCGACCAAGGACCGGTAAGGAATTCGGCTAAGTGAGTGGCAGGACGAGCAAACTTCCCGGTAGACTTGGAATCCGCGGCGGAGACTATGTTGTGTAAGCTGAGCACCCATAAACCAAGCTGATGATTCTTACGCTTGGTGATCAAAGGTTTTTGTCCATCCGGTGTGAACCCATGGGTATTTGGTTGGGTGAAGTCTATATTACAACGTTAGTGGTGCTCTATTTGTATCATAATTCGACTGTTCGCGATCACCCGCTGTTGTTGCAGGAAGATAGTGGCTGAGGCAAATAATATATGAACCAGTGTTATCCCATTTGGCCGACTGATTTGGAAGGAGGTTTGCACCAGTCGAGCCAAGCATATATCTGGAGTCGTGATTGTCTGCCTCTGCTCACCCCAATAACCAAAATTCAAGCACTCACCCTTCTTCTGTAGGCGTCATAGCATGTAATTCTGAGCCATATAGATGGTAGTACCATCCAATTGAGCCGATTGCCACAGCAGTAGCTGCTCCTCCTGCCATATTCAGTTTGAAAGGAGATGCTTCAGCAGCGCTGGCGGTCGATGCGGCACGCTATAAAACCCACCATTAGCTTTATTTATCCTCATTGAGCCCCTTGACATCATAATGACCATTGGCTATGGGGTTTGGCATCGTTTGATGATTGAGTCGTACCTTTGATGTGTTAATCGCGCCATTTCTAACAGCCCCAACTATGCGCGTTGAGCGCAGGCATGATCTGGCCAACATAGTGAGCCAGGTTATGCCTCAGCTGAAGATTGATTCGCAGAGTATAATGCTACTCAATTGAGTGGTCAGAGCAAGTATTGGGTTAAGAGGCGACGACGACGTTCAAGGAGGTTCAACCCGAGCTTTTACTCGTCGCTAATTGTATTTGATTTGCTTACATTTGATTGGCTGTATGGTCCACTTTAATTCACGTGATCAATGCTGTCTTTCATACGGGCAACATTATGTGTTAATCTTTTGAATGGTAATACAAGACAATGATCGGAGGACTTTTCAAGTTCGTTTGGTCTGATCAAAAGCTTGATTAATGACAATAGCTAATGATATCATCATTCAGTTCTGTTGAGTGAAACTTGTTTCATCAGGAAGGATAAACAATAATATGTTTTAGTAGGAGACCATGTGCTTCTTCATGCCATGTACAGTGATCATAATCATACACTTTTGTTTGAATTTTATACCTCTATTTATCCCTAACTGATGTTGAGACTGCAAATGGGTATTTGATGGCTTTTCCTCCTCCAAACTCCATAAAGGTTCAACAAAAATCCAAATACTATTGAGCTTTATGTCAAAGCTTATATCACAGAGCTTCTGATCTTCCTTCGTTCAGCAACTGCCTCTGCCAATTGCTTCAGAACTGGCTCAGTGTCATCCCATCCAATGCAGGCATCTGTAATACTGACTCCATACTTAAGACCAGATTTGCCCTCCTTAGGAACTTTTTGGTTACCTAGAAATTTTAGCAAATGGGAGGAGCGACGTTCTAACATAGACTCACCCTCGTTGATATTGCTCTCAATCATGACACCCATAATGGCGTCTTCACCTTTGGCAATTTGTTCTGCTAACACAGCTGCAACCTTTGGCTGGTTCTTGTGGTTCTTTAACGAGTTGCCGTGACTGCAATCGACCATTAAGCGTTCTCTTACACCGGCCTTGTTCAATGCCTCTTTCGCTTCTTTGATGCTATCTGGGTCATAATTCGTGCCCTTGGTACCACCTCTTAGAATGACGAAGCAATCCTCATTTCCAACAGTTCCGACAATGGCGACCACACCAGGCTTGGTGACTGACAAAAAATGATGAGGATGCCTGACAGCCCCAATAGCATCAATAGCGACACTCAATGTACCATCTGTTCCGTTCTTGAATCCTACAGGGAAGCTCAATCCACTTGCCAATTCCCTATGCAATTGACTCTCAGTAGTCCTCGCACCAATAGCTCCAACACTCAACAAATCGGCCAAGAACTGAGGGGAAATGGTATCCAAAAGCTCACTTGCCAAAGGCATGCCCTTTTCCGTCAAATCAACGAACAACTGCCTGCTGATTCTCAAGCCTTTATTGATTTGGAAAGTATTATCAATATCTGGGTCATTGACAAGACCTTTCCACCCAACAGTCGTACGAGGCTTCTCGAGGTATGATCGCATAACAATAAGCAAGTCGTTCCTGTATTTCTCCTTCAATGCAACAAGCTTGTCGCAGTATACAAGAGCCGCCGCAGGATCATGGATTGAACAAGGTCCAATTACCACAAGAAGTCTATCATCTCTGCCAGTTACCACAGCTTCGGACTCGTTGCGGCCTCGAATAACCGTTTCCTTGGATTTCGATGTTTGGGGAATTTCATGTTGGAGCAGATCGGGAGGAGTCAGAGGGTTGTATCCTCGAACTAATTGATTTAGTAGGATTAAAAAATAGTAATTGAGCTTACTACTTACTCCTCCAGTCTTCTGTATCCTCTTTGTTCCCAACGTTCTTGTTTTCAATGTGGTAATTCTATGTGAGTCAGACCTGGCCATGACGGAGGAAACCTTGGCCACTTATAACAACTTACACTCATTTTGAGCCGAATGTGTACAGTATATCACACTTTTGATTGAACAAACTTGAAGCTAATATGAAAATTGAGTATGTGCCCAATTGTAAAGTTAGGAAACAATTCAGTAAAGTTACGATAATCAGGCCGTGGCGGGGAATATGTCAATGGTGTGGCATAAATGCTTGTCTGGCAAATTGTGCAGGGAATCCTGGCCCGAGAGCGGAGCCAGATCTTGGCATGAAAGCTATTTCTAGCATTGTAAGGAGTGATTCTATCAATCACGACCACCACATATTTGGTATATTTCATTAATAGTAGAATAGCCATTTCATTCATTCCAAGGGCGCTCGTCACTCTAATTTTCATGCAAATCAGATCAGTCATCAATTCCGTAGTGAGAAACATCATGTTTATGAATTCTAAGGTCGACAAATCTTGTTAGAAAGTTTGATGACCTCAAGTGAAAGTTCCTCTGCATGTCGATACATCATCATGCGCTAATAAGGAACGCATCTACAGCATCTTAAAGGACTCTTTATAGTGACATCATTTAAGAATCTGAAGAACCCCAACCGTAAAAAAATTGAGATACTATTGAATTTAATTCCTTCTTTTAATAACCTACAGCTGGTAATCCTAATTCATAGTTTGAAATGGAGAATCCCAGTAAGTGTGTCTCTTTGAAAAACCAACCATTCATTCCTGATGACTATACTAGGAAAACAAATTACAAAAGTCATCATAGACCTCACTGAAGAATCGCCAGCTAAACAAAGAGATGTTCTGGAAACCTACTTTCTCCCAGATGCAAGCTTTACTCACCCTTTTTGTCGCGTGCCACGGTTTTCTCGGATTTCAATGCCTTGCATTGGAACTTTCGATTCACGTTGGGTGATCTGGATGATATACCGATGGTATAAAATATTATCTCTCAGAATTGTTGCCGACATACGAAGCCATGGTAGAGTGCCCACGATATTTCCTAACTGCACAACCCCCTATAACCTAGGCTGACCTCTTTTCGGCAGCGGTGAATATTGACCAAAAACCCCAGATTATCTTTGTTGAGATACAGCAGATCTTCTCTATCTTCTTCATCCCTCTTCACAAATCAATCGTTCATCTCACAGCTAAACTGTATCTTGAATTGAATGCAGAAGATGGGAAATATTACATTGCCTCTTAAGAATATCTGTATCAATTTAATGAGTTTATTAAGTTTATTTTGCGAGGCGGTGCGACTGTTCTCTGGCTTTGGCAGTTGTTTTCTTCTACACCTTTTATCCTCGGAGCTTTGTTGTTCTCGCCAATTACTTGGTTGGAGCAGAGAACCAAAAGGACAAACAATCATCATCTCAATTCCAAATATCCCCGTTACGGTGGAGAGGAAACCGTTTATGCAAAATGATGAGAACCAAAGGGTAACTCATAGTAGTACGTAACAAGCCACACTAATTCAGAGATTACACCCTGATGAACATAGGAACAGCGCAAGCGAACCTTGCAATTTCTTACCAACATACGAAAGGAATGACGGAAAATGGGTGGGCCGCCCGTCATAAAGACCAAACTGTAAGATTGAGCAAACTGAAGTTTTACAATCTAGAATCTGATTGCTGTTCAAGTTTTACAACAACACTGTGAATTTTTTCAACGAGACGGAGATGGAATAATTTGGCCTGCTGACACCTTCGTAGGGTTCCATAGATTGATTGGGATATGAAATCATCCTATCTTTGATATCTGTCTTGATTATTCACGCGAACTTCTCTTATATGCAACAGCGCCTGGGTGGCTACTTGATTTCTACTTTCGGCTCTACACCGCAAATATCCACAAAGCCAAACATGGTAGTGACAGCGTGACTTATGATGCAGAAGGGAGGCTCATTCCTTAAAAATTCGAAGATATGTTATTCCGAAGGCAAAGATAGCTAGAAAATATCGGATGTGAGGTTACTCAAAGGCCAGAGATTGGTAGCAGGTCCAATTGGTTGGGGTGGAGCTTTTTGGAGTGCATGTAAAGCTGTGAGGGTTTTGTGTCTTGCTAATATATTTTAGGGCTAGCAACTTACCTACTTCTATAGCCGATGGTAATTGAAGAAAGAAGATATTCGTGGTATTTACAATGGCAGTCTGTTCTACACAATTGCCTCACGCCGAGAAGGGAAAAAACTTGTTTCATACGCAGATGTTGGCTCGAGTTAGAACTCACTGTAACTGAACCATACCAGCCCCACTTTTGTTTTCAACAGACGCGGTCCAGAGAACTTCTTTCAGCGCTGGTCCAAATTCTACTCGTTAAGACAATTCCCTAAAGCGTGGGAAGCAGATCCAGATGTTTGGATGAAGAAAGGGAGAGCATGACTGCAACAAACTTAGAACACCGATATTTGGGAAAAGAGATTCTATAGCTTAGAACATAAAATATAAACAATTGACCATATTTACTTTCACCTCCACTTTCTTTCCCCTTAAGCGTTGACCATCTCTTTTCAGAGTGAATTGAAGAACTATCATATAACGTATATTCTAATGTATGTTATGTTATTCTTCCGGTTTAGAGGTTTAATTATCTGATCATATGTGAAATCCTTCCTGATGGAAAAATTGTCGTGATAAAGTGTTGGATACGGATTTCCACGTGACCATTGTGTAGCCGCAATCTGAAAGCCAAGCGGTTCTACAACCGGAATTGATTGCAACATTTGCTCGGCACTTCGGATTAGCCTTGCTGCAGTACCTGACCATTAGTCCTCCATCGGGAAGGTGGGATTTACGGAAGGTGAATTGTGCTTGGATATTGAAATCGGGTCTTGGCATCTCTTATATGATAATATAACTGTCACCATACTTTCTCATTCTTTTACAGCACTCTTCTTTCTCCGCCCTCTGGCTACTCCAGGAAACATATTATAAGAATGCAGAGCATCCAGGTACTTGATGTTATAATATGGATTTTACCTTCACTAACATACGCTTAGGTACTTCTCGGCGCGATTTTTACCTTGTGCTCCTTCAGCACAGCTGCGATACTACCAGTAAGCACGCGCCAACTGCAAAGCTCAGCAGGCAAAAGTCTTGTGACCTTTTCCGATGTCTTCAGTGGAAATTTTCCTGTCGCTAGAACTACACTACATTGGACTTCTCAGGGTAAAGACGGGACGTATGTCGACGCTGACAACAAGGGGAACCTGAATCTCGCAAACATCGTTACTGGAAATAGCACGGTGTTTGTTGATGTATCAGAGCTTGGACCTGCATTGAAGAGTTATTACGATTACTCTATTCAACCTAGCGGGTAAGTTAGTTTGTCATGGATATACATTCACCTCACGTGATCGAAATTGATTATTGACAATAACAGGGAGCATGTACTATTTAGCGCCAATCGTACGAAGCAGTACCGACATTCTGATTTTTCAGACTACTATGTCTACAATGTGAAGGAGAAATCGACTATTCCATTGGCTGAAAACCAACGCGGAGGTAAGTACCTAGAATCATTGCTCCAGATATTGCTTTTTATGTCAAACTCTTTGAACACGTTCACAATTCGTGAGAAGAAACCAAAGTGCAAAGCTTTCAACAGATTTACGAGAAGAAGTCTTTAGTCATGGCCGAACGTACTGTTTTAGCCATTGCACCTGAAAACCGTTATGTTGCTTTGCAACATGAAAATGAAACTTTGAAGCTTCACAACACAGTAGAGGCTAACATGAGTTGAAGATATACAATATGCAACTTGGTCAACTCAGACTGATACCATAGCTTATGTACGGGGAAATGACCTCTACATCTGGCAAAACGGTAACACCACACGTATCACTACTGATGGAGGCCCAGATCTCTTCAATGCAGTACCTGACTGGGTGTACGAAGAGGAAATATTTGGTGACAAGTATGCTCTATGGTTTTCCCCAGATGGAAGAAAGCTTGCATACCTGAAATTCAATGAAACTGGAGTGCGTATCCTTCTTCATCTTCTTGGTCATAAGGCTGATTTGATTTCTAGGTTGACACTTATTCGATTCCATATTATATGGGATACCCTGGGAAGTCATATGCTGATGTCTATCCCACATTTCTTGATGTCAGATATCCCAAGGCCGGTGCAACAAATCCGACTGTAACATTCAATCTACTATCCATCGACAATCTTGCGTCTGGTCCTAAGGCATTACCATTTGAGGCTTTTGCTAGAAACGATACCATAATTGGAGAGGTCGCCTGGGTAACTGATAATTCATCCAAAGTTATTTTCAGGGCTTTCAATCGGGTTCAGGATCATGAGAAATTAGTGCTAGTTGATACGACAGACAACTCTGCCTCAGTTATACGAGAAAGAAAAGACGAGTCAGGATGGATTGATAACAATATTGCCATTAAATTCATCCCGGGTAAGAATTCATATGTAGATATGTCAGACGAAAGCGGCTGGAATCATCTCTACCTTTATCAAGTAGGTGCATCGAAACCTACACCGATTACGACAGGTGAGTGGGAAGTCACCGCAGTTTTAAACATCGATTCAAACAACGAGACTATCTACTATCAGTCTACTGAAAGACACTCAACTGAGCGACATCTGTATTCGATATCCTTTGACGGCACAAATAAAAAGGCGCTTGTAGATGACACTCAACCAGGGTCTTGGTCCGCAAGTTTCTCTGCGGATGGTGGGTACTACATTCAGTCTTATAATGGCCCCAACCTCCCTTTCCAAAAGCTATATGCTGTCAATGATACGTCGCAGCCGCTCAAGACCATTGAGGACAACGC
>Ga0247734_1001826_pt1 | contig 15301 bp, 21 predicted proteins | sample UWRJL103311B2_FD_180933 | JGI IMG/M metagenome (GOLD analysis project Ga0247734, IMG submission 180933) | Plant litter microbial communities from Arlington Agricultural Research Station in Wisconsin, United States - UWRJ-L103-311B-2 | ecosystem: Environmental > Terrestrial > Plant litter >... | reverse complement strand
CAGGACGTGTAGGCAAAATCTTGGTTGCCATTGCAGCTTTCTTTTGAGCCAACATGGTTTCTCTTAGTGATGGCTTTGGAGGGCCAGTAGTGCTCTTGGAAAAGCCCATTCCGGGCCGAGCAGCGACAGCTGCTTCAGGCTTCTTAGGTGAATTAGGATTATCTGGTGCATTTTCGAGTAGCCTTTGCTGTGTGGCATCAAGACCTGCTAGTATTCTGTTTTGGTCAGTAATTAGGTACACCTAAGACTATTGTAGAAACTCACGTTTCGGCCCTCGTAGGCCATATTTGCGCGAAGGCCCAGTATGTCGACCTCATGTTCTCTCTCACAGCAGGATTGGCGTCAGCCAGACCTTTCTTAATGCACTTCTCGATAAGATCAAGCCCACCCGTGTGTTCAAGGTGGTTTTTATGATGCGCTTCCTTCTTCAGCAGAGTTTTGAGCCATGTTGTTGCATACGTTCTTGGCTGAACGTTCTTGTCTTGGCATGCGGACCAGATGTGTTGCATGATCCGAATGTTGTAAGAGACTCTGCTAATAATGATGTCCACAGTAAGATTGCCGTTTTGGGAGCTAATCTTCTTTGTTCCTCCACAGAGCTTTATCAAGTTCTGCAGTAAAATCTCGACCATATTATCAATCCCTGGGCCAGCAGTCCTTGCAATTTCTTGAATGACACTGCAACCCTCTTTGGACAAACTTGTTCTCAAAGAGTTTACAGCCTTTAGTATCCCATCCAATATACCTTTAATCCCTACAAGGAAGGCGTCGTGAAAATCACTTGGTGCATTACCAGCATTCAATCTCCGTAACTTCGTGCAACTTTGTTCTCGTTTCAGCCAATTCCCTTCAGATTCCTTGCCTTCAAAAAACGGATGCATATCTCGGAAAGTGTCTTCCAACTCTCTCTGTGTATTGACATATGAAGGCTCTACGTGCTCTATTTTTGCTTCTACCACAGGAGTTGATGGTCTTACACTGCTTAAAGAAGTCATGCTCTTTCCAAGGTTCGGTCGTGGAGGCGCCTCAACTATCTCTAGCTCTTGCTCTGGCTCAGGTGCGTTGCCGGGTCCAATATGAGCGGTGATCGCCGAAACAATGGTCGGACGGACGTTGAAAATCTTAAGCTGCTTTTTCAAGTCAGATTTAGCAGCATTTGGTGCATTTCTAGAAGAAATTAGTCATGAAGATACAAAAGGCATTCTGTAAAGCATACTGAAAGAGCTCGATTACTGAATTCCGAGCAACATCGCGAACCATGCCGTCAGCATCTTCAAGTAACTCCATCAATGTTGTCACGTAACTTTTGAAAGGCATTCCGTTCTCTTGGTGCATCTGTAATATCCATCAGCAAACTTTGAACATCCAATCCTTGTTCAGTGTCATACCTGAACTACCCAGTACATTGAAGCCTCCTTCATCCTTGAATTTTTCCCTACAAGACCAGCGTTTTTAATTATCCTCTCCACGTCTATTGGCGCATTCTTCCAAAACGTTGTTAAACATTGTGCAGCGAGTTGTCTATATTTCTCCTTCTGATCGCCCATTTTCTCAATCACTAAGGGTAGTGTTCTCGGAGCCTCCTTTGTAATGTGCTTCGGTTCTTGCCTTGATAGACGTGTGAGGAGGTGATTGAGGGTCGAAAATCCCGCATTGGTCAACGCAGCATGCGGTGTCGACATCGCTGTGCGCGTAGCCTCGAAGAGGAGGGGCACAGAAACATCAGGGACATTGTTTTGCTTGATCCCAGATTTTATGTTATTGATTTGATGCACTTTCGCATCAACAGAAGCATCAGTTCGGAGTATCGCACACAAGTTTGCGACTTGCTCCTCCGTGATTTTTTCGCCCATCGTCAAGAGGGGTGGGAAATGTTGTTGTAGCGTGTCTCTGTTGATGTTACGTTAGTATGGGAAGGCTGGGTAGGGAACAAGAAATAAGTTTCTTTTCTGCAGAGAAAGCAGACATTGCTAGGGCACAGTTCAGTTTGCAACTTACAGCAAAAGTTTTGTCTGGACTACTTGGAAATCCGGTTGTAGAATATACTAGTTGTTACCTGATATCACATCGCGTTGATTGTTTATAGTTTCCGGCCAATTTTGCGCTAGACAGCAACCGTGCAACCAGATGCTTGGCGTAACTCCACGTTAATTCCCCGCCGATAGCTTATGATACATCTTTAGTTAGACATCATCAATTCTAACCTCTGGGGGTATATCCTTGGATAATATTAAATATTTGCCCCGTAGTCACCAACCTAGTCAGCTTCATTCAGTCTGCTATAGTTTGCAAATAGCGGCATTTTCCCCACTAGCCTTTCCACTATTCTCAAGCGACAGTACATAGGCTCTGCTACTATGAGGACTGAAGCACCTTCCACTCCAAGACCTTCGGTCTTTGCATTGCCAACCTCCACTCGAGACTCTGCTCCCACTTCAACTTCGACTCCAGTGCCTCCTTCGTCCAAAAGCTCCCTTGCTCCAGCAGGAGATACACCGAACGGAAAGCTCTCCACTCCATTATTTCCACTACCTAAACTACGATTAGAAATAAGGGATCTTAATCATGATGGAACAGAAACCTTCCTCACTTCTGTAATTGCCTCCAAAGCACTTGCAACATCTGTTCAGAGTGTCTTATCACTCCTCTACAAATCTCCACAGGAGAAAACTACAAACATCCCCCCCACCCGCTCTGTTACCCTGGTCCTTCGATCAATGGGAGGTGTAGCATACACAACAGGGAGTGAGCTTGATTCTGAACACAAGGAGATACATTTCTCTCTTGATTACATACATAACTCGATCCCAGCTGCACGTACGACCCATGAAATAATGGGCGTTTTAACACATGAAATGGTACACTGTTACCAATATAATGCATTGGGAACCTGTCCGGGTGGCCTAATCGAAGGCATAGCGGATTGGGTACGCTTAAACTCTGGTCTTAGCCCTCCTCATTGGAAAAAGGAGGCAAATGGGAAATGGGATGCCGGCTACCAACATACTGGATATTTCCTGGAATACCTAGAAAATCGTTATGGTGAAGGGCTAGTCAGGAGATTGAACGAAAAGCTAAGAGTTGAGAGATATCAAGAGAAAGCTTTCTGGACGGAACTGTGTGGAAGGCCTGTAGAGCAGCTCTGGGGAGATTATCAACATAAACTGGAAGCAGATTTGGAAGCAGTCAACGAAGAAGAATGTGTCATTGTTGAGAAAGAAAACGCCATTATAGAAGATGCAGTACCAACTAGCAAAGTTGATGAAGTAGCAAAGTCCCCAGCAGGTGTTGTATGAACAGTGACGCAAAGTCGATCCCAGTTCCCAAGAAGAATTCCGCAGACACATTGCACTGAACAACTAAATATACAAATGGATTAGTGATGCTCTTGAGCCTGCATGCCCTGCTAAGTAAGAAAGGTTTCAAGGCTGGAAACACATCTGATGGAGCGGGCCTCGAGATAAGACGAGCTCGCAGTGACTTGTCGTTGGTTAGATCTTGAGATGTTGCTTCAGCGGGTGGTTAATTTTCGTCCGCTATTCGCCGGGTCAGCTATCGAGAAAAAATACTCGTGCCAGGTTTGTCGTTCTTTGCGCCAAATATCTTGGGTTTCTACACTTGTGTATAATATTATTCTCACGGTCTTCGGCTCTACGTATATCAAAGACTACGCCTAACCTGTGAAACACTTAACAAGAATATACCTTCATTTCTTGTTTAACATTAAATTTCCACATATTTCTTCAATATCGCCATCTGATAAAATAGAAACCCTTACAATTGTAAAGATCAAATATGAGTGAAGTACATAAGCATATATTGAGGCACTGGCACACCATCCTTCAGAAGCTGCAGCTCATAAGTTAAAATTACCTTGCAAGCCTGTTTTAAATCTCTAAGCTGTCGACTTCTGTTATGAGTACTTGTATTAACCGATATTTGATCATCTTGTACTCGAAGCTCAGCATCTCAGTTGCCATTAACCGTCTAATGCAATCTATACAACTCATATTTAAATAAAGCTTATATATTTTTGTATAATTTATTAGTTTAAAATTATCATAATTTAAATTATAATATAAATTATCAAAGACTTTGGACCCATCCTGGAATGCCTATTAATTTAGGACGGAAAGTAGTCGTTTCTAAAAGCGCGCTCCTCTTATAAATCCTAATATTCAACAACAGGCAGATCTCGTTCAATGACCATTATACACTCTTCCGTAGCTTGAAGACACAACCGTTCTGAACTTTTGTATGGACGGGAAACTGTCAATTCTCAACTATACAGATTTAGAAAGAGTACAATTTGGTGTAATTTGGTCAAAACTTTCATTTGATCAATATGCACGGGTCGCTAGCGGATTTATATATTTTTAAAGCCAGGATATACTTAATGATGCTACAGTTATTAAGACTACAATCCAGTCTATATCTTATAATCGCGCAGGCTAGCTGGGATTTCCTAGTTACTCTTGCCCTACTGTCAATGCCATGCACCTCAAACCATGTACCAGTCAACTGTACACCTTTTCGATGGATTTCTCGTGAAATTGGGAAGCAACGAGCTCAAAGCTGCTTGTTTTTCTCGATTGCAAAGCCCCCGCTCCTCCAGGACTTACTTGAATATTCCATTCCGCAATACCTGTGTCGCATCAGCTACTCATTATACATTGTGCATTTCCCAATCCCGAGTATAGGAGGATGGCCACTATTACCCTGGGATTTGGGAACTCCGAGGAGAGAGTCTTGGAGGTTCGGTCGCGGCTACGTAGTGAGGTTTTTGGTTTCACCCTTATGGTCCTTTGAGTGGCAGATCTATGGTGGTCAAGAGGGGTTCAACTTAGACGAAAGCTATGTAACATCCGGTCGTTGGATAGAGACGAGATTTGCAGTGGCAGAGAGCAATACATAGTCCATAGGCCATAGGAGTATATAGTATATAGTCATGATTAACAAGCACTTAACAATACTTCAGCCAGATCTCTAAATATTCTCAATGAAGTTAAAGTTGATAGATGCCTTATGTCCCTTTCTCTCACCATTAAAATCGAATCAAAGTAGAAAGTCTTCAAAGGCTTTGTAACTCACACAATTTACTTGTGATAGAGAACAAAACCCAAGGCGGATAGGACCATACCAATTGCTTCTATTGCAACCTCTCAGAGTATGACTTCTTTGGCACATAGTTGAGATTGGTAGTCTAAGCAGTTTATTAGTCCCTTGGGGCTACATTTGTAGCCACAACCATATGGTTCCACTATTAAATAATACCTTTTCAAAAAGCTGGGAGTTTGACGTTCGGCATGTCATACTTCTCACCCACAGCCCTCTTTGCAGCTGGCCTCTCACCAATTCTATCAATCCACCGTAACACACACGGAAACCCGGACATCTCTTCTTTAGTGAATCCAGAGAACCTCCATCCTTTCACCCACGGCCATACGGACATATCAGCGATGCTATACTTACCAAGGCCGGCGCCAATGAGATAATCTCGATTTTTTTGGTCTTCGCTATGCTGACCGGAGAGGCGGATCTCAAGCACGTTAAAGACACGCAACCCTTGGTTACGCGAGAATTCCATCGCAAAGGGTATTTTCTCGCTGGCACTAGAGTTGACGGGTATTAATGTCCGTTTCTAAAGAAAGGGAAAAAGATGGAGGACGGTGGGATGTTACAATTGGCAGTAGAAATTGGTCTCTGTTTTTCGTCAGCTCTGCATTTCAAATGTACACTTAGGATTTTAAGAAGATTGCAATAATGCATAGGAGGAAAACTGCAAGGATAATCGTAACGAACTAACTTACGGCCCTGTGCATTTGCACCTGTTCCATGCCAAAATAGAATCCACTGTAAACATTCAAGGCTCTCTCGCTCATCATCAAAGCCAAAATATAGCAATGTATCAATCTTCTTTTGGAGATATAAAAGAATGGCAGATGATTCGAAGACTGGAAAGGGTGGCGATTGAGTGTTATCAACAAGAAGTGGAATATGGCCTTCGAGACTTGAGATTAATAAAAGTGGCTAATGTTTACAGAGCTGTGGCTCTTTAGATTTATGAGTTTCGCACCATTGGGATTGAGTCTGAGAAACCAATCTTTCTTTTGATCACCACCAAATATATTACTAAAATGCTGTCACGTTCGATGTGCCTAGAAAGGGTATTTTGCATCCTACATAAGATATACACCAATGTCAACTCCGTATGTTTCTATCAATTCCTCTACCAAAAGCTGGGGCTTTTGGCCATTTGGTGTGGACATAGTGATGAGTTGCAAACCCTACAAGAATGAGTGTTCGGCCTTATTTTCAACCATTTTTCAAAAAGAGATGGTACTGTACCTTTGCATCCTTTACTTCGTTTGGAGTCTCTTCGACATAAAATTTTTTAGACATTGTGCGTATGTAGGTCTGGAGTCGAGATGAAATTAAACGGCAAGTTCTGGCAAAGTGAAGTAAATTAAGAATTCACGAAGTTATGAAATAATTTCGTGGAATTGTTGAATGGTTTGAGCCAATTGATCTCAGTGCGAAAAGAGCATACCAACGGCAGTTGGAGGGCTAATGGTTGGTTCATGGGTCTTGTTGGTAAATCCATGAATGACCTCCTGGTATTGGTTCAATTTATTTAGAAGAGCAAATGCCTAAAAATGGATTCCAAAATGGATACGTATGCAGGCGCCCGATCCTCTTTATTATTCGTTGCTTGATACTTGATATTTCATAGATAAGGAGATATGTTTGCTGCAGGTCGGGTTCGGACGCATTAGTATTACGTTTTCCGATAAATATTATATCAGAAAACGAATCAAGATAGACTGACGCTTGTAGAACAATGGCAATATGTCTAAACAACCGATTAGCAAAGCTTCATCTATCATACCAACTGGCAGTAGTACTTTAGTAAACTGCTGAGAAGCCTTTAGAATACCAATCGTATTTCCTGGCCACGAGCTGTAAGATACCCGCAGAACCTCTCTGTACGTGATAACACATTTCACTGATGATAACTATTGGATATCATGTCGAGCAATTAAGTATTCATTCATATGTGATTGGAATATCGGAGCAGCTATATCATGAATCATAGTCATCGTGCATACCACCTTCCCTAACATTTATTCTTTCTTTTTCAGTCTTTTTTATTCTTTTTTATCCTTTTTAACCATCCAACGTGCTCCGGGTCACACATCAATGCTAAAATGACTGATCTGACTGTAATAAGCGTGAACCGCCAATTCCAAAATCCACACATCACCAAATACAGTTCCGCCATCAAATCCTCCTACTACTACAAGCCGACTATCATGTAGCACTGTTCCATGGTAGCCTCTACTTTTCATTTTCGAGCCATAAACGTGGCGTTTATCCCATACCATCGTCACCAGATTTAGAAGAAGAACCTCGTGACAGTATTCCACACCATCATGGCCACCTATCACAAAAAGGTAAGAGCCAACGATGGTTGCCGTATGTGAAAGTCGTGGAAACGACGCGGAATGAGGTATTGAGACGGGGGAAAATAACCCGGTAGCGGCATCAAACACCCATACGTCGCGGAAACATTCTCCGCCATCTGAACCGCCAAATATGATGAGCTTACTGCCTACCATATTTGCGGTGTGGTACCCTCGTGCCTTCGGTTTAGTCTTGTCTTCTACTGAAGGCGATGTAGGCGGTGATATTAACTTCCAACTCAGTTTGTTTGTATCGGCTACATCGAGCCTCCAAACATCGTTAAGAGCTCTGACACCATCTCCACCACCAAAGACATAGATCCCATTGCGGTATAGACATGCTGTGTGGGCACGGCGTTTGGAAGGATATCGATCTCCAGCCCGCCCATCACCTAGTACAACTGGTTTTGTCCACCGAAAGTTGACAGTATCGAGTACATAAACATCATTGTAATATGCTGGGCCATCCCCTCCTCCAAAGACTATCAATTTCTTCCCCACCGCAGTACATGTCATGGCTCGAAGAGGCACCGGTATATCACCACAGACATGTGGCATAGAAAAGTAAAAAGCATCCGCATCTAGTACGTATAATTCATTGAAACACGAAAGCGAGGAACACCCTCCAAAGATGTAGATGGAAGATCCGATCAAGGTAGTTGTATGTGCGCGCAGTGAGTGTGGCGGGCTTCCTGAAAGAGGCGCTTTCGACCAGTACATTCCGCTTGCTGGAGCGGGCTGGACATCGGGGGCTGTTTTGGAATCGGGAAGAGGGGGAAATGCTATATATGAAGTTTTACGAGGAGCCTGCCGTTGTGAAGGCGTCGTGACAGATCGTTGAGGTGCTGGGGATGTGCCACCAGGCTGTGATTTCGGTGCAATGGCTGATGTAGATCGTAGGTTAAGAGGTCGTGGAGCCGTCGGGTTTGTGAGATTCGGAGATGCTGCCGAGGAGGATGATGGTGTTGATGGTCCATGCTCTTGTGGTCTTGGGGTAGTAGAGTGTCCATTACCATGCGCAGATGGTGGTTTTGAGCTTGAGCTTGAGCTTGACTTTGATGATGAGGGGTGCGACTCCTTTTGAGACAGTGAATGCGATCGTTGGCGCAACGCTAGATCTGACGCCTTCTTCCTCCTGTCCTGACTCTTCGTAGAGAGATGACCTGGCGTATGGCTGCGCGCCGGCGCATGTTCCCTTGGTGGCTCAGAATCTTCGGGGATATCTTGCGGACGTGAGGTTTCTGATGGTGAAAGCTGAATGATCTTTTGGGAGCGAATGTTCTTCGTTTTAACAGCCAATCTCTTGTCTTTCTCAGATGATGATCTAGAATCAGCCATTGTATAGTAAGCACCGGCAAATTTTCGAGTTGCTAAGTCTCATGGGCATTGTTTGCCTGCTGAAGAAGGACTGGATGGTAGGAAGTTGAATGGTGGAGCGGTAGTATGATGGAATGGTGGGTGATGCATAAAGCGACGAGCTGTGTCCCCTGTAATTTGGGTTTAAAACGAATTGAGAATGATGCTATGACACCGTACCAGGCCAAAACTACCAAACAACTTTTCGCTCTAAGCTGAACTGATCGGATATTAGAAAATTATAATATGAAACCATTCCCAACGATGGAGTTGATATGAAACAACTCACATTATGATGCGACTTGTGATTTCTGAGTTATATGGCATTCATTGCACTTGCTCTGCTCTAGGCCTTCTCCCGTGCGGGATGACTCGAACGGAAGGCTGAATCTACAAGGTGCCCCCACCACCAAGAGCCCACTACCCGGCTTGCAAGGCTGACGAAAAGAAAAATAAATGGAGGGGATTTAGAGCTCGTCAACACCACAAAATACCTTGACCACATATCTCATATAACTTGACAGGCAATATGGCAGATCCAGCAGCCAATGACGAGGGATCTAACAGCTTGAAGCGAGGCTTTGCGGGGGAGGAACCGGAACCAGCAACTTCATTGTTGTCTTCTGAAGATAATAATGCGAACATTGCTAGGAAGAGTGATGTTAATATGGGAATAAGCGAAGTAACCGAGCCAGCATCCAAGAGAGTTAAAGTTGAATTACATGAGGGTAAGACCCAGGGAGACTCTGCACCAAGTCCAGGTGCCAATGGCAGCTCGAAGCTTGAATCGCCTTCCACAGTTGAGTCAACGCCTAGAGTTAGGGGATTGGCCCCCATAAAGTCTGAGTAAGTTAAACAGATTCCCAATTGGATTTTATATTGATGTAGAGTATATGCTTACATGCCTTGACCAGATATCTGCTTGATACATACAAGAAGCCAATCAGTCCTGCTGTGGATGATGATGCAGCAGAAGCAAATGGCAAAGACGACCGAGACAATGGTGGCAGCAAAAAAGAGAAAAAGCAAAAACAAAGAGGACAGAATAAGGAGCGGAAATTTGGATCTTGGGGTGATGCGATCAAGTTATGCAACTCTCGAGCCCATTTCCCGGAATTCTCTCCGGGTGATTGCAGATTTGGAGAAAGCTGCAAGATGGGTCATGACCTAAGGAAATACCTGAGCTCGGGAAAGAGGGAAGACCTTAATACATTTGAAGGCAAATGTCCAGTATTTGAGGCATACGGGAGGTGTAATGATGGGTGGAAGTGCCGATTTGTAGGAAGCCATTCGAAGGAAGTGGAACATGAGGATGGGCGGAAAGAGTTGGTGCTCATAGAAGACTGTTCTAAAAATGCTGCTAGCGAAGAAGAGCGGACAGGAATCTTCAACGTCGTGGGGACAGAAGGAAAGTTGGCTCTAGCAAAGAGAAAGTTCAATCTTGAGAAATCAGAAGGATACTTTGCTTGGCTTGAAAAAGACACCAAGGAGATGGAGAAGTTATATCATAAGAAAAAGGACGAGGAAGATAGAGAGGATAATCGTGCCCAGTTTATTGACCCGCCTTATCTGCCTTCAGAGAAGCGAAGGATATATTTCAATGCTCAGACACCAGTATTAGCGCCTCTTACGACTCAAGGGAACCTTCCATTCCGGCGAATGTGCGTTGAAATGGGAGCGCAACTTACCTACTCGGAGATGGCATTTGCAATGCCATTGGTACAAGGTCAAAAGAATGATTGGGCACTATTGAAAGCACACTCTTCAGAAATATCCCCACCTCGAGCTCCCGATAATATCGTCCAGGGTTATGATAATTCAAAGGACCTGAAATTTGGAGCACAAATTGAGAGTAATCAAGTGATGCCAGCTATGAAAGCTACAGAAGCTATCACTGCACTGGTTCCCCATCTACGACTGGTCGACTTAAATTGTGGTTGTCCAATAGATGCTATTTGTAAGGAGGGTGGTGGTTCGGCTTTGCTGGATTCTTATTCGAAATTAGAGAAGATGGTTCGAGGCATGAACATTGTCTCACGAGATATACCAATCACAGTGAAGATTCGTATGGGTAGTAAGGATAACAAACCTACAGCTCAGAAAATTATCGAACGTTTAGCGTTTGGAGGCGAGCAATCTCGACAGCGTCATGGTGCCCCTGGATGTGCAGCTATTACTTTACATGGACGCAGCAAACAACAAAGATACACAAAAGATGCGAATTGGAGCTATATTGCAGAATGTGCTGCACTGGTCAAGTCGTATAACCAGAAGAAGGACGACTTGACGGATACTATCAAAGAAGCAGATGAACGTACTCAAGCTAATAACCACGATGGACGGATGTACTTCATTGGAAACGGTGATTGCTACTCGCATGTCCAATATTTTGATAATATCAAAAACTCAGGTGTTGATTCCGTCATGCTTGCGAGAGGAGCGTTGATAAAGCCTTGGGTATTCGAGGAAATTGAGAAAGGACAATACATTGACAAATCTGCCACTGAAAGACTTGCATATGTGGAGAAGTTCGCACGATATGGTCTTGAAGCTTGGGGATCAGACGAAATGGGGGTCGGAACAACCAGGAGATTCCTTCTAGAGTGGTTAAGTTTTGCTCATCGATATGTCCCAATTGGTCTCCTTGATCACCTACCCCCAAGTATTCAGGATCGCCCCCCCGCATACCGCGGACGCAGCGATCTGGAAACTTTACTAGCTAGTGAAAGCTACTTGGACTGGATCAAAATAAGGTATGCTATTTTCTCATTTTGTAGTACAAAATAATGGATTACTGACCTTCGTTCAGTGAAATGTTTTTAGGTCCTGCTCACAAAGATTTTACATTCGTGCCGAAGCATAAATCTAATGCTTATGAGGCCGAGGGATGATTTAGTAGCATCTGAGCCGGTAAATAGACCACAAAATTGGCTGTCGCGCTTTTACAGATCTAGCTTGGGTAGATGAGGTATATGTAAGGTCGCAAATCAGCTACAATAAGCCCATGATCTTAGATCTTGATAAATCCTCAATTGTACTATACGCATGCACTAAAAAGCCATGTTGTTACACTTAGTGAATCGTAGAATAACGATGCATACCCGGCATGGAAAACAAAGCATGTTTTAAATAGAATTTAGGAATGCTAGCCGGAAACCCAATATGGTTGCTGCATCTGAATGTAATAAGCGATACCTGCCCCTTTTTCCCACTGTGGCTGCCTGAGGCATGATACACAAGCAAAGCTGCAGCCTTGGCAGTTGAGTTTAGAGCCCAGAGAGATGACGTTGTCGTTCGGAAGCGAAAAGAGCTACCTTGGCCTCAGGGAATCAACACTACAAACTTACCACAATTCCTCTGCACAACAATCTTGCTCAACAACAGCAAGTGATATTCTTTGCACATACTACATACTCAGACCTCGATTCTTCTACTTAACAACAGGAGAAAGTTGTAGCCATGACTCTCTACTACAGTCTCGTATGTTAAGGCCAGCTATGTTCTGGGTAGCATTGCTAACATTTGCAACATAGGTCTTCCTGCTGCTTGTCGCAGAGATGGCACTCTTCATGCTGCTCATCGTTCCTCTTCCATTTACCATCCGCCGGAAGATGTTCAACTTCATGTATGTCAGCCTAAATCTCAACTCGAATCATCCCCCACACGGGAGCAATTGCTAACACCCCTCCAGAAGCGAAAGCCCGCTTATAGCAAAACTACAGTATGGGATGAAGATAACCTTTATCTTCATCCTGATCCTGTTCATTGACAGCGTCAACCGCGTCTATCGTGTCCAGGTTGAGCTCGCCGAGAGCAACAAGCAACAAGGCGGGTAAGTCACCTCACCCCATTTACACTACAGTTCCTCGAGCTCTATAATTCTCAACTAACAAATCAGCAGAGCTGCCGTCCTCGGGCACGAGCGTATGGAGGTTCAAGCCCGCAAATTTTACTCCCAGCGCAACATGTATCTCTGTGGCTTCACGCTCTTCCTCTCCCTAATTCTCAACCGCACCTACACTATGATCCTCGACGTGCTCCGTCTCGAAGAGAAGGTCAAGAAGTATGAAGGTGACCCAAAGGTTGGCGGAAAGGACTCAGAGAAGTTGGCTAATGCTGGTGGTGCTGGAGAGATTGGCCGTCTAAAGAAGGAGCTGGCTGCTAAGGATCGTGATATTGAGACATTGAAGAAGCAGAGCGAGGGCTTGAGCAGAGAATATGGTGATTTGAGCGACAAGTTTGGAGCTACGCAAAAGGATGCTACGCCAAAGAAGGATAGGTAAACAATTACTCATTGTCCCCAAGGCATCTTCAGCGAGGCTCTAGTTGGATTGGATTTGGTGGATGTTGTGGTGAGGGAAAATGAGAGATGTGACAGAAAGGGAGTGTGATAGTGGCATATGGGGCTACTTTTGAGCAGTTGAGACGAGGGATGTTTATGTGGCGTTTAGTTGCACTTTTTTTGTCTTGGTTTTCCAGAGGACACAAAACTTTTGAGCAGCAAAAATATCACGAGAAAGAAACAAACATTGTGAATGCCTACCGGTATCTCTTTAGTACACTGTGTCCTTATTCCCTTGCTTAATACCCTATTCTACAAAGTTTTTACTGCGTGTAAAGCAATTATTCTTATGTTCAAGCGAACATGATCACAATCAATCTTTTCAAATTCTGATTCTGGCTCGACGCTTTGGCGCATCCGAATAAGTCATACAAATAGACTGGATATAGAGAAGTACAAGTGCAATAATCAAAATCGTCCATCCTCCTTCCAGACCTATGAACCACAAACTCATGGCTTGGTTACTGGGACGTTTCTTTACTAGCTAGACTTGGTTTTGTGGTAGATATGATGTATTGAAAAACCGAGTGATTTCTCTCAACTCAGTTACGGCGACATGTTTTGCTGTATAGAGGTTATTCTCAGTAAATATTGCTTATAATCCACGCTACGCATCTCCTTTGCTTCATACATCTATGCCCTTTACACCTTATTAAGTCAATCTACTTGGACATGAAGTTCTTACTTATTCGCCACGCCACGAATCTCTGAATATGACTTTCCCCTGGCGCTCAGCAGTTCTAGCCCGCGAGAGAGATTTCTTGTCATGATAACTCGTTCACTTCTTTTACATTGATTACCAGGCTCTTGCCTGTTCATCAGTATTCGGGAATCTGCTCGATTTCACTTTCAACCTCTCTTGTCAACAACAAATACACCACCCGCCGCATTTCTTCAACTAGACCCATGCAAGACTACTAGATTTGAGCCTCATAGCCAAATCTTAACAGGTACAGATTCACTCTTTATTTCTCTTGTTCTTCAATATAATCTCCATCTTCTCCATAGCAATGGCAGTCCTCAATTTGCTCCAAGGAATATCCGTCACTATCGTCAGCAAAGGCGAAGTACTAACTGAGTATCCTGACACTGACCACCCACCTGACAAACACGCCAGTGACCTGGTCACTCGTCATCTAGAAGCACATACTGTTTCAAACTACATCGAAGCCGTTGATGCCGCCGGGTATCTCCCCTTCCTATCCCAAAAAGAAAATAAGGGACAAAACTCACAATTGGCAGTTTTCTCATCAAGATTAATATCAATCCATCTTTCTCTATTGACTGCAGCAAGCTTGGCTTCATCTGCATGGTAGACGGTAAGGAAGTCTGGACCATCCATGCCACGCGACCTGATCTCAGGCGTTCGGGAGGTCGGTGGGAGGCAAAGATCACAGGTGTTAAGGAAGTGGTGCCGGGCATGAAGATCGTTTATCAAGAAAAGGCTTTTCGTTTTGCTAAGGTTGATACGAGTATGTAACCCGTCTCCGCTAGCAAGAATCATCCAGCAACCATTTACTCATGATATGCAGAGGAAGATGCAGATGAAAAGCATATCAAGGATATGAGGAAGCGAATGGTAAGCTCGTGCCCATTACCGCTTCTAAGGTAGAAAGAAGAGCTGCTGATTTTGCTTTCAACCAGTCGGGAGTAGGGCTCATTCAAGTAAGAGTTTTCCGCGAGATGTACGGTACCAAGGGTGGTGCCACAGCTGCTTCTTCAAGCGGGTTTATCAAGCGCAGCATTGAGGTGCCTGAGAAATCCATCAAAGGCGAGGCCAAGAGTCACGGAACTGCGTTTGCACCCCCATTTATCCTCCAAAGCCGGCAATGTGCTAATGTAAGGGGCAGCTTGGGGGCAGCACGTAGAGTCAAGCGCGGTGATGTATGGAGGGCGCCGAAGAAGGATGGTGAGAACTTTCCGATAGCGGTTTACAAGTTTCACTATCGCTCTAGAGGTACCTGCGCTCCCTCTTCCCAGTTAATATATCTTCCACACATCCAAGCGTGATCAAGGATGTATGAGCCTGATAGGATGGAACTATTAGCTAACCTACTCTTCCAGAAGCACTAAAGCAACTCCGCATCATCGACCGGACGCCTTCTCCTTCTCCCGCACCACCACCACCGTCTCCCGAACG
>Ga0247734_1001825_pt1 | contig 15306 bp, 13 predicted proteins | sample UWRJL103311B2_FD_180933 | JGI IMG/M metagenome (GOLD analysis project Ga0247734, IMG submission 180933) | Plant litter microbial communities from Arlington Agricultural Research Station in Wisconsin, United States - UWRJ-L103-311B-2 | ecosystem: Environmental > Terrestrial > Plant litter >... | reverse complement strand
ATCTCTACCCTTCTCAAAGCTCTGCTTCCCCTCACTTTATATCGAAGGCCAGTCGAAGCCTTATCGAATAGGATGCGGGGTATTACAAAGCATTTATCTCACTTCAATGCCATGATTTACAATCTCTTCCTTTTACCCGAGCAGGTGACCCCTGGGTCAGGTGACCTTCCCCAACGCCTTGTATAAGGCCCTGACAAATATCTTCCTCTTTTTCTAATATTCCCACTTATAGTTTTAGGTATAACCTATTTGTTCTATACTTAGATGATATATATTCTATCTAACTATAATAGATAACTACTTTTATTATAAAAAAGAGCTTATAATAAGAGTGTCTAAGAGTGATCCAAATAGTTGTTTCCCTTAACAGCATACAGAATATAGCAGCATCGGTGAAGCTCCTTATTATCGGCTAGTTAGAATAGGGGGTTTCTTGATGATTAGGAATGGCCTTCCAGAATTGGACTGGCGCCAGGGGAACGAAGGGGGATATCAATCAACCTCCTGGCGATGTAATTAGGAATCATAGATATTCTCGAATCAATTGGAATATCCGTTCCAGGCTTATACTTCTCTGTCATTACTAATCCCCACAGCATCTTAGCCTCTTATTGTTGCTCCTGGATATTTCTCTCCTTATTTGAGCTACAGCAATCTTCGTGTATACAATTGCAGTTAGTCATAGTCTTTGTCCTTGAAGTTAGTTAAGAGCAGTGCGTGTTTAAACAACACTTTATTATTTATAAATAAGGAAGAGCTATATCACATGCATGACCTGCATGACCTGCAGCCTTTAGGCACTTCGTCAGCACTATCTTCTAAGTATATACGGTAATTGAATACTATTTTTAAGCTAAGCCTAAACAATATATACATATATATACACGTTTATGTCCATAATACTTCTGTCTTGGAAAGGGCTTCTGGATGAGTCTCAATGGCGATTTTATATCCATACATACATTCCTAGCGCTGCCAGAACCGCGGGTAATTACTTTGAAATAACTAAACAATACCCGACATGTGTAAAAATAACAAAGTTAAACTTTGTTTAACATTGGAAACATAAACGAAGAGCAGAGACCGATGGCTGCTTGGTACGTTTCTGTTTCCCCAACTCCTTGACACGTGATCACGCTAGCACTAGCGCGTCGACTGCCCTACAAACCCACAACGCGTTTCCAAAAACAAAGCTCTTCACTATCGAAAATCGACAAAATGAATTCGAATAGTCAACGAGGAAATCGCGGCAGGGGACGTAGCCGTGTACCAGAGAGAGGAAGAGGAAGAGGAAGAGGATACAGGGCCACAGGCCCTGACCGAGTAGCCAACCAAAGCCAGCAAACAGACGGAGGAAATGGCGGAATGAGCAGCGGCGCTCCACAGAATTTCATGGCGGGAAACCAACCCAACAGAATGATGATCTTCACCATGGAAGGAGGAGATTCAGAGGCTATGAAGAGTGCCATTCAGTCAGCAATTAGCTTTCAGGCGCCATCGGCTCCACGAGCTCAACTCCCAATTGTTCCAAAACAGGAACGCCCTATCCGAAAAGCGATCGGGGAGGGAGACAAGAAGGGGAAGCTCGAAAAGAGGCAACCCAAAGAGCAGAAAGCCAACAGCCGGCAACATGTAGGAGACCCTCCAGAGGGATTTACTCATGAAGATCGCCTCTGGTGTAGAAATTGTCGTCGACAAGGACACACTCTCATCAGATGCATCGGGCCGGTTAACAATTATGGCTTCATCAGAGGCTGCGCATGGTGCGAGACGATAGACCACTGTACCGAAGAGTGCAGCTACTATCAGGACTTGCTGCCCGTTGAGCAAGAGCAATATCTGGCCAAGGTCATGCTCTGCAAGAGAAGAAATCGTCCCCCAATGGGATGCACGATAGCACCAGCTGACCATGCTTTAGGAAAGCCGGGACAGAAGTTCGAGCACTTCCGGCCGTGGTCACCTACTCAGTCCATGTCGTGGAGATTAGAACACTCGGGATACTGGAAGGAATTTGAGTACGCAGGGCCAAATGAGCCTTGGAATGATCCGGTATTGGCTGAAATTGATCCTTTTGAACATGACGTATTTCTTGAGACCGTCTCTCATATCGGTGTGCGCTTCGAAGCCTGGGAGAAGATTGCCAGACCTGCTGATAAAAAAAGAAAGCGGGAAGGAGACGACTCCAACAGCCAAGGCCATAAGAGACCCAACAACAACACTACGGGCAAGTCCAAATATGATACACCAGTTGCTGTGAGTGATCGTGATGGCGATGCGAAAATGGGTGCTGTAGTCCCAGTCAAGCATAGAATGGAGCAAGAGAGAACCTTCTTGAATATGGAAGTCGCACGGCAATGTAAAAATTGTGGTGGCAACGATCACAGAACTAAAGAGTGCATTGCAGTTTGCGGTGGATGCGGCCATCCCAATCACGTCTAATCTGACCCAAGCAAGCGAGTTTTATGATACAGACGGCAATTTTTGAACTGAACGAATTTCCTAGCTTCTGGGGTTTCAATGGGTATCTGTGTAATGTACGGTGTAACAGAACCCGTCCCATGAAGCTAAGGTCCAGATACCCAAGCCAGAATCTTCCTGCAGAAGTGATTGACCAAGTACCGGCGCCAATGCACTCGATCATGTTGTATGACTTGAGTTTTCTCTTTGCCAGATGAAAATGAGCAGGTTGGGGATTCAACCGGATCAGTGGGTTGGCCTCCTCGGTAATGTGTAGTCCACAAAATCTCCAGAATAGGTCTGCAATATACTCCAAGTTTTCCTGGGACACCATTTGTGGGTATTGAGTCTCCCTCATACCTCTTTTGTAAGCAGACTCTCTGAACATATAGTGGCATTTTGCCTTAATGGTTCGACCAACACGGTGAGCGAGATACTGAACATTAGGCTGAGAACAAATCAGTTCTGTTTTGACGTCTTGACCGAGTTTAGGCACGAACGTCATGTCTTCTTTGTAACCAATTATAATAGCATCCGTCATGCCATTAAGACTGAGGCCGACCACACTTTGTGGGATCGCGAGGAGCAGTTGTGGCCTAGTAGGAACTGCATCTCTGAATACATCCACCACACTAGGCCAAACCATGGAAGAGTCGAACAAGGTATAGTATTCCAAGTCTGGATGTTGTTGCTTCGCAACCTCCATGAGTGTTGTGATTGTGTCGTGGTCATGGGCGAACACTACGATTGAAGGAACAGACCCATAGCTCTGCCTCTCTTTGATGATATCTGCGATCTTCAGAGCGGTCTCCTCCTCGTAATTACGCTCACTCATGTTTATGCTTTCATCCACGAAGCAGTGCTCAATGCCACTATGTGGAATGCGCGATTCGTCCGGGATGGCGGCGGTGTATTTGACCACATCCGTATCCTCAAAAAATTCGATAAGAAAGTCTATGGCGCTCGGTGCACCCATGATGACAAAGTGGATGGGGGCCTTAAGCTTTTCGCGGGCTTCCAACGTGTTTCTGATGCTCAAAAGGATCATCTCGGTATGAATTGACCCATCTTGGGCTTCGTCAACAAAAACAACCCTACAATCATCGAGGAACTCGTTGTCGTCCATCAACATATAAGCCACATATTTGGATTGGGCGTATATCAGATCGCCTGCTTCGGCAACGGTTGGGACATCCGAGATTACACGTACAGAGGACGCCATTTTTGTCTTCGTGAATGCCCGTATTGGGGTCTTTCGGGTTGTCGTTGAGCATCCACTTGGTCATTTCTGTAATCGCCAACTCGCTGGGATGTGCCACCAAGGTCTTCTTTCGAGGCAGCTTCGTTGCCATCAAGAACTCTGAGACAATTGCTGGAATATAGGTAGATTTACCGCATCCAGGAGGTCCAGTCAATATTGTCAATGTCGATACGCCACCTCTAATGAGTTTACATATCTCCTGAACCTCTTTGCAAAAGGGTTGCAACTCATCTTTCATCTTCCGAACTACTTCCAGTCGCTCGATACTAGCTCCAAATTCATTTGCTGACATTTTGTTACCTGGTATCACGTTAGCAATTGACGTATGGTTAGGAAGTGCGTACTTACAATTTGTTAAGTGAGCTTGATGGGGAATGATTTGGGGGAGAGAGCAACGAGGATATAAACCAAAGGGGGCTAGGAGAACGCAAGCGAGAATAGAAAGGAGAACGCGTGCAAAAACGAAGGCGAGGCTGTCATAATTCGTTTCGAGGGGCCGCTTCAGAAATTAGTTCATGGCTTGCAGTAGAATTTTCCATGTAGCATTTGTACGAGTGCCACGATTTTCGAACACAAAAATATAACAGGGGAAGTGTCTCAGGCGACTTCGCCGGATGGGTTGTAAGTAATGCCTTGATTTGGGTATATACGATAACTAGCACAATATCCATTGTCTTACCGGACTCCAAAACGCCTGGAATAATGTGCCGCCAGAATCTTCCCAATGTGAACGCCGAGCCTTGGAATACCCCTTCCCAAAGACTGCTATAGTATGCAACATCAGCCATCCAGGACACAGAGTGCACTCTTATTTCTTCTTCATCTCTCCCATCCAGCTCCGCATGGCCTTCGAACCATCATGAGCCGACCTAAATAGGTCCCTCTCGCTGTCATCCAGACCTCTCAAAAATTCCACTCCATCGGTGCTCCCCACCCCTCCTCCACCTCTATTTTGCCCTGCATTACTTGCATGGTCACTTATCTCGGCAGCTCTCTTCCTCCAGGTCTCCATCAACACTACACACGCATCTTGATACACGACGCCCTCATTCAACAGATCCAATATCCGCACCGCAAACTCGAAGAAGTGCTGAGATAGCGCACGTAGGTCCACGGTTTTGGGGTCAGCTTTCAGGGCGTTCATGACGCGAGGCGCGAGACAAGGAGGAGGATCTAGATCCGCGATCTGTTTGGAGGAGAAGGTTGATACAGCAAGCATTTCACTCAGCCAGAGAGGAAGATCAACTTTTGTGCCGGCTTTTAGAGGACGTCCGGGTGCATTGTCAAGGTAGCCCAATCCTGGGACTTCGATTTCGAATGTGGTTGGAACTTTCTGGAGATGTTAGTGGGGCCATGAAGAGGATGAGGAGTTTCTACTTGAGCATCCGTTAGGATAGCATCGAGATCATAGTATGACATTGCCAATTGGGCTCACCGGACTCTTGGATAGGCTGGCCTGCGTAGTTATGTAGAAATTACGAGAATGATCATTTGCGAAACTTGTTGTCGTTGCTGCATGTTGACGCGACCGGAATCCGCTGTAATCCCTGTCACTGTCTGTAGTGTGGATGTGACGTCGATCCTGAGCTAGAAGTTTCCCAAGCCAAGATACAACCATATTGAAACGCAACCAAACTCCAGAAGCCGTATCGATTATATCACAAATACAATCAGCAATCATGTCTGCGACACTTTTCCGTACCTCAGCGGCACTTCGCCCAGCTCTGCGAGCAACAGCAGCAAAGAAAGCTGCCACCATCGCAAGCACAAGCTTTATCCGAGGCAAAGCTACCCTACCAGATCTTCCATGTAAATATTAGCCTTCACATTTCCATTGATTTTATTAACTTAGAATTCACAGACGACTATGGAGCGCTCGAGCCAGCAATCTCGGGCAAGATAATGGAGCTTCACCACAAGAATCACCATCAGACATATGTAAACAGCTTCAATGCTGCATCCGAGCAACTGGCTGCCGCTGCCCAAAAGCAAGATATCCAAGCCCAGATTGCTTTGCAGCCAGTGATCAACTTCCATGGCGGCGGGCATATCAACCACACGTTATTTTGGGAGAATCTGGCGCCAGCTAAGAATGGTGGTGGTGGAGAGCCTACTGGAAATGTCAAGGTCCGTCAACGCTCCTAAATACGAGGAAGGATACGCTGCTAACTATTCATGACAGTCTGCAATTGAAGCTTCGTATGGCGACTTCTCCTCCTTCAAGACCAAATTCAACACTGCTCTCGCAGGTATCCAAGGTAGTGGATGGGCATGGCTTGTCAAGGATAACGAAACCGGCCAAGTTCAGATTCGCACATACGCAAACCAGGATCCTGTTGTAGGTAAATACACACCACTGTTGGGTATTGATGCTTGGGAGCATGCGTATTACTTGCAATACCAGAACCGGAAGGCTGAGTACTTTGGTGCTGTTTGGGATGTTATCAATTGGAAGACTGTTGAGCAGAGACTCAAGTGAGGGTTATGTAAATTTGTAAAGCTATGGACTGTCAAAAAATGAATTTAGCATAGCAGCTTTCAAATAAATTGATGCATATATGTCACGTTATGTATACGTCTTCCATCCAACGATAAGTACCTCTAGTTTCAACTAGATTCCCCAAGGATGCAACTAATCCAGAGCAGTCAGGTGCAGAGATTTCCAGTTGACGTTTCAATAAACAAATTCATAGAATGCCAGTATGTTACTCACATATACTTTGATTCTCCAGCTTTCACAGCCATCACCAAATCAGCCATAGACGATCTGCCCAGAAAGCCACGACAGGTGAGTAGGGAACAGTATATGTGGGGGTATTATATTGGTCTTGCAGCATAAACTATCCAATATACACCCCAAATCGAAGTGAATCTCGTATTTTCTCAAAACCTTTGTGCTTGTTGGTTAAAGTAGATACATGACAATCGCAAGAGCAGTAATGTTGGCGTTTATTATTGTCCAACACATATCTGATGCTGCAGATCTGAGCCAATGCAAGGAAGACTCGATACCCATGCCGAGAGCTTACGACGGTAAACCGTCAGTCATTTTTGGCCAACTGCTGGTCTGGAGTTTGTGTCAATGAAGGCAGAGTGCCAAATAGGTAATCGATTTCAATTTTAGCTGTACTGGCCTTCTTCTTGCAAAAATGCAAAATTTCTTCATGGGACTAGCGGATTTGTTTGTGATTGGTTCTATATACAAGATTTAACGAGAAGAAGTAGGGACGGTTGAATAGGTGCGAAGACCTTTGAGGCCCAATAGGCCTCCCTGACAACATACATAGTGTGCACAAAAAACATTTGTACGGAATGACTTTTAGTACTTGTAGTTTCAACTACAAATGAAGTTTTTGCCCTAAACCCCGAACGGTGCTATGGATTATAGGGATTTCATGCCAGGCTCGCTCTTCATCAAAAACAGACCGTTCAGATTACTAGGCGATTTTAAATGCATAAACAAAGTCTAAAGGTCAAAATTCTGGCGGGGAATTTACCATATAGAATATAGCTATCCTCTTGTGCCCGAGACACATTTCCTGGAATATGCTGGACCTAGGTGCCATGGACACTGGCTGTAGGTGAAGTAATTCAAAGACAGCGAACAGCAACCCATATATAGTATATTCTTGTATTTGTCTAGCTTAAAACATAACATTTCCTCAAACAACCTCCTCTCTCAAATCAGCCGGGATATCAAAGGTTGCTCATAAACTATCAAATATCTGACTAGAGTCAAGTTTTTAATGGTAGCTATGCACCAATCATCACAAGGTGCTATATAATGAATAGAAGGCAACACTTCTGGACCAAGCACCTCCTTTATTTGGCTTTCATAAAATTGTCGTAGTTTCAAACAGCAGTCGTTCTATTAGTTCTATTAGCGTATATACCTTCTAGCGAAGCTAACCTATCCATGTCTTACACTTTCAGTCACTTTCGTGCTTTCATTTCCTCTAATACTTGCAGGTATATGCTGACTTCCCTCTTCCTTATTCAGAGGCTGCAACTTCACCACCATCGTATCACGTTTTCTCCCCTCGACCCCTCGAGAATGGGCACCGTTATTGTGCCGTCCCACCCACCATGTGACACGGATGCCGCACATATCTGACTTCGTTGGCTTTTCCTATGCTCAAAATCTTCTCAATTGTGTCTTGACGAAAGGAAAGTATTATCCGGATAAGTACTTGTTTTATAAAATGGGGGTTTATTTGCTATCCGCCTTGCTGGAAGTCCACCTGATGACTGTAGCACTGCCCCAATAGCGAGCGGTACGCATTATTTTAAGTTGGTGGACTTTGCGAATGAATGTTACAGGAGAGTCTATTGAGGCTTACATTATAAGGATTTAGAGTGTGCGTTTCAAGTATCTTAAGAGGTTACGAAATCAATGTCTTGGAGTTGACTGAACAATGATAAGGCTAGGGGTCGTCAAATATTTATAGTGATGATTTCTTCTCGCCACTGCTCTATATTAGTCAGATATAGTCTCCTGTATCCCAAGAACCTTCTCTTGTAAGAGGGTAGTGATCGGATTCACCTCACCTTCACCATCAATCTTTACATCAAACCAACTTCTACGTCTCATGTCCCACGATACATCTGCAATTTAAAGACTTTTTATTTTATATTACAATCCTTCTAATTAATATACAATCCTTGAAACCTAACTGGTTCCAAAAGCCTTATGGAAGCCAGTCAACGTAACTCTATATCGTACGTCATTGGCCTTAACCTTCTCCACGGCCTTCTTACAGCCTGCCTCTGAAATATCAATCGTCTCAATCAATGGGTGTAGTTCCTTTTCACTTGCCAACTTTAACATAGCCAAGCACTCCTTGCGACTTCCAATATGACTTCCGGCAATCTTTGATCCATTAGGAGCAAAGTCGAAAGCCTTTAATTCCGGCAGCGGCTTATCCGGCAAGCCAACATTGTGGAACTCGCCGTTAACCGCAAGGGTCGACATGTATGTCTGCATATCGAACTCGTTGGTCATATCCGCAGCATTAAGGATGAAGTCGTAGGTGAAAGCCAGAGGTTTGGCCCAATCTTTGTCGTTAGTGCACACGAAATGGTCTGCACCAAGTTTAAGAGCCTCGTCCTTTTTAGAAGGAGTGTGAGATAACGCTGTGACTTCAGCTCCCAGAGCCTTTGCCCAGATCAAGCCAAAGTGCCCCAGACCGCCAATGCCGAGGATTGCGACGTGTTTCCCAGGCCCGGTGCCAGCACGGGCTAAAGGACCGTATGTTGTGAGACCAGCGCACATCATGGGTGCTGCTTCGTGAGAAGGAATGTTTTCAGGGACAGGGAAGACGAAGTATTCATGAACTCTCGAGTGAGAAGAAAACCCTCCCTGTGAGAAAATCTGGTTGCCTTCGCTATCCGTCATAGGCTTATCGCTATGGCCCTCGTCAAGATTATATGGTGCATTATATGTATCGACCTGGTGGGGACAATAGTTCTCGTTGTCTGTTTTGCATTGCTTGCATTGCATACAGGCTTGCACCTGCGCTCCGACGCCTACGCGATCACCAATTTTACATGTCGTGACTTTTTTGCCGACCCCAACGACCTTGCCAATGATTTCGTGGCCGACGCAGAGGGGCGTGGTGGAAAGATCACCCCATCCGCCTGTGATGGTGTGTACATCGGAACCACATACTCCGCAGCATTCATTCACGATATCTACGTCGTGATCTTCGGCGATTTTGGGTGTGAACTAGAAGACGTCAGAATATATGCTAGTTTCTCGAACTCCCGGATGGTTTATACCTTTTGTTTCTTGAAGTCGGTCCAGTTCTCTGTAGAGTTGATCATGAAACCCTCAAATTGCGACGGTGCTCCCATTTTTAATATATTTTGGGTTTTGTGTAGGTTTTGTGATAGGAGGGTTGATTAGGACTTGGATGATGAGATTGTATGATGGGAATGAAATGAAATGGGAGAAAAGAATTTATACCTACCTCTCAGGAATAAAGTAAGATCTGGTGAGGTCATAAAAGTACCCAAAGCTAGGTACGATCTGGTTAAAGTGCAATCATCACTGGCTAATGCAGATAGCCCAGGCGAGACAATGGGACTCTGGTGGCTCTCAATATTTCCAAACGCACGAAATTCTTGACGTAAAGCATTCCAAATTGCCATAAACTATGTCAAGTGTGAAAAATTGCCCCGCTTATCTCCAATTGTCTTTGTGATTGATAACGGTGAGATCCGATTTTGAGAAATTCCCTATGATGGTGACATCAGGACGTGAATTTGAGTGACGTATATTTCAAATTTAGATGTATGACTAGCAGCCCTTTCGCTTCAACGTTGTGCGGCGATAACACCACTAAGCTCTTCGGATTTAACTACTGGACGAGTAAGGAGTGATACATGCGATCTCTTCCTGCATTTATCACTCACTCAGACATCTCAACAGCTGCAAGCCAAGCGAATTAAGCAGTATATAAGCTGAGTGGAGACTGCAGCTTGCTATCGATTACATAGAGGCAATGGCAAAAGGAAGCTATTCTCTAGCTAACATGGAGTAGATTCTTAGCCAAGTATCAGGTTCAGTGTGACCATGATCCATAACGAGTCCATTTGGTTGCGAATTCACTAGAATTGCAATATATGAATCAAGAAAGCTTCGCTAGCATAAGTGCCAAAATCTGAAGCTCGAAGGAGTTAAAACATTTCGGGGCAACTATGTTAGCTTCCTTGAAGCTCAAAGTAAGATCAATGGAAGACCAAACCAGTGTTTCAGAGTCTTCAGCACTTTCGAATACCGACGGAGTCTTGCAAGCCGCAAACATTGAATGCAAGCAGTTGATATAGTAAGGATAGAATGAAGTGAAAGGCGGAGTGAAACCTGGGACTTGCTATATATATATGAAAAACCGACTGTCTTTGCAAGTAATGGGACCATGGTCGCAAGACCTTGACGGCCAAATTCCAAATGATTAGTATTGATGGTAGTTCTAGAAGGATTGAATGCGATATTAGCAAATCTGGTCAAACTCTCCAGCCTCACCGCTCCACCTTCTTGATCTAAAGTGAGCTTCTACATCTTGCCATTGATGATGACTAGTTGAACCCTGCCTCAAACTGTGGCCTTCGATGGCGGAGGCTCGAGAGCGCAGATGAAGGAGTGAGCATACGGAGTTCAAACACTCATTCTCGGTTAGGTTCGGCTATTGCTTACTGCTCCTGTCCCCAGAAACCGTTACCGGTCCTCTTGCCCGCTGACCAGCAGACACGAGTCATTCGAGTGCGTACGTGTGGGGCAGGGATATCGCGGGGCAAAAGTCGGATCGAGGGGACGGGATTGTGGAGGGTGGAGGGTGAAGGGTTAGGGGAATGGTGGTGATCAATATTGAATAGTGGTGTCACGTACGGGGATACCAACGAGCCAGAGGTTTAAAGCCAATTGGATCTGGGGAATGAGCTGAATGAGCTGAATGAGCTGAATGAGATGGATGAGATGGATGACCATTAGAGGAACAGTAGGTCAAGGTTTAAGCTGAGTTTGGACGAGTGAAAGTTGAGTGAAGCGTGAAGAGTGGGAGTACTGTAGGAGTACTGTACGGTTGAGTCTCACGTACTTTGTAAAAACCTCGACTCTATATTAGACCACGCTTATTCCCGGTCCCAGCCGATAAGTAACAATTTTTGCAGCTATTGATCAAATCAAGTGGCCTGCATTTTAAAATTCTACCTAATCCTGCGAACGCCATCGCACAAACGGCACTGCTAGCTTGCAGGAATCTCTGGGGATGTGGATGGACCCTGGTCTTTCCAAAGGCAGCTTCATCTTTCGCTACACTTTCCCGAACAAATGGGTTTGATGGCTGGGTTCATCTCAGATGACTTCCATATGGCTGGGCGATGACTTGCGATTCTGTGCTTTATAGCTTTGAAGTTGTCAGCAGGGCCTCTAGACCTCCGTCCGTCCTTCTCAATACTGATTACAAGCCATTATTGGAACCGGTCTACCGCCAGAAGACGCATGGAGCAGCGGAGACGCGGTTGTTAGCTCTGGTGGAGCAATATTAGGAGATAGATCCGTAGCGAAACTCAGCCAAAGTACTTTGGAACAAGTGAGGAAGCTTGTGGGCTGGAGGATTACAGACTACAAAGTAGACCATCAGACTACTCAACACCAATGTTAGATTAACATTGCGTTGACTTCTTCATGTGATAGGGATAATTCCAGCTGGCGAAACCTTGTCCTAGACTTGCCGTCATGAGATGATGTCCAGATTGCAGATATAAAAATACAACGACCAGATTGCATGTGATATAGGATTCGAGTTGTCACTCTTGCTGACTGACCATGCTGCCCATGTATAGACTGATAAACAGACCATGGCAATCGGAACGGCCACGACGTGGAAGCGACCTGGATGGTAATCCTTCCTGCCTCTGGATCCTAATTAGTACCCAATGAAGCCAAAAACCAAAAAGTCTTCTACTTTCGTTGCTAGCCCATGTTTATGGCGACCCCTGTCGTCTCGTTGTGAGAAATGTATCTAGTCGCCTCTCCACATTCTAGTAGCTCCCCGAGCTCTCCATACTTAAGGAACACCCACCCCACCATCGCGCCTGTGATCTTTGACTCTTCGCTGTGTACTTCGTACTAATAAATCCCTCAAAGCCGATGAATTCTGGTGCGTCTGAGAATCATTGTGCTCGCTGAACCGACGAAACAGAAGCTGTTCAACCGAGCAATCCAACCACCAGGCAGTCTCGCGTGCGTGAGTCGTCACATGCCGGAAAACATTTCCCACCGCCGTCATGAGTAGCGAAAGTCAATTGATCGAAGCATTGGGTTCGCTGGAACCGCAATCGCCAGCCTCAACCGATTCAGGAGAAAACAAAAAACGGACAACGGCGTCGGCTGGTCTCGATAGCAATGGAAATCCGAAGCCGGTCAAACGGAGGGCGGCCAAGGCGTGCGCTGCATGTCGCGCCAGGAAGGTGAGATGCGATGTGATGCAAAGATACCACATTACTGCAGACGGAGAGGTCACGTGCTCCAACTGCACGATGGATGGCATCAAGTGTGTGATCGAGGAGAGCAAGCGTCGGAAGTGAGTGGAAGAAGCGAAGAAAGCCGGATGTGGTGTACTGACCGGAAGTAGGAAGCATATGGGACCGCAATTGTCAACTCCCGCGGCACCACAAGCTCCAGCCCTGCATGATATTCAAGCTTGGAATCATGGACTCGTAAATCCAGTCGATATATCCAATCCGCATACGACTGCTCGAAGATGGAGTGGGTCAACGAATATGTCAAATGATGTTGGCAACAGTGACTTCTCAAATACTGGACATGTGCCCCATCCGATCTGTAAGCATATCAAGGAGCTCCCAGATGTCCCAGCTAACAGATCAGATCAAACTGCAAGTTCTCAGCTTGGAAAATCGGATTCTTTAAGGCGGCAGAGTTTTGTGCCAGCTGGGTTTGAAGCCGATCCTACATACGCCCTAATCACCTCTGCAGCAATCAATGGCGATTTAAAAGCTACTCGAATTGAATCTACGCCAGCTCCTCCGAAGCCGATGCTCAAACACAGACTTCCGGACTATTTGAAACCTCTGCCACAACGAATGACCTCTGTTGACATCGATTACTTGTTTGCCAAGGGAGCTTTGTCCCTGCCAGATGTTCCTATCCGAAATGCCCTTCTTCGTGGATACCTTGAATATGTGCACCCGTATATGCCACTGGTCGAATTCCAGGAGGTACTGCAAATTATAAACGATGGGACCGGAGCGTCAGGGAGGATGAGCTTACTGCTATTCCAGGCCATCATGTTTGCCGGAACCGCGTTTGTGGATATAGAATATCTCAGAAGTGCAGGGTACTCAAGTCGGAAAGCTGCGAGAAAGGCATTCTTTCAAAAAGCTAGGGTATGTTTGCCGGCCTCTTTTTTTTGAGCTACGCTAACAATTGCAGGTTCTCTATGACTTTGATTACGAAGTTGATCGAGTTTCCCTTGTTCAATCGCTCCTCCTTATGACATATTGGTACGAAACGCCAGACGACCAAAAGGATACCTGGCATTGGATGGGAGTCGCAATTTCCCTAGCACACACGATTGGGATGCATAGAAATCCGGAAACCTCGAATATGGAGCCCAATAAAAAGAAACTGTGGAAAAGAATATGGTGGTCTTGTTTTATGCGAGATCGCCTGGTTGCTCTCGGCATGCGAAGACCTACACGAGTAAAGGATGAAGATTATGATGTTCCCATGCTCACCGAAGACGATTTTGAGATTGGGCCAATATCTGACAGCATCACCATACTTCCCAAGGACTCTGTTATGAGAGACGTATCGGCGCAGAGGGAACTCGCACATATGTGTATTGCAAAGGCAAAGCTTTGCCTTTGCATTTCACATGTTTTGAGCGCTCAGTACTCTGTTCTGGTGCGACATCAAGGAATGCAAGGCCGGGAAGGCAGCACTCGCTCAAGTGTGATGCTCTTCCCCAAAAAGCTAGATCAAACAGATGAGGTGAGAAGCTGTGATGTCGAGCTAACGGAATGGATCAACGAACTCCCAGCCGAGTGTCTATACTCAGACGAAATTAAATCTGGCAGCAGCGGCCCTCCTCTTTTCGTGCAGAGGTCTCTGCTACATATGGTCTACTTCACCACCCTCTCAGCACTCCATCGGCCTCAAGTTCTTCCCGCATCATCAACAGCCGAGCCAGACAAAAGCAGAGAGCTCCAGGATCTCTCGCGAAAAAAGGTCCGAGAAGCATCGCGGGAAATCACTCGTATATCCCAAGATCTTCATCGTTCAGGATTCGAGAAATACCTTCCCACAACAGGAGTAACAGTTCTGCTACCCGCCATAATCATTCACCTCCTAGACATCAAATCCTGCAACGATGACGCACGACAGGCAGCCATGGATGGTTTCTGCCATTGCATGCTTGTCCTCGAAAGGTTGCGCGATAACTACGCATCCGCCGATTTCGCTACCCAATTCCTGGAAGCCGCAATCAGAAAAGCAGATATAGATGTCGGTCTGCTAACATCGCAAGCGAAACAAACAAACCACAACGATAAAGTAGCGCAATTACTCGAGTTCAGCAGAGCCTCGCGCCGAACTCCACCACCCACTTCTTCAGAGGAGAGAACGGGGATGTTCCAGCCTGCCTTCCACGGCAGCGGAATGATGGACATCGGCATGCCCGTCACCAATAACCCATCCAACAACGCCATTTCCGCACGCACGCCGCCCGAACACGAAAACCTCTCCACCGACCATTTCAATGGCATGAATTTCACGCCTGGTCCCGTCGGCGTAGAGAATGTTGATTATAACGATTTCCTAAATTTTAATAATGATACCGATTGGAGTTTACCGCTCGATGAGGGAGCACATGGAGAAAGCGGTGGGTTTATGGGGGATATGAACTGGATTGATCAGGCGCCCGGGTGGTCGAGATTGAATAGTCCGTTGCCGGATTCGGACCTGTTTGGAATAGGGGATAGGATTACCGAGGTCGAGACGCATGCTTGATTTTCAACAAAGTACTAGGGCTAGACACTTGCTGGGAGGGGGAGTTTGGTTTTTATAG
>Ga0247734_1001824_pt1 | contig 15309 bp, 14 predicted proteins | sample UWRJL103311B2_FD_180933 | JGI IMG/M metagenome (GOLD analysis project Ga0247734, IMG submission 180933) | Plant litter microbial communities from Arlington Agricultural Research Station in Wisconsin, United States - UWRJ-L103-311B-2 | ecosystem: Environmental > Terrestrial > Plant litter >... | reverse complement strand
AACCACATGCGCGCGCTGCAGCGGACCTTGCTGTGGAAGCTGTCGGTCGATCCGGCCAAGCTGCCCTGGCCGAAGTAGGAAAGCAGTACGATCCTGCCCTACTCGTCATTGCGAGCGCAGCGAAGCAACCCAGCGCGGTTTACGTGACTCTGAATTGCTTCGCTGCGCTCGCAATGACGCAAGTCGGCTTATGATGGGGTCGGAAGAAAACGCGAAAAAGCGCGCGAAGCGCTGGGCTTCGCACGCTTTTCAAGCAGTCGTCCGGAACGCGGCTCCCCGTGGGGAGCCTGCGCAATCAGGCGGCCTGCGTCTTCTTCAGCTCGCGCTTCACCTTGACGGCGGCGGGCGAAAGCTTGGTGTCCGAGGTCTTCAGCAGCCAGGTGTCCAGACCGCCGTTGTGCTCGACCGAACGCAGGCCGTGCGTCGAGACGCGGAACTTGAAGCTGCGGCCCAGGCCGTCCGACAGAAGCGTGACGTTCTGGAGGTTGGGCAGGAAGACGCGCTTGGTCTTGTTGTTGGCGTGGCTGACGTTGCAGCCGACCTGGCGGCCCTTGCCAGTCAGTTCGCAGATGCGGGACATGATCTTTCTCGCTCGAAAATTGCTGTGCCGTTTTCACGGGAAGGCGGCCCATTACCGATTCCCCCCCGCAAGGTCAAGTTGCGCACAGGTTTTTAGCGGGCTAGCGCAAATCCATGACCCGCTGGCCACTTCCCGAATACATGGCGCTCGCCCTGGCGCAAGCGCGCGAAGCCGCCGATTGCGGCGAAGTGCCGATCGGCGCGGTGGTCGTACGCGAGGGCAAAGTGCTCGCCACCGGGCGCAATGGCCCCCGCGAACGCCACGATCCCACCAGCCACGCCGAGATCGAGGCGATTCGCGCCGCTGCTCGCATCCTGGGCAACGAACGCCTCGAAGGCTGCGAGTTGTGGGTGACGCTGGAACCCTGCGCGATGTGCGCCGGTGCCATCGTCCACGCGCGAATCGCGCGGCTTTATTATGCGGCCTCCGATCCCAAGGGCGGCGCGGTGGAGCACGGGGCGCGGGTGTTCGATCACCCGCAGTGCCTGCATCGCCCTGAGGTTTACGCGGGGATCGGCGCAGCCGAGTCGGCGGAGATGTTGCGGGGGTTCTTTCGGGAGCGGCGGTGAGGCCGGGCCCGCCTTGCTTACAACCCGCGCCAGATTCGCAGCGGCGTCGCATCCGTAGGCCCATACTGCCGTCCTTTGCAGCGGCCGGGCAGGAAGTCCTTGCGATAACACAGCCGCAATTCGCGCAGCCAGCCGGTGCGGCTGACCTCGACCCCCACCGCCTCACGCGGCCAGCCGTGATTCGCGGCGGCGAACTCGTCGCGCAGGTCTCCCACCGTCAGGTCGCGACGGCGCGAGAGACGGTCGGCGTCGGGCCAGTGGATCGAGCGCCACAGGATCGCGGCGGCGCGGAAGTATTTCGCCGGGCTGGCGACCATGCAACTGCCGTGGCGCGCCCATTCGTGTGCGAGAAGCCCGGCCGAGGGGGTCATGCACAGATGCTCGCGCAGCACTTGCGGCGAAGGGGCGGGGGTGGTGGCGCACCACTGCGGCGAGGGGCCGCGCGCGGCTTCGGGCCACAGGCCGTGCAGCACGAAGCCGAACCGCCCGTTCGCGCCGGAACACTGCATCGCGCCGCGGTCGCCGCTGGTCTTGCAATAGTCGGGCGACCAGCTGGCGGCGAGGGTGTAGCCGGCGATGGCGGTGCGGCGCGCAGGGCCGTCCGGCACCACTTGCGGCACCGGGGCCACGCTGCGCGGCAAGGCGCACTGGTAGGCCTGCGCGAGCGCCGGGGCGGGCAGTGCGACCAGCGCCGCCAGCAGGACGGCGGCGGCCTTCAAAGCGGGGTGAAGTCCAGCCCGATGTCGGCGGCGGGGGCGCTCTGGGTCAGGCGGCCGACCGAGACGTACGTGACGCCGGTCGCGGCGATCGCGCCGATGGTGGTCAGGTTGACCCCGCCCGAAGCCTCGGTGGGCACGCGGCCGGCGACCAGCGCGACGGCTTCGCGCAAGGTGTCGGGGCCCATGTTGTCGAGCAGCAGGTGGTGCGCGCCAGCGGCGATGGCGGGTTCGATCTGGTCGAGCCGGTCGACCTCGCAGATGATCTGGGCGACGCCCGCTGCCTTGGCGCGCGCCACTGCCGGGCCGACGCCGCCGGCGACGAGGACGTGGTTGTCCTTTATCATCGCCGCGTCCCACAGCCCCATGCGGTGGTTCTGCGCGCCGCCCATGCGGGTCGCGTACTTTTCGAGGTGGCGCAGGCCGGGGATGGTCTTGCGGGTGTCTAGCAGGGTCGCGTGACCGGCCATCGCATCGACATACTGGCGGGTCATCGTAGCGATGCCGGACAAGTGCTGCACGGTGTTGAGCGCGCTGCGTTCCGCCGTGAGCAGGGCGCGGGCGTTGCCCGACAAGCGCATGAGGTCGGTTCCGGGCGAAACGCGGGCGCCTTCCTCGACAAGGATCTCGACCTCCATGCCGCCGTCGAGCGCACGGAAGAACGCGGCGGCGATCGGCAGGCCGGCGACGGTGATCGCATCGCGCGAATCCATCGTGCCGGAAAACCGCGCGTCGGCGTCGATCACGCTTTCGGAGGTGACGTCGCGGCCGCCGCTGGGGAGGCCGAAGCCCAGGTCCTCTGCGAGCGTGGCGGAGACGAAGGCGGGAAGGTCGAAACCGGGGATCGTTGCAGGCATGGCCGCAGTCTTTCGCGCGATCGGCGGGGATTGTCGAGCCTTCGACTGCGCGATTGCCCGTTGTTGCGCGGGGCGCTAGCTCGGTTGCATGAAACTCGATCTCGACACGCCCGCCGCCCCCGTGGCGCCCAAGCGCTGGTATGCGCACACGTACGCCCAAGTGCTCGTCGCGATCGTGGCGGGTGCGGTGCTCGGGCATTTCCGGCCGGCGCTGGGCGAGGCGCTCAAGCCGCTGGGCGACGGGTTCGTCAGCCTGGTGAAGATGATCATTTCGCCGGTGATCTTCCTCACCATCGTCACCGGGATCGCCGGGGTGCGCGATCTGGGCGCGGTGGGGCGCGTGGCGGCGAAGGCCTTTGCGTACTTCCTGTTCTTCTCGACGCTGGCGCTGGCGTTGGGCCTGCTGATCGCCAACGTAGTGCGGCCCGGCGCGGGGCTCAACATCGATCCGGCGACGCTCGATGCGTCGAAGGTGGCGCAATATACCGAGAAGGCGCACGAAGCCGGGCTGGTGGCGTTCCTGCAGAGCATCATCCCGCACTCGATCCTCGAGCCGCTGGCGGGTGACAACATCCTGCAGACGCTGTTCGTGGCGATCCTGTTCGGCGTCGCGCTGGCTTTGGTGGGCGCGCGCGGGGACCGGCTGCTGAGTGCGCTCGAGGACGTGTCGCTGGTGGTGTTCCGGATCGTCGCGATCCTGATGAAGGCGGCGCCGGTTGGCGCGTTCGGGGCGATGGCCTTCACCATAGGCAAGTACGGCATCGGCGCGCTGGCCAAGCTGGCGCTGCTGGTGGGCACGTTCTACCTCACCTCGATCCTGTTCGTGGTGGTGGTGCTGGGCGCGGTGGGGCTGTGGGCCGGCTTCTCGATCTTCCGCCTGCTGGCCTATCTCAAGGGCGAGCTGCTGCTGGTGCTGGGCACCTCGTCCTCTGAAAGCGCGCTGCCCTCACTGATGGAGAAGATGGAGGCCGCGGGCTGCCCGCGACCCATCGTCGGGCTGGTGGTGCCGACCGGGTATTCATTCAACCTCGACGGCACGAACATCTACATGACGCTGGCGGCGCTGTTCATCGCGCAGGCGTGCAACGTGCACCTCTCGTTGGGCGAGCAGGTGCTGCTGCTGGGCGTGGCGATGATCTCGTCAAAGGGCGCGGCGGGGGTGACGGGCGCGGGGTTCATCACCCTGGCGGCCACGCTGTCGATCGTGCCCTCGGTGCCGGTGGCAGGCATGACGCTGATCCTGGGCGTCGACCGCTTCATGTCGGAATGCCGCAGCCTGACCAACTTCATCGGCAACGCGGTGGCGACGATCGTGGTGTCGAAGTGGGAAGGCGGGCTGGACCACGCGAAGCTGGACGCGGCGCTGAAGGGGCGCGCGGCGGGGGCGGCGGCTGGGGCGTAGGACCTACACCGAACACACACACACTTCGGCGCCCCCGCGAAGGCGGGGGCGCCACTTGCCTAGCGTCCTTGCGAGGGGGCGAAGTAACAAGCGGCATCCCCGCCTTCGCGGGGACGACGAGGTTTGGGTTCGGGGAAGTGCGCCGAGGTCGGCGTGTTTGCTTCGTCCCGGATCAAGCCTGGGACGACGGCTAACTCAGTGGACGAACCGCGCGATCACGTCGCGGTACGAGCGCGAGACTTTCACTTGCGCGCCCGAATCGAGCACCAGGAAGCACTCGCCGTTGGTGTGCGGCTTCACCTGGCGGACCTGGTTGAGGTTGACGATGGTGGAGCGGTGGACGCGCTGGAACACGCGTGGGTCGAGGCGGCGTTCGAGGTCCTTCATCGTCTCGCGCAGGATCAGCGAGTTGTCGGCGGTGCGGATGCACATGTAGTCGCCCGCGGCCTCGATGTGCTCGATCGAATCGACGTCGATGCGGAAGATCTGGCCGCGATCCTTGATGTTGATGAGCTTTTCGTAGCGGTCGGCGCCGGGCTCGGTTTCCTCGGGCATGTGGTCGACCGCGTCGGGGGCGACTTCGGCGAGCACGGTCTTGAGCTTTTCCGCTTCTTCCGAGGAACGCTTTTCCGACAGGCGCTGGCGCACGCGGGCGAGGGTGTCGTCCAGTTTGCTCTCGTCGACCGGCTTCATCAAGTAGTTCACCGCGTTCGCCTCGAAGGCGCGCACGGCGTGTTCCTGGTAGGCGGTGACGAACACGAACAGCGGCGGCTCGATCTCCATCACGCCCTTCACCACCGAGAACCCGTCGAAGCCGGGCATCTGGATGTCGAGGAACACGAGGTCGGGCTTTTCGGTCTTTATCTTGCGGATCGCCTCGCGCCCGTTCGCGCAAGTGTCGATGATTTCGACGTCGGGATACTTCTCGAGCCGAAGCTGCAGGCCCTGGATGGCGAGTTTCTCGTCGTCGACAAGGATCGTGCGGATGGTCATAAATTACTTTCTCCGAGCCGGCACAAAACGCGCGCGACCCAAAATTGTTTCATCGCGCCATGGAAACGGTCTGGCGCGTGGCTTCGGGCATGTCCTGCGTGGATTCACGGCGCTCGACGGGAAGTTCGATGACGACCGCGAAACCACCTTCCAGCGGCTCGATCGTCTCGAAACGGTGGTTGTCGCCATACGCCTGCGACAAGCGGTCGCGGATGTTGGCCAATCCCACACCGGTCGATACCGGCTCCCCTCCATCGTAGGTCATGCCCGACAGCCTGTTGTCGGTCGTCGGGCTTTGCAAGCCCGGCCCGGTGTCCGAGACGGTGATGCGAAGCATCGGCCCGACGAGTTGCGTCGAGACGGTGATCTCCGCCCCGGCCTCCTGCTGGCTGACCGCGTACTTGATCGCGTTCTCCACCAGCGGCTGCAGCAGCAGCGAGGGCAGCAGCGCGCTTTCGGTGGCGGGGTCGATGGTGAACGTGGTCCGCAGCCGTTCCTCGAAGCGCATGCGCTCGATGTCGAGATAGAGCTGCAGCGTCTCCACTTCCTGCTCCACGGTGACACGGCCGGTGGGCTTGTTGACCAGCGTGTAGCGCAGGAACGAGGACAAGCGCGACAGCATCGCGTTGGCCGGCTCGGTCTGCTTGAGCAGCACCAGCGTGGAGATCGAATTGAGCGTATTGAACAGGAAATGCGGGTTGAGCTGATAGCGCAGCATCGCCAGCTGGGCGCTGGTGGCCTGGTTTTCCAGATAGATCAGCTGGTCGTTCTGCTCCTCCACCTGGAGGTAGAAGTTGACCATGTAGTACAGCGCCGACCACGCGCCGAGCAGCGTCGCGTCGAGGTAGAACACGCCGACGAAGATCTGCGCGAAGCTGGTGTTGGCGTCCACCCGCCACAGCGAAATCACCCAGGCATCGATGAACGCGTGCAACCCCACCGCCAGCGGCAGCACCAGCAGCGTCAGCCCCCAGGTGACGAGCGCGCGCTGCTTGATGAGCAGGCGGTAGATCACTGAGAGCACCAGCGAGATCGAGAAGCCGGTGATCGTCGCGATCAGCACCTGCACCAGCGAGGTGAGCGGCAGGTCGTTGGCCAGGAACGACATCGACCGCAGGATCAGGGCGCCACCCCATCCTACGAACTGCAGGCGCCAGAAGGCGCGGTCCTTGTTGGCGAAGAAGGGGATCGGCTGGATGGGCAACACGCTCATGCCGGGGAGCCTAGCCGATGTTGCGACGGTTGCAAAATTCCGTCGTTTTGAGCGGACAAGGCATAATTCTCCCAGGTCCGCGCAGGCTGAGCTTGTCGAAGCCCGTGCGATCTCACGCCCCGCGCGCTGCCTTCACCGCATCGGAAAGCTGATCGAAGCCCACCGCGCCGGGGATCAGCTTGTCGCCCGCGATCCAGCTCGGCGTGCCGGAAAAGCCGAGGCGCTGGGCGATCTCGAGGTTGCGGCCGATCTCGGCCTCGGTGGTGGGGCTGGCGGCGACGCGGCGGGCGCGGTCCATGTCGAGTCCGATCTTCTGCGCCACCGCGGCGATCGTGGGTCCGTCGACCTGGCCGGCGGCGTACATCGCGTCGTGGAACTGCGAGTACTTGCCCTGCTCGGCCGCGGCCATCGCCATGCGCGCGGCTTCGGGGCTGTGTGGGCTGATGATCGGCAGTTCGCGCACGACGATGCGCAAGTCGGGGTTCTTGGCGATAAGCTGCGCCACGTCGGGCAGGCTCTGGCGGCAATAGCCGCAGGCGTAGTCGGAAAACTCGACCAGCGTGATCTTGCCGTCCGGATTGCCCAGCACCGCGCCGGGGAACGGCGTCTCGACCGTGCTGCGCATGCCCGCCAGCGTCTGCGAGGCCTGGCGGCGCTGCAGGTTCTCCATCGCCTGGGGCAGGATTTCGGGGTGGTCGAGGATGTAGTCGTGGACGACGTGCTCCACCGCGATGCGGCCGCCGTACCAGCCGCCTGCTCCGACGACGAGGAGGCCGGCGACGGCGATCACGGCGAACTTGCTGGCATTACCCATGGTTTTGAAAAGTACCTGTCGTGTGTGGCGTTACGCGGCGAAGCGTAGCGGATGTGGGGGCGTTGCGGGTGGTCTGCTAGACGGTCATGGTATCACAACCAAGTCGCTCCCGCCTAAGCCGGGACGACGAAGTGGGGTGGCGGTTGATCGGCCTAACGCTTCTTCTTGCCGCGCTCCAGTTCGGCGCGGGCCTGCATTTCGATGTCCTGCGCGCGCAGCCAGTCCGGGGTATTGGTAGGCAGGCCGCCTTCCGCCGCCTGGGCGCTGCGCAGGGCTTCGGGCATGTTGCCGGACAATACCTGCTGCTCGGCGCTGGCGAGGTAGGCGCGCGGCATGTCTCCGTTGGCGGCGTAGATCACGCCCAGCTGATACCACGCGAAGGGGTTCTCGCGGTCGCGCTCCACCGCGGTCTTGAGCACGCCTTGCGCCTCGCGGTAGTTGGCGGGGTCCTCGGTCGCAATCAGCGCGTGGCCGAACAGCGTGGCGATCAGCGGGGTGTTGCCCGAAAGTTCGGTGGCCTTGCGCAAGGGCACCAGTGCCTCGGCCGGCTTGCCCGCTTCGAGCAGGATCTGGCCGTCGAGTTCGAGGAAATAGGGGTCGTTGGGATCGGCGGCGATCAGCGCCTCGGTCTCGGCGCGGGCCTCGGCGAACTTCGATTCGCGGTGATAGGCATAAGCGCGGGCGTAGCGGGCGGGGATCGTGGTGTCGGTGGCCGGATAGCGGCGGTAGACCTGATAGGGTTCCGCCAGATAGCCGAAGAGCTTGGCTTTGGCGCGCACGAAGCGCGCCTGCAGCTTCGCGTCGTCGGGCTTCTTCCAGGCAGGGTCCTTCTCGTACGTGTCCTCCAGCGTCGTCAGGCGATCGCTGGTGAGAGGGTGACTGGAGTAGAACTCGTCGCCGTCCTTGGGGCGATAGCCGTAGCGAAACTCCAGGTTCTGCAGCTTCTTGAAGAATTCGAGCGAGCCGCGCCCGCTGATTCCGGCGGCCGACAGGTACTGTGCGCCCGCGGCATCGGCGGTGGCCTCCTGCGAGCGGTTGTAGGCAAGGTAGTTGCCCATCGCCGCCTGCTGGCCCGCCATGACGACGCCGAGCGCCGCCGCGCCGCCGCCCGCCGCCGCGGCGGCCGCGCCCAGCAGCAATGACAGCAGCGAGATGTTGGTCGCCGCCTTGCCGCCCATGTTGAGCACGGCGTGCCCGCCGGTGACGTGGCCCAGCTCGTGCGCGATCACGCCCTGCACTTGCGCGGCGCTGTCGGCCTCGTCGATGAGCCCGGAATTGACGTAGACCGCCTGCCCGCCGGCGACGAAGGCGTTCACCGACGAATCGTTGACCAGCACGATGTCGACGTTGCCTGGCTGGAGCCCGGCGGCCTTGACCAGCGGCGCCGACATGTCGCGCAGCAGCGCTTCGGTCTCGGCGTCGCGCAGGATCGACTGGGCGGCCGCCGGGACGCTCGACAGCCCCAGCAGCGCCGGGATCGCGAGCAGCAATGCGGAAATGCGCGGCTTCGGCATCGATCCTCTTGGGGGCTTGCGGGCTGAACCGGGGATGAAGGTGGGGTGTTTGCCCACCCCGCTGCGACTAGGTAGCAAGCTACCAAGTCTCGCGCCCCTCCCGCAAGCGGGAGGGGGTAGGCTTTCTTCTCCCCCACCGCTTGCGGGGAGGGGCCGGGGGTGGGCTCTTACCCCAGCAACCGTTTCGCCGCGCGCTGGAGCAGCGCATCGTCGTCGCTCACTTCGCCCAGCAGCACGACTTCGCCGTTCCCCAGCCGGCGCGCGACGAGCACGGTGAACTCCTCGCCCTCGCGCGCAAGGTCGCTGAGCGGGCGCGATTCGATCGCGCGCAAATCGTTGGCGAGGCGCTGGCGGGCGGCGGTGGGGGCCTTGGCGGGGCCGCCTTCGCGGCGCAGGCGGCGTTCCTCGCGGACGAGGGCCTTGAGCCCGCCGGGCGCGGCGGCGAGGTGGCCCGCCAGCGCGCCGCGCGAAAGGCCGATGCGGCGGCCGTGGCCGATCACGGTGGCGAATTCGGTGAGGCGGGTCTTGTCGTAGTCCGCGCCGAACACGAGCTTGACTAGCGGGATCAGCGGCGCGCGCTGCTGTGCCTTGAGCCCGGCGTCCTCGACCAGCTCGGCGAAATCCTCGGGGCTGTCCTCGGCCGCCAGCGCGCAGTCATAGGCGCGGCCGATCGCGTCGTAGAGCGCCTGGTGCGAGCGTTCCTCGCTGTGCGTGGCGAGCAGCGCCAGTTCGCGCGCGGAGGCGACCCAGTCCGCTAGGCCCATCGCAGTATCGGCAACCGCGGTCGGCTCGTCCTCGAAGGCGAAGCCGGGGCGCGGCAGTTCGAGCGGGGCATAGCCTTCCAGCGGTGCGAGGCCGTAGTCGGTGGGGCCGATGTCGGCGGGACCGTCGGCCCAGTCGGTCAGCGGTTCGGGCGCGCGCAGCATCGCCGGAGGCTCGTCGTCGGGAGGCGGGCGGCGCACGGGGGCGTCGCCGGAATGCTCCTTCCAGTTGATGACGCCGTAGATGAAGTCGATCCGCTTGCCGTCGCGCGAGAAGGGCAGGAGGATGCCGCGGTACAGGATCGTCACGCCCAGGTGGTTGACGAACTCCGCCTCGAACCCGATCGGCGCCTCGTTCGCGAGGATCTGCATGTAATGGTCGGTGATGCGCGAAAGCAGCGAGCGGCTGGGCACGTCTTCCAGCCGGCGGATCGTCTCGGCCGCGCCGCATTCCTGCGCCAGCAGACTGCCGAGCCAGGCGATATGCGGATTTTCGATGCCGTCGCTGAAGTCGAGCAGGACGCTGCGCGGGCCGAAGTCGGGCAGCGCCTGCGGGTCTAGCGCGGCGATGTCGGGGAATATGCCGTCGCCCAGCAGGCCGGCCCAGAAGTTGTAGGCGCGCACTTGCATGCGCCGTTCGTCGGGGCTCGGCATCGGCGCGGAGGGGCGAGCGGCCGTGCTGCCCGAAACAGGCTCGTCATGTCCCGAAAGTTCGCCCTGAACCGTATCCATCGAAATCCCGACTCATCCCTGTTGGAGGCCCGTTCTGGCCCAACTGCGTGAATTAAGCTTTAAGTTGCGCCTGTGGGCAAGTGCGCCGCTCAATTTTGCGGAATTACGCCTTCGCCGGGGCGCGGCAGGGGGGCCAGGGTACGCAGGACCACGAAGGAGACGATCAGGAACGCGGCGCCGCCGTGCAGCGCGAAGGGCAGGCTACGCCAATCCGCTACCGTGCCCCAGGCCCACGATCCCAGCGCCATGCCGCCGAACGTCACCGCCTGGTAGATCGACAGGCAGCGCCCCAGGATCGGGTCGGGCGCGCGCAACTGGACGGCGGTGTTGAGCGTGGTCAGGATCATCACCCAGGCAAGCCCCGCCACGAACGCGGCGGGGAGCGCGTAAGCCACGCTGGTGACTTGCGCCACCAGCACCATCGCGAACACGAACATCGCCGCGCCCAGCGCCAGGATGCCTTCGAGCCCGATCTTGCGGCGCAACTGCCCGGTGAAGGTCGCGGCGGTGATCGAGCCGATGCCGAACAGGCCGAGCATCAGTCCATACGCCAGCTCGCCCCCGTGCATCTGCCCGCTCACCACCGCCGGCAGCAGCGACTGATAGGCGGCGAGGCTGAACCCGATCGCGAGGCCGCGCAGCAGGATCCGGCGCACCGGGCGGTTGGAGGCGCAATAGCGGATGCCCAGCGCGACCGCGGGCAGGATCGGGCGGCGGCCGCTGGAACGCTCGGTCGATTGTGGCTCGGGCTTCCACCATAGCAGCACGCCGATCAGCCCGATGTAGCTCAGCGCGTTGATCGCAAAGGCGAAAGAGGGGTCCCAGATCGAGATCAGCAGCCCGCCCAGCGCCGGGCCGACCGAGCGGGCGATGTTGAACGAGACCGAGTTGAGTGCGATCGCCTGGGGAATCTCGTGCGGAGCCACCTGCTGGCGCACCGAGGCCTGCCATGCGGGCGAATTGAGCGCGGTGCCGGTGCCCACGCCCAGCGTGAAGGCGAGTAGCAGCCCCGGCGTCAGCCAGCCGCCATAGGCCATCACCGCCAGCGCGGCCGAGACGATCAGCATCGCCACTTGCGCGGTGAGCATCACTTGGCGGCGGTCGTAATTGTCGGCGATGGCGCCGGCGAACACGCCGAACAGCAGGATGGGCACCGTGGCCGAAGCCTGCACCAGCGCGACCAGCTGGTGCGACGGGGTCAGCTTCACCATCATCCACGCCGCGCCCACGCCCTGCAGCGTGGAGCCGACGTTCGAGAACAAGTTGGCGATCCAGATCGCGCGGAACACGGGATAGCGGAACGGCGAGAACGCGCCCGAGGGCGGTTGCGGCACCAGCCCGGCGGTGGCCGTTTCGACCGCCTTTTCGACGATGTCCTCTTCCCTGTTCACCCTGCCCGCCTAAGGCGCGCACGGGGCCTGAGCAAGGGGCTTACAGAAGATATCGCATTCGGATCGCCAGGTGGATATTCGCGCCCTCGACCGCGAATGCGGCGCGGTCGAACTTGGGCGGCCCCATCACCACCGGCGCATCGCGCGAGAAACCGAAACCTTCGCGCGGGATGAACAGGCGGGTGTCGAGCTTGCCGTTGCCGTTCTCGTCATGGATGAGCGAGACCGCGTAGTGTCCGGCGGGGACGGGCCCGAAGTCGAGCTGCAGCGGCTCGGTCGCGGGTACGGTCAGCTTGCGCGCCTGCGGGTCCCTGGCGCAGTCGGGAAAGGCATCGGCCCGGCTGGTCAGGCAGGCGAGCACTTGCCCTTTGCCCGAGCGTAGCCCGGTGACGGCGATGGTGACGTCGCCCGGCGACGTTGCAGGGGCGGGGGCCGGCGCCGCGGCGGCGATCAGCGCGGCGGCGGAAGGAACGAGGAAGACAGCCCGTCGTCGGTTCCGCACAGATGATCCCAGTGCCGGAAATAGAGCCCGTAATTGCATCGGTAGCTTTCGTGATGGCGCTGGTGGTGGCTAGCGGTAATCAGCCAGCGGCCCGCCCGCGAGCGCACCAGAGCCTGCGGAAACAGCTCCCAGCCCATGTGATTGGTGATGCCCATGACGGTCATGATCGTCAGCACCGTGCCCAGCGCCGCGACGTGGATCGGCACCAGAAAAACCAGCGCGGGGATCGCCACCGCGCCGGTCACGGCTTCGAGCGGATGGAAGCTCATCGCCGCCCAGGCGGTCGGCGGTCGGCTGGCGTGGTGCACCGCATGCGCGGCGCGGAACACGCGCGGGCGGTGCATCCAGCGGTGAGTCCAGTAGAACCAGGTGTCGTGCAGCAGCAGGTACACCAGCACCGAGACGGGCAGATACCATAGCGGGCAAGCGTGGACGTCCGAATAGATGCGCGTCCACCCGCGATTCTGCCAGCCCCAGGCGGCAATGCCTGCAGGCACGCCGTAGATCGCGGCCGACGCCAGCGACCAGGCGATCTCCCGCCGAATCTGGCGATCGAGCCCGGCATAGTGCCCCGGTCGCACGCGCCGCGTGACCCACGCGAACAGCCCCGAGGTGACGAGATAACGCACGCCGACGATCACCGTCATCGCGACGGCGGATACGAACACGGCAAAAAGGGGAGCGTCGAGCGCCATGCGCGCCGACCTATGCGCTTGGGCTAGGAAGGGGAAGCGGAAAAGAAGCCACCCGTCGCCCTGCGGCCTGTCCGCGAAGGCGATCGCATCGAACACACACGACGCGTGCCCTACGCCCGCACAAGGCCCGGACCAAAAAAACCCGTCGTCCTCGCGAAGGCGAGGACCCCGCTTGTTCCTTCGACCTCGCGTTGAAACGCAAGGCAAGCGGGAGCCCCACCTTCGCGGGGCCGACGACGTGGTGTGATTCGAGGTGGCCGTAGCACCTCCCCGCAACACCCAAAACGAAGCGACCCGGGACAGCTTGCGCCATCCCGGGTCGTTCTCCCCCAGCCGTCGCCGGGGTCGAAATCGTGCGTTGTCAGTCGACTCGCGTCAGCCAGCGCGGCGGACGGCGCCCTTGTGCGCGCCGAGGCCCTTGGGGCCGCGCGGACGGAAGCGACGCTTGCGCTCGCCACTATCCTCGCCGGCGGCACCGTCGCGGCGCTCGCCCTGCGGACGATCGCCACGCTGGCCGCCACTGCGACCACCGCCGCCCTGACCGCGACCGCCACCCTGGCCACGGCCACCGCCCTGTGGCTGGGCCGGGGCGGGACGAGCGGGAGCGGGCAGGCGCGCGGCCTGGTTCTGGAAGTCGTCTGGCAGCGGCAGCAGGTCGAGCTTGACGCGGGTCAGGCGCTCGATGTCGCGGATGTACGGCTTCTCGTCGGCCGCGATATAGCTGATCGCGACGCCCGTCGCGCCGGCGCGCGCGGTGCGGCCGATGCGGTGGACGTACTGCTCGGCAACGTTCGGGATCTCGTAGTTGTAGACGTGGCTGACGCCCGAGACGTCGATGCCGCGCGCCGCGATGTCGGTGGCGACGAGCACGCGGATGGCGCCCTGGCGGAAGCCGCCGAGTGCCGCGGTGCGCTGCGCTTGGCTCTTGTTGCCGTGGATCGCGGCGGCCGGGATGCCGGCGGCGACGAGGTGGCGTACGATGCGGTCGGCGCCGTGCTTGGTGCGGCTGAACACCAGCGCGCGGTCGATCGCGCCGTGGGTGGCGTTCTCGGCGGCATCATCGGCAAGGCCGGCGCGCAGCGACAACGTGAGCAACGCCTGCTTTTCGGCCTGGTTGATGTGGATCGCGAACTGCTCGACGCGCTCGGCCGTGGTCGATTGCGGGGCAACTTCGACCTTCACCGGGTTGTTGATGAACTGACGGCCCAGGTCCGCGATCGCCTGCGGCATGGTGGCCGAGAAGAACAGGCTTTGGCGGCCGGCGGGCAGCATGTTGGCGACGCGCTTCAAGGGCACGATGAAGCCCAGGTCCATCATCTGGTCGGCTTCGTCGAGCACGAAGATTTCGACGTGCTTGAGCGTCAGCGCACGCTGGTCGATCAGGTCGAGCAGGCGACCGGGGGTGGCGACGAGAATGTCGACGCCGCGTTCCAGGGCACGGGCCTGCTTGCCCACGGGCACGCCGCCGAAGATGCACTGGATCGTGAGATTCAGGAACTTGGCGTAGCCCTTCATGTTGTCGGCGATCTGTGCGGCCAGCTCACGCGTGGGCGAGAGCACCAGCATGCGGCAGCCGGCGTTCTGGCGCGGCTTGGGGGCGCTAGCGAGACGGTGCAGCGAAGGCAGCGAGAACGCGGCGGTCTTGCCGGTGCCGGTCTGCGCGATGCCGAGCAGGTCGCGGCCTTCCATCAGTGCGGGAATGGCCTGGCGCTGGATCGGCGAAGGATCGGTGTAGCCCTTGACGGAAAGGGCGCGGAGAATCGGCTCGGCGAGGCCAAGTTCGGAAAAATAGGACATGCGTCACTTTCAAAAGTGCGGGGCGCGCAGCTTCTGAATAGGGCGCGCGCACGGCAAGGTGTCGTGTTGGCGACCCTGCGTGAGGAAGGAAGCTTGGGAGTGACAACCGTTAGTCCAAGCCGGTCTTGGCGCCATAGGGCCTCGACCTCACGCTGCTATCGGATTGCGGCAGGGAAACCCCGCGCGCCGGTTGCTGAGGGCCACATAGGATGCATTGCAGCAAAACGCAAGATAATTGCGCTTGGCAACCGCGCAGACCGCATCATACGAGGCAGTTTGGCGAGGCGAAACCTGGCCTTTCACAAGGACGGGCCCGAATGACGGTAGCGACGGCAAATGGCAGTGGGCGTTACTGGCCCGATACGCCGCGCCTGTTCGCCCGGCTTTTCGCGCGGCCCTTGGTGCTGGCACTGTTCCTGCTCGCCTTCACCCTGGCGGTACGCGCGCCGACGATGGGCGATCCGGGTTACTACGTGGACGAGACGTTCTACCTGCTGGTCGGCGAGCGGATGCGCGCGGGCGCGTTGCTGTACGTCGACATCTGGGACCGCAAGGCGCCTGGGCTGTACCTGTTCTATGCCGCGATCACCGCCGGCGGCGGCGGGATACTGCGGGTCCATCTCGTCGCGGCGCTGTTCGTGTGGCTGACCGCGCTCGTCGTCGCGCGCATCGCGCTCAAGCTGTTGGACGGCCGCTCAGGGGGAATGCAAGGCGCGGTGCTGTCGGCGCTGGTCTACGTGCTGCTCACCGGGCTGCTGGGTGGCGGCGGGGGA
>Ga0247734_1001823_pt1 | contig 15317 bp, 12 predicted proteins | sample UWRJL103311B2_FD_180933 | JGI IMG/M metagenome (GOLD analysis project Ga0247734, IMG submission 180933) | Plant litter microbial communities from Arlington Agricultural Research Station in Wisconsin, United States - UWRJ-L103-311B-2 | ecosystem: Environmental > Terrestrial > Plant litter >... | reverse complement strand
CTTCCCTTGAGAGCAAGACGCAAGCAAGCCATCCATCCCCTACCCGCTGCAGTGCAGACCGACCAGACCGCCCGTCTTTCAATCGGAGCCCGACCGCCTCGCCTCGAAAAAGAGTCTACCTCAACTTCACCTTCAGCCACGACTACGCCTACCACAACAATCAATCCCCCACGTCGCCTGCTACTACCCAATCTCGAGGCACTGCAATGGGAGCTTAACCAGCAGCTATTGCTACTTCTATCGGACAATCATTTCGCGTGTGCTAACCCCGTTCTCACCACAGTTCGTCGCGCCTGATCTCGCAAACCGAGCCTCATCTTTGCTGCTGAAATAGGCCGCCGCCATATCGGATCCCACATTGCTACTCAATCCACCACCGAGCTCTATCAGGAGCCTCGCAGTGCTAGGCCATGGCTTCCTCGTCGTCGAATGTCGTCGGTGTGCATTATAGGGTCGGAAAGAAGATTGGAGAGGGATCCTTTGGGGTGATATTCGAGGGCACAAACCTGTTGAACAACCAGCAGGTTGCCATCAAATTCGTACGTGATAATCCCGACTTCGGCTTCCCGATGGACACGACAAAGAAGCAGCAACTTCTTCTGCACGTCGGACAGCTTGTTTCGTGAGGGATCCCGACTAACCAGCGTGGCAGGAACCTCGGAAGAGCGATGCTCCTCAATTGAGAGATGAGTATAGGACATACAAAATTCTCGTCGGCTGCCGTGAGTGATGACCTGAACGGCATGAGGCTAATTGATACTAACATAAGGCAGCCGGTATTCCTAATGTCTATTATTTCGGCCAAGAGGGCCTACACAACATACTTGTCATCGACCTCCTGGGACCTTCGCTCGAAGATCTCTTTGACCATTGCAATCGTAGATTCTCCATAAAGACCGTGGTCATGGTAGCAAAGCAGATGGTATGCGTTTCCCTCCTCCAGTTGCACCGCCTGTCGGCGCTAATCTTTAATTCTGTATAGCTTTCAAGAGTGCAAACGATCCACGAGAAGAACCTGATCTATAGAGATATCAAGCCTGATAACTTCCTCATCGGCCGTCCAGGGTCGAAAGCTGCTAATGTAATTCACGTTGTTGATTTCGGAATGGCCAAGCAATATCGTGATCCCAAGACGAAGCAACACATCCCATACCGTGAAAGGAAATCGCTATCCGGAACAGCCAGATACATGAGTATTAACACACATTTGGGCCGCGAGCAATCGAGGAGAGACGATCTGGAAGCATTGGGACATGTGTTCATGTACTTTCTGCGAGGAGGGTTACCTTGGCAAGGTCTCAAGGCTGCTACTAACAAGCAAAAATATGAGAAGATCGGAGAAAAGAAGCAGACCACTGCGATTAAGGATCTGTGCGAGGCGTTCCCAGAAGAGTTCAACAAGTATTTGAGCTACGTACGGAACCTTGGTTTTGAAGATACACCGGACTATGATTATCTCCGGGATCTCTTTACCACCGCCTTGAAGAACACCGGGGAAGTTGAGGATGGAGAATACGATTGGATGAAGTTGAACAACGGCAAAGGGTGGGAAGTTGCAAAACAACATCCTTCTCAGATGCACAATCCTCACGCCGTACCAGGAGCCTCTGCAAGAGAGCTCCACGGGACTACAAGAGGCGGCGGTTCCACTCCTGGCCACCTCACTGCCGCTCGTTTAAACGCAGCGCAACCCCCGCCACCATCACCAGCAAAGCCTGGGATGGGCAAGACCCGCGAACGACCAAACGTCCAAGGTGGACTGGTCCCCAAACGCAGCAGCGGAGCGGCGGGGGGACTCCAAGACGTCGCTACTCCAACCGGCTCAACCCAGGCACAATTCCAGAACAGCTCCAACAACCTACCTCAGCGAATGACAACTCAGCCAAACATGACTAGCCAGCAGCAACAACAACAGCAGCAGCAGAACGGAAGAAGTCCTGAACCGCAATTGACTGGCTTCCAGAAATTAATGAAGACTCTTTGCTGCGGTTAGTGCAGTGGCTTTATTTCCCAATATAGTTTGGTGCTGATAAAATTTTAGGATCATGATCACTCCTTTGATGTTGTCGAACTACGCTTAATCTCTCACCCACTCATAGACTTATTATCGTGTATTCCTCACTGTCACGGCGTTTTTAATGACCTCGAATCCCTCGAAATCTCGTCCCCATGATGTTCCTTTTCCTCCGGCGAGAACATTAAAGCCTCGCGCTGAACCTTCTCACAAAGATCCGACTCTCGCTTTTCATGTCAATAAGCATCGTCCCTCACCAGCATACCACGAAAAACATTCCAGTATCGTTTCAGAACTCGGGAAGAAGGCGCATATGTTAGGAATGACGGACCACAAACGCTTACTTTGCAACAAGATTAATATTTGCTTTTTCCCGCACTCTTTCAGCCCCGTTTCACCGTTTCGGACCACCAGAGGCTGAGACATCTCTTAACGACAACCCTCCTCAGCACACGTACAGAAATGGGCATCACATGTGACTTTTCGCTACCCGGTTAAGATGGGGGGAAATCATCACTTTTTGAAGAAAAACGACGATGTATAGTTGGTGTTTGGTCGCATTGTAGTTTTGAGCGAAAATTGAAATCTAATCCGGAATTGCGACGGCGAATTAAGGGAATACTCATTAGAAGAATTGCATTGGGGAGCCCTTGGAACTTGTCAATGTTGTTGTTTTTCACCCGGTTAGCTAATGAATGAGATAATAAAAAAAGACTCCAGCGCTATTTCTATGATGTTTCTCTTGTGCCTTTTTCCTTTTGGTGTTGTGTTGTTTCCCACTGCTCGACCGCGTGATGGTGATTGCTGGCTGCTTTGGTATTCATTCAAATCAATCAACTTCTTACTGTATACATATACATCATTTTATGCTCCAAGCTATCAAAAAAAAACTATCTGGGAGAATATTCAATACCTCTCCTCCAACTTCATAAATAATAAATAGATAGCACTATACTATACTGTAATATACTGTATTTAGCTTCACAAGGCCTTCTTTCCCTCTCTAAATATATAAAATGAATTGGAGTGAATGAATATGTAATTGCCTATTTGGCTTCGTGGGGTTTGTTTTTTGTCGATGATTTTTGATATCGTTATATTTTATAGGGTGTATGTTGTGTGTGTGTGTGTTGTGTGTAGGTAGCGTCATAGCTGGATAGGTAGATGAATAGATGGATGGGTCTTAGGGGTAGACATGTTATGGCTTTTGGTTGGGGGTTGGATTCCTGCTTCGGAATTCTTATTTCGTGGAAGGCCGGGGGAACGGGAGGGGACGGGAGGGAAGGGAGGGAAGTTCACTTGGTAATAAATAAGATGCATCGAAATATTGTTAGATGCATTTCGAGAGATGGGATATATCGCTTCCTTGAAAACTCCGGATTTTGCAGAACCCGTTCCTATAGCATCCCAGACGCCTTGTGAACTCCATGCTATATGCATTTCCGGCCTCTGCTTCCTGTTTCCTGTTTCTTGTAGCCATGGGGACACTGAAATCCGCGTGATGTGTGTTAATGTAGCCAGATAACACCACAATCTGGGCTACCATTCAAGTTCCTCTCTGGACATAGTGAGTCCAGGTACAGTAAGAGTTTATATCGATGTAACGACATAAAAAAAACCTCTCCTACCTTTCCCCCAGAACTTCATTACAACTTCACTCACTCAGGCCCTTTCCTTCCAGCCTCTACAAAGCCACCGTCCCCGGCATCCACGACTCCCCAATCCGCCTCATCTCCTCTCCAAACTTCCTACTAGTAATCTTCCTCCCTCCCTTCCCATCCTGCGGCGTATGCTCATCGGGCGTATAAAACGGGTTCTGCAGCAGCGCCACATACACCTTCTGCATGCTCCGGAAAACGCTCTTCATTTCCCCCTCCCTCATTCCAGCTCCTCCATATGTTCGCTCCCCCTCAACAAGCCTGCCCCGGACATCTACCACGACGATGAATTTCACCCCGGTGTTGGTCTCGAAACCGTAGCAAGCGAGCCGCTCGTCGATGGCGTGCAGGAGACCGTAGTCCCCTGAGAGCGACCCGCTGGTGGTGAGGGTGGAGGAGGAGCGGGCGGTGAATATGTCGAGCGTGGAGGAGAGAAGGAGGGAGAATTGCAGCGGGGTGCGCAGGGGCACGTTATGCGGTTGGGAGGGGAAGATGGTGATGTGCAGCGGGTTGTTCTGTTGCGCTGTTAGCCATCGATTGAGAAGGGTGGGGATGGGGGGGCTACGTTTTTGCCAATGATGCCTAGGCAGGCTATTGATGGTATTGCAGTCATGGTTTGATATCGTGTGGTGTTGTGGTTGTGAGACCTGGTGGAAGTGGTATGTGAGGGATGAGGTTGGTAGCCGAGCGGACGAGGCTGAAGCTTTTTATTTGACTCGCTTAGGCGGTTGTGATTCAGGGGTAATGTAATAACAAATTGTGTTGATAAGAAAAATCATATTGAACTGTTAGATACAGTCAAAATTTATTTGGTTTTCGCAAGCATTAATTGTTTGTATTCCGATATGTTTTGGTAAGACTATGGTTCTCTAGAAGAAATCCGAGAAGTCAGTCATTTATACCTCGCCCTAGTGGAATAGGACGAACTCGATACCAATTCTACTCCTTTACGGAAAGAGAGGGTTAAATTCTAGAGTTCATTCTTATTCCGTATTGAAAAATCCATAGGCTTCATTTACCTTTAAGTTGTATTCATAAATATCCAAAATACCCACAGCCAAAAGGCATGAGCAACGTGATGCAAATGAAGTAAAACACAACTTGTATATTGGGAAATTACACAAAAGTATTTTCAAAGTCGCTCGTCTTGGGGAAGTTGCTTCTTAATATCTTAACACACTAAATAATCCAAGCTCAAGTTTAGATAACGAGCACTGATTTGCCAGTGAAATAGCTTACAGCAATAGAAATTAAAAAGATTGTACTTCCTGCAGTTTGAAATAAATCGATGTCAAAGAGTTATATATTTTATATGTCGTATAACTGATTTCGTTTAGTTCGTAGCAAGCTTGCAGCAATTCAACTTCCACTTTATGATACTATGGAATAAATTGCGCATAAATAGATACCTAAAGAAGGTCTGAAGTGCCTATCATGATCACATACACAACTATTAAGGTCTCTCATAATTAATCTAACCTTTGCACAGAAAGATGAAGTTTCCTGCTTCTAAAAAGCTGAGATATATCTTTGCTGCTCTACCAAGTGTACAAAGTCATTAGTACAATATGCATAGCGTTATACTAATTTCAAAAGTTGCAAGACTATCTCTAAATTCTTTAATTGATCTGTTTTGACTACAATCTGTGCTGTCAATCTCAGCGCTCTATGCTTCGGACTTCCGCGAGTGAACAATACCATAAACCTCTGACAATCGCTCGGCCACTAAGAATTCATATCGCTAGCCAATGCTATAAAACGAGTTCGCTTTGCTAGTATGCTACCAGCAAGACACACGCTACGGACGGTCACGGTTTCCAACACAACCGGAACGGAGATATGCGTAAATTGAATCACCATTGCGGACTAACATCCTGAGCCTATACCTTCCCCACAGGATAGATGTAGTTCGCTTTCATGGGTCCCTGATGGGTACTGGGTGTTGGATACTACAGACTGCCATTTAGCAAGGAAGCAAAGAAATTGTCTAGGATAACAGCGAAGAGTAAAACGACAGCAGAGAGATGAAAAGCGACAAATGGACATCATTCAAAACGTTAGACTTCAATGTGTACAGTAAAACTAAAACTACACTAAAACTACAGCAGATTCACGCAATATAATGGTGAAGAATTATCAGGGATCACGTTAGTGAGTCTGAAAAGTGGTAAAAAAGTGTCTGATTCTCTAAAGAGCTGAGTGGTTTCTAAAATATACTTGGTTGCTTTTAAGAGGAAAGTGCGTTGGACATTGAGTCCAAACGCCAGTGCTAATATCGTGAGGACGTTGAGTCCTCACAAGAATGTCATCATACTATACCCATCGCATTAAAATGGATTGCCATTCCAGTAGTTGCTAATATCTGCAAAATGGACCACTGGTCAGTTCAGTGATTCATTGTGGTTCCCTTTATAGGACTATCCTCAAGTTACCAGCAAAGGAATTCTTTTATTCTACCTCCTTGCCATGCGTCTGCTGGTGAATCAAACCCCCCAAAAGTGGTGATGATTCATTTGATGACCTAAACTAGCATTTGCCCCCCCTCCATGGGAACATAATTTAAAAGTGCATAGAGTGAATACTAAAACCTATCTATGACTTGACTTGTCTCTCTCTAGTCCTGCGAGCTTTTTCTTTTAATATAAAAAAGCCGTCAAACTAATTTTGTAGAGTTTAAGGGACCAGACCAAACAACCAAACAACACAAACAATCCTTTGTCCTGAACAAACCGCATGCATGCTCTAAAATCCTCTTTTCCGCAGCTTATGATTTGATTTACTAGTGTATTTTTGGTGAGGAGCAACGTTTTTGGACTTTCGTATATCTTGCATTTTAAGAAGGCTGTCGTAAAGAGAAAGATAGAAGAAGTTGGCGACGAGGCAATTATTGACAACAGAACATGAAATGACAAAAAAAAAAGAACAGAAGAAAATCGAGGTATCAGTTGGGGCATATATGATGTGCTATCACGGCTTTTCCTGATCATAAAAGTGTTATGTTACTGGTTTACATCATATGTAAAACATCAGACCCTGTGATTACCTGCTATATAAGGCTCTCGATCATTTTCAAGGTCATCGTCAATATATCTTGTCTAACTTGGTGAAATTACGGCGAGGTTGATTTTAAACCCTGATTTTAGACCTAGCTTAAATACTGAACCAGATCAATATCCTTCAATTGTCTCACTCGAATCTCACATCCAGCAAATAGCTAGATTTATTGTAAAAGCCATGATTTGTGGTAGGAAAACTTGTATTTATTGAATCTAACGCAAAAAAACGCCGAGGCATCGCGCCTATGTGCAAACTGAGACTTTGTACAGCAAAAAGAAAATCCCCTCTCCCGAATCGATATCCATCTATTTTCTGTACCACATTCGTGTGCTGTTATGCATTAGTCTGACATTCTTGACCCCGGAACAGACTGGGAAGCACTTACATTTTTGTATGTCTCATCTTGCGCTGTAATTGGAAGATTCCATACCTATAGAGGCGCATTGTTAGCACCTAAATTCTGAGGAAGGCTGTAGGAGTTGGAGCAAAACCTACATCAAAGCCTCACTGGTAGGCGGGCACCCAGGCACATAAATATCCACTGGCACAATGCGATCACACCCCCTGGTTACGCTATAACTATAATGGTAGTAACCGCCTCCATTTGCACAACTGCCCATCGATATCACCCATCTGGGTTCCGGCATTTGATCGTACACCTGTCTGAGGGCCGGCGCCATCTTGTTCGTGAGCGTACCGGCAACGATCATGACATCGGATTGACGAGGAGAAGCACGGAAAATGATACCGAGACGATCTTGATCGTAGCGAGGGGTGGACAAGTGCATCATTTCGACAGCGCAGCAGGCCAGTCCGAAGGTCATGGGCCAGAGGGAGGATTGACGCGCCCAGTTGGCTACTTGATCTAATGTCGTTCTGTAGAGGGAGAGGGTGTTAGATGTCAACTTGGATACGCTTTCTGGCAAGCAATTGGATGGGGATCGTACAATGCGTATTGCATAGCGCCTTTCTTTCCCTCCTGGCTGGGCAACAGCACCTCGCGCTTCACCTTGCCGGTGACGCTCAATGGCAATCCGTCCAAGTTCGTGGCATTGCGCTGCTCAACTGCCGTAGCAGGCTTCGCGGAAGTCGAAGAGAGGGCAGCGACTGTTCGGTAGGGGATCAAGGAGGAAGCTGGCTTCACTGTGGTGCTGATTAGCTTGTGGCGAAGGAACACTTGGGGAATTGGCGGTGTACCTCGCAGGGCCAGAGCGGCCGCTGATCTAGTTGTAGACAGCATCTTGCCAATTGAGTATCGACAAGAAAGAAAGGAAATGGGGAGGCAATGGAGCAGAGAGGCGTTGGGTCTGAAGTCGTGGGGTCAATCGATGCCGTCGTGACTTTTGTCGCTTGGAGCTTGTAATTCAGTATTCAGTGGGGCTGATTGGTGGCAGCAAAAAAGGTGGGTCATAAGCTTTCATCAACACTCTCTTGAATTTGTACAACGAATCTTGGGGTCAATTTATCTGAATACATTTAATTTTGGTCGCATTATTACAGCCGTATATGTATCTAAAATTTGGTGCTGCACATCGATAATCTACTATAAGAACAATTTTTCTTGCCAAAAAGTCTAATAAAAGAATGAAACGTTTTCCCTATCCCTAACCCCTAATCCTTAGACCTATGCCCCGGAAGCTTTTGAATTCTCAGCCATCATAGCATCAACTTGTGCATCAACCTGAGCTTCTTGAGCAGCTGTAACTGCATCTGTTTTACCTGTTCTGCCACGAATTGGTGATCTTTCGTCACTATCTTCTTCACTGCTATCACTTCCTTGATCATTGTTGGTTTGGCGACTTCTTGTCATCTACATCTTATTAGTATAATTATCAAAGAATAGGAATCTTTGGATAGCTTACCCATGAGCGAACACCACCAATCAAACCCAAGCTATAACCAGTAGCAAAATCGCTGCCGGGTCCAGGACTGTGCCCTCTTGGAATCTCCAACCTTGAGCTGAGATGAGAAAGCGCAGATGGGCTTGTAAGAGGTCCTTTTCCAGAATCGTCGTAACTCGCCATACGAGCAGGACTTCCTGGTCGACTCTGCCAGAACTGCTTCAGTTCCTTGCCGAGTTCCTGGCCAGTTGTAGACCAGTTGTTTCGAATAGCTTCTCTCATTTCTCCAACGTGACGCTTGAGATCGAGCTCGTTCTTCTTTAACCATGACACGTTGAGTTCTTGTCGGGATGTTCCACGCTTGAACTGGCGGGCAATATATTTCTCGTAATCTCGAACAATCCTAGTCCAGTATTAGTCCTGGGCTGTCTGACTGGAACACTGCTTGTGCTACTTACTTTGTAATAATACCCGTAGTGCTAACACCCTCGGTTCTCTGGGTGACCAAGAACTTCCCCTGCTCCTTGATCGGTTTGTAGATATCGTCACCTTCATCGGCAACATATGGCAGATCATCGTGAGCCACATAGTCAATCTTGTTCGCCTCTAGAAACTCGGGTGTGACAATCCAAGGGCAGTTCTCGACAACCTCATCAACCCATTTGCAATGTCTGACAGTCTCGGCCCGTTCCTGTCCAGAGAGAACAGTGAGTCCTTTCCGCTTATGTGTCTCCTTATCTCCAGTTACACCAACCATCAGGTATACGTCAGGGAATGCTTTCTTGGCCTGCTCTAGCTGGCGCATGTGACTATATATATTGTGTTAGAAGGAGCATGAAAAGGCGATTTCTGAAGCTTACCCAAGATGGAACAGATCAAAAACACCATCTGCATAAACCCGAACAGCTCTTCCCGCTGGGGCGGGGTTGGTCTTGTATCCCACCGGATCGGTCAATTGGCCAATTGGTGGAGGTGCCATTGCGGCCTTCTCCTCCTCTTCTTCCTGTAGAGTGTTCTTTCGCCCCTTGCGGATGCGATCTGCGATATCCGTGCTGGCCTCTGTGGTATCTGAAGGCTCGCCCGGATCTTGCTTGCTGACATCTCCATTGAGCGTCTTCTCGTTGTTCGATGATCTTATGCGTTTTGCGGGCGGGTTTCCACTGGTCAAGGCACCGGATTCTGGAGCGGTGTTCTCGTCAGACGCATCTCGAGATGATGGCTGTAATTGATCTAAAGTGGAGATCTTAGTTGAGGTTGGTAAGGTGGAGGTTCGCTTTCGCTTTCCTGGCGAACCTGCTGATGAAGGAGACGACATGTCGAATGTCTTATATGTCGTGATAGACTATTTTCGCTGGTAGTTGAGGAGAAGGTGTGGTTTTGAAATGAGGTAGGAGGTAATTTCAAGTGGTAGAAGTATTATTTGACGCGATGAGCAGGGGGGTGCGAATGATCACCGTGTTCACACTTTATCGTTATCGTTCAGATGACGATGGCCAGAAATTCAGCAAGTGATCAAAAAGATGAAATATAAAATTTTAATGATTTTGAGAGGATTTTCTTCCAGAAGAGCTGTGTACCACAATGATGCCAGCGTTCCAAAATCCCAAAATCCAGTTTCAACTTGGTGTACAATCGACATCGTCATAGCTCTCACGTGCAGTAGCGTTTGTTCACCACGAATCAAAATCAAATAATATTTAGGAGACTTTCTGGCTAAGATAAGCATCGAAGAAACGTGCTGGCATATTTCTGGTCTTTGATAAAGATATAGTCACTTTTACCTTTTAGCTTCACATTCAAGTTCACATTAGATCCCAAATTACGTCAAAACTCCATGGTGAAATGCAACCCATTCCGGTTTTTTAGGTATCAATTGAAGTTCCTGATCCTTTACCTAGCTTCTTTCTAGTAAAGACAAATACACCCCCTTCCATGCCTTCCACATCTGTGATGCAAACAAAAATGACTCGAGAAGAAATGGACCTCGCTGCGTGATGAAGATCGTGACCAAAATCAAAAAAAAAAACGAACAGGAGCCGACGCCGGAGTGATGGCTAGATAGAAAGGTATAGTGACGTCGCTGTTTCGTAATTCCTATAGTTTGTTCTCCAACCCATTTCCGTAAAGAAAAGCAATGCATAAAACCTCGCTCTTCGTATTCTGCAAATAACACTCAAAAACACCTTTGCAATTCTATATCAAGCATAGGTGCAAAGCAGATACACGCATCTATGGGAGCAGTCCATCTGAAAGCACATCATTGTTGATACCTCATCCCAACCGGTATGCATGTGAAATTTAAGTTCAAGACATAGACCAAAAAAGGTGTCGATTGACCCTACTTTGAGGCACCGATCTTGTCGCTACCCAATACCTTCTCGGCGAGCTCCTTAACCTTCGGATCCTTAGTATCGATCTTGTCTGGTATGGCGTCTGGGCTTGCAAATGGAGCGCTGGAGTCGTGGGTAGTCGATTTGCCTTTGGAGACCTGGCTGTCAAGATCCTTATCCTCGTCACCGTGGTCGAACATTTCGGTGTCATCGGAATCTGTCAAAACCTCAGTGCCATCCCCAAGGAGAATGATTCGGCCACGTTGATTACCACCAAATGACTTCAATTTCTGGTCCATATCAACATCATAACCACTGTCACTATCGTCGAAGTTGTGGTGAACACCAGGGCCTCTGAACTCAGCTAATCTAGGTATTAGCTATGCTCTCCTGCGAGACAAGACTCAATACTTGCCATACTCAGGAGGAGCACATGGGCCATCTCCGGCAGCAACACGCTTCGCAATCTCCTCATACCACTCGTCCTTTGACTTTCCACGTAGAAGACCCACAACACACATAGTCATGTTATCACAACCAACACCACCGGTCTCGGAGTTTGAAGCAAGACAGTTGTCCATCATGTTCTCACAGATCTTTGAAAGGTCCTGCTTTGCAGCGATACCCCGTCTAACAAACTCGACAACAGCTTGAGAAGATTGACAATCCCAGATACCTAGAAGTAGTATTAGCAATAACGCTCTGCTTCTGGGAGAGCTGACTTACCATCACAAGCAACAACTAAGAACTCATCATCATCTGAGATATCGTGGACTGTAACATCAGGGAAAGCGGTGACAATCTGCTGTTCAGGGGCCAACTCGGCGCTCTTCTTGAATTCAAAATCTCCAATAGCTCTTGAAAGTGCAAGATTTCCGTTTACACGACCGAAGTCAACGAATCCTCCAGCAGCGGTAATACGAGCCTTCTCTCCTGTGGAAGGTTAGGGATGTCGTAATTCATCGCAAGAGAGAGAGAGAATTATACCTTCGTTTTGGGGCTTGTGATCAAAAGAGAGGGGCTTGGCCCGACCCTTTACGCCCAAGACGCTTCTAGAGTCTCCTGCATTTCCCTGTAAGGATTAGCTTGTAACCCTCAGTAGTCAATTTGAGGGTGGCATACCACGTAGATCTTGGTTGCGGATAGAATGGCAACAGATGCTGTACATCCTGAAACCTCTTCCTCGTATCTTGGGTCTAGCAGCACAAAATCAGTCTCTATCCCCATGTCTCTCGTCTTTCAGATATCCATGTACTGACCGTTCAGGATTGCGCGGTCCGTAGCCAAAAAGCCGTCCTTCAATGCCTGCTCAACATCCCCTTTCTTGAATGCCTCTTGCTTTGCGACGATCTTGTGGATGTTCTCTCCTGCGAACATCGCCACCCGATCTCCTCCATGCCCGTCGTATACGCCAAAGAAGGAAAGCCGGGAGTCGGTGTTCTTAGGCTTGTTCTCGGTTCCACCCTCCGATTGAAGATCAAGTATCGTTGCGTGCGCATCCTCCATGCTAATTCTCCATCCTTGCATGGATGAGACACCAAATATCAGGCGTTCATCTCCTCCGTTCTCCGAGGTCTAGTGAAAGCAATGTGTCAGCATGTGAAGCAATCGTGGCAATAGGATTTGCAGCATTGCCACCGAGCAGGAGCAGTTGGAAAGAAGGGTCTGCTGAAGGCGTAATGCCATGCTTTTGGGAGCAGGATATGTCGTCAACAGAGGGCGGCTGCACCAGTGCCAGCTGGGTTCGGGGGCAGGATGACGCCAGGAGCAATGAGGCCATTCACGAAGCGCGACAACAATGCCAACACGGACATACCTTCTCAATGACCGGTTCGGACAGTGTCTGACCCATCTTGTATCGAAACAGCTCTCGCTACTCAAGGCTTTTGTTCTGCGGCGTAGGTATTTCGGGTTTGCGCGTCTGGGATGAAAATGGGATGTGCGGGGTAGTTGCAGGCAGAGGTTGGTCGTGCGGAGAGCAAGGCTATCGGGTTATATCTGAAGAGGGAAAGATGAATGTATCTAGGGTGAATGGTCTGCTCTGGGGTTCACTCGGGTCGCGTGTGTTGGAGGGAATTGACAATGGAAAATCAGAGATGACGGTTCCGAAGCTGCTAACCAGACCCAAGAGGCTAGCCTTGACTCCCCTCGCTTAATTTTGCCCACAGGATTGGATAACGAGGGGGAAAGGGAAGGGAAGGCTTCTAGGTGCTTTACAACAATAGCTTTTTGTTTTCGCAGTGGTGATGATAATGACGATGTTGAAGACCAGGCAGAACCACACCTTCTACAGGATGGCTATACAGGTTTTTGCACAGTCACCAGTCCTTTCCCATGCGTGGTGCGGGTTACACAGCTGAGAGTACCAGCAGCGCGCGGTGATGTGGCTTGGGAGATGTGGCGGGGTATCGATATATACGATTACCTACCGTACAGTACCAACCTGCTTTACCTTTATATATATATATATATATATATATTAACAATATCTGTAGCTAGAAATGAGAGGATCGGTTGTTATTAACCCTTCATCTTGCTATTTAAATTCTCCATATGATTGATTAGCTTTGGTGCAAGATGGGTGATCAAGAAACACGCTTTGGTTGGGAAGTGAGGTGGCGGGGGGACGGACAGCAAGCAGTACGAGTCCCAGCACAAATCGTCATGGCAGGTGGTCAAGGCGAACCTTGTACACTTAAGTTGTGGGGAAAGTAATATAGATGGACATACTTTGCACAGCATAGTATATAACAATAATCCTTTTCTTACCTTATCTATACAGTGGAGTTATTTCCTTTCCTCCAATTCCTTTATTTCCCTGATGTCCTCTCTTCCTATCAAAGGGCTCCAACATTAGATTAGGTTGTTCTTGTCACACATACATGCAGATTGCTAGCTTGCTAATAATAAATGGGAAGCATGTTGGGTTGGTTTGCTACTGTAGTAACGTGACTGTGACTGGGTTTCCATTTCCACCACTCCCAGTACTAAGCATTTTAACCTTGTTTAGGATTGGAAAGTTACATGCTTCTAGCAATTATCATGTTCCAGCCGCCCTGTAGATAAAGTTTGTGTTGTGGCTCCCCCAAAAGCTATAAGTGTATTATGTATGGCTTGCTTTTATAAGTTAAAAGACCTGGGCTGAAAACTTTACCTTTCTACGTGGTCTATAGCTACTCAAGTCGTGCATTTATTACTTCAATATATCTGTGTTACATTGCTATATTCGGTTCTTTTTGTCAAATATCTCCCTATTCTAATGGGGTCATTAAAGGAGGAATAGTGATTTTGAAAGTGCTGTATCTAATTTATGCGATTGTATATATACCCTTTGTTGAGGTGAGGTCCAGTTAAAGGTTTTGACCCATTTGACCATCCATCTAACTAGGCTGCTAATTCCGATGTCGTGACCAGCTCTCTTAACTCAAAAACTCCTATGGCCGAGAATCACATGGCAGTTTTAATGAGGGGGAGAAGCAAACCTTGGATAACTGTGATGGGAAATGCCGCAAGCTCTCTCCTTGTTGCACCTACGCGACGCGATTGATTTATCTCCCTGGTAGGCATTGGTCAAAGACAAAATATAGCCTAGAAGTAATTGATTTAGAAAAACACTGCCAGGAACAGGTAGCACCATCATGCTCAATGGTTGTCGTCTGCAAGATGTCAACTCCCTATTCCGTCTTTATTAGTGCTTTGAAAAGCAAACCAGACAGCGCCATCCCAAACCAGTGACAAGCAATACACTTCCCTCTGTTCAGCGTCTATGATTCAAGAGGTCCATCATATATGAGCTTTCATTTCGTCTCTCATGCTCTGGAGAGGTTTAGTATTTTCCATCCATCCTAAACCCACTCTTTTGAAAACACCTGTAGGTTATTAGGTGAATGCAACTTTGGACAAAGTGATATCCCAATCAAGTTATAGATGTTGGCCGTCAGTATTTGCTGTGTCTTGTTTTCCTGAGACAACCGATCTGTTGAGACTTTTATTTTATTTTTCAAGCTCAGAAAATGCACCATGGATATTGTCTGCAATATAAACTGCCATTAGATCGATCCTAACTGAAAAGAAAGTAAAGTCATCAATATATTGTTGACTATCAGAAGGATCCTGCAATCCAAACCCCTCTCGGGAAGACGAAGTCACAATGTGTCCATTGGAATAAAATAAAGAAGTATAAAAGTAAGAGGGTATGTTGTATATCCAAAAGATGTACAGGCATGATCATGGCCGCATTTGCTGTGATCCGGTGTGCCATTGTTCTTGGTCTATATAGAGGGTATGGCGGGAGCATCCCCCTCTTAATATATCCCGCTTAGAATACTCTTTACTTGGTTGGGGGAAAAGGTTAAATCAAATCAAATCAAAAATCAAATCTTCAATCCCCATGATCATTCATTAATATTCCAGCTCT
>Ga0247734_1001822_pt1 | contig 15324 bp, 14 predicted proteins | sample UWRJL103311B2_FD_180933 | JGI IMG/M metagenome (GOLD analysis project Ga0247734, IMG submission 180933) | Plant litter microbial communities from Arlington Agricultural Research Station in Wisconsin, United States - UWRJ-L103-311B-2 | ecosystem: Environmental > Terrestrial > Plant litter >... | reverse complement strand
GGGGGGTTTTAGATTTTGCTGTTCCAGTCTGTTAGGATATTGTTATGAGTGGTTTACGAAAGTAAACAGCGAACCACAATGAGAACGTGGGCATGATATGGCGGTAACAAATTGATAACTCACAGTGATATTCCACTTCAATGTCAACCCACGCGTCTTCCGAATGCTTCAGTCCCTTTGGAGTAACAGGAGAAGATATCCAGCCCATACATTCCCGTGCTCCCTTCCCAGCAGCCAAGACTCGACCAACAATGCACTCTTTGCTCCAGAAACTTCGGTTAGAGTATTTGAAGCCGCCATATAAACATGCATCTCGGCCGAGACTCAAAATTGCAACAGAGTCATTCTCTAACAGAGTTGACAGTAAAAAGTGATTCAGCCCTTCACCGGGAAGAATAAGTCCACTGAGATAAGTGTTCGAAAGCCATCCTTCGGGGGCCACTACATCAGAGATAACAATCAGCTCTGAATTTGCAAAACGAATTTTTTACGATAGTAAGACTTGTGTGGGAGATTCCTATTGATGAATTTAGAAACTTACATGAAGTAGACATCCTCTGAGACAAAGATCCATTATTCTCTGATCTTCGCCCAAAGTACGAATTGGAACCTTGAGACATAGGTGTCTGAGCAGGCGTGCTAACTGAGCTCATAGTGATTCCACTGGTGTTGATATTGTCGTCGATATTTGGCCATTTTAGCTCTCGACCAAAATGAAGCAGTCCATCCAATTGTCTCTGCTGGTTTCTTCCCCCAAATTTAATATCATCCACATTAATTCTCGCTGGATCTTGTATTTCATTGGGATCAGGACTTGGTGCCATCATTCCATACAGTGTTCCTACCCATGTGGCTTTAGGTTCGGGAATATCTAGTGATCTCTCCTCAATTTTGATGTTCTCCAGCCAATGCCGTGCAAGTAATAGTGACCATCTAATACTGTCGGAAGATAGCTTTTCGGACAGTTTGAAGTCTTTGATAATGGCAGCTTCAAGTCGACTATCAGCACGGGATGCGATTGCGTCCAGCCGCAATAATAACTCGCACGATAAGAGAATCTGGAATAGGAGCCAATACTTCTCGTTAAGAACTTGGTTTATACCTTGGTTGTTATTGCTAACATGCTCTTCATCAAGAATGTGTGGCAAACCCCACAATATTTGTCCCAACTTAATTCTCTGGTCAACGAGGCTAAAATCAATCCACACATTAGGTGTAGCAAGGACTTTGACAAGCTCGTTAATCTGTATTTGGAGAGAGTATGGATCGTTATGATCTCCTACTCTGGTGGGCGGTTTTATTTTTAGGAACAGACTTGACCAGAGTTCCATGAGGGATCGATTATCACCTTCGTGGTAAGCTTTGCTCACCTCGACTAAAGAGTTCTTCAAAATTAGAGGCGATCCCATTTTCGGTGCGGTCCTCTCCTTGAGATAGTCCTTTCGTATATTGCGTAAAATAACAGGATCCTCCCCCGGACGATACACCTCTGTTTCTTCTTTAAGAGCATCCGCAATTCCTAAGTCTAATGCTGCTGCAAAGCCTATTGTCCCACGTTCTACACCTTGACTGCTTAGCATATTCGGCCGCTCCCGACAATCAGGTTTAAACTGTGTATTTAGCTTTTCATTGTGTTTCTCCACTGCCTCTATATCGTAAGCGATGTCCCGAGTGACGTGCGGCCATGCCGTCACAGTAGCCCACGCAACATCTAATATTGGAGTATGGTCCGACAAATCTCGGATCAGCCGCTCATCATCCCATGGGAATTCAACAGTAGGGTGAGGGACTCCAACGGTATGGCCCTTAGTATGTGCAAAGAATTGAGGTGCGCCTGAAAACAGCTTTTCTAACTCCGCGGGACTTATTGGGGATATGATTCGTTCGAGATGTTTGGCCGGTCGAATGACCAACTCCTGCTCTTCTTGTATGCTGTTGAAATCATTTACTGGCGCAGGAGGAAGTGGTTTGTTTGGATCAGGCATTGAACTAGGATTTGGGCTTGTTAGGGATGGTTTTGGAGATGTAGCACCGAATCTTTCCTGGTTGTTAATTAGCAGCGTGCCTATTGTAATAACAGATGAATCTAGGAATGTGGAGTTTTGAGCGATATTAAACTGTTCCATACTCCAAATTGAAAGCTACTTCGCCTGTTTGAGTCTCTTTTGATTAAGCCGCGGAAGAAATCACGCTTCGATTGCCGCCGTTGCTCCTTCTCATGAGTATTAGACACAATATCATGATTTCTATTGTGTTCCTGGCTACTGCTGTTGCTTCTTGAGCTCCTGATAAGGGAGGAGAAGGAAGGCATATTGCAAATAATTATCAGCGAACAAAAACAAGGTAAAAGGAAACAAGGAAATATGGCAGTAGTGCCTGGATATGAGAAGTTGAATAAAAAAAAACCAAGAGTAGGAAAGAAACAAGTAAATTCCAGCACTTTGGATGGAAACTTGCGGAGACAATCTTAATAGGTAGTTTGTATCCGTAACAATGCCTTCTAATGGAGAAGCGTCCCGCCTTCAGGACGGGCGCTAGGGTTTGCTTGCAGATACAGGAACTGCGAATGTGAGGTGAGGAGGCGTCGCGCGCCGATTGATGGAGCAAGAACGTAAAAAACAGGCTGGCGCGCTCTGGCCAGGCTGATGACATCAAACCTTGGCGGCAGCTACAAAGCGATGATAATAAGGCGAACTCAAGGATCTCGCATGGATCCTCATGCGCACCAAGAAGCAATTGAGTATTTTGTCGGTAATAAACAACGGTCAATACCCATTAGTCTCGCTTTTGAAACTGACGATAACTGTGAGAACCACGCGGCTGCTGATTCAGATCCCAGGAGATGATCCTATAGGCTTTTCCAACCAGGGAGGTACTTGTACTGTACTGTACTGTAATGATATCCATCAGGGATACCAGGACCGGGAGCTCGGGATGCATGTAAATCCCACTACCAGGTTCGTCGTTGAGGTCTGACTCCGCTACCAATGGTATTAACTTCATAACCTATCCAACGGAGTATAGAATATGTTATAAGGCTGGCTGGTGTGCATCGGTAGCCTTGTTCAGCTGTTAGTGTATCGTTACTGTAGCGTTATTGGCTATTTGGTAAATGAGCACTTTCGTTTCACTTTCAGCTCCAAAGATGTGCAATGCAATTTCAATTTGTGTCACAAGACAATTGTTCGAGATCATGTAAGGTGTCAACGTGCTTTGTACATCAATCTAACACCCCGTATCACCGGAGCAGTTGACTTGATCACTTCTTTACAAAAGCTAGCAGAAGATGCCAGGGACATGCTATATTCATTCCATAACGCCTAGGGTATACCATCGCTATGCTACAAAGAAGAATCTCAAGAAGGCAGTGAAATCGTATATCGAAATCGCAGCGTCCACCGCAGATGCGCCAATGAATGCCATGAAGTTACCAACCCAATTGTATCACGTTGAACGTATTTCGTGAACAACTATACAGATAAACTTCGGATCCGGAACTATAACGAGTTCGTATCTCTTGGTTCGAAGACGAAGTAATTTGGCCTCATCCTAGGAATTTTGTAAACATGCTGCCAAAATAATGAAGATCTGAATAGTTTTCCTTACCTGAGCATCGAGGCTCTGCACCAACGTCCCAACAGATTTCACGAACTGATATGCAACCCTAGCTATCTCATCCATCCCATCGGATGGTTCCTCGGTCGTAGACTTCGCCGTGGATGTACCATCGGTTGACGCCGTTGAATTCGATGCCAATGTAGTGGTCGTGGAATTCGTAAACGCGGGTAGCGTCCCCTGCCTCTGAAGTATCGAGCCTGATGTAGCAGAGAGTAAAATAGTACACCGAACGCCCTCCTTCGAGCTCAATCTCAAGAGTGTCTCCGACATAGCGGATTGTTCGGATGTACTCTGTACCAAGGTCAGTAAATAAGGCGATTGAAGTCTTGCCCGTTGTATTAGTACATACCATCCTCCTGAGTGCCACGATTAAGTTCAAGGTCCAGTTCCTTGTTGAGCTTTCTTAGATGCCAGACGAGGAGGCCTACGATGACAAGGCTGGTGAGGTTGGCCAAAACCTGTTATGATTGGGTTGCTGTTAGCTTCTGTCCCCACTTCGGAACAACGATATTCCACCTGAAAACTACAAAAATGGTATTTGACCCACGTACCCAGGATAGCAAGATTATAAAAATCAACTCCATATTCAACTCTGGTTGTGATTGTTGAGATACTTCAAGATGGGCTCTTCTATGAAGAAGAAAAAGGACAAGAAGAAAGATTTTCAGGTACTTATTCCCCACCTGCATGCACGTCGCGAGATAACTTAACTAACACGTGACCTCCAGAAACCAAAGCTGCGAGTTGGTAAAGCGAAGGCGAAGGCAGATAACTTCACCGACACAAGCTTCAAGGCAAAATGTAAGTTGTTATTGATCTATTACTACGCTTCAGGATTCAAGTGGTCCTCTAAATTCTCTATCTCAGACGTGCTTTCTCATTGTGGGCTGTGATTCAGAAGTTAAGATATCTGGGATTCTGCATGTTATTTGATTTTGAGATCTAGCGCTTTCTGTTAGTAATTCACGTTCAAAGTCATATACCAGTTGATGTGTGGATGATATGTCACATCCTTCATTCTGTTTAGTACTTCACGATAGTGTACGGTTACTTAGATCTAGAACCAGTGGTCATGATTCCATGCTTGAATCATTGTTTTAGGACTTTGAACGTACACGATTCCTTGATGCCCTGAACTTACGGAACCATCTTTCATGCTCTGTTCTATGCAATGTTCTATGTAAAAGTTATGCAGGGTACATCAATACTGAATATTGAAGAGCCATTGGATCCTCCTTTAGTTGTCTGTCACATTTCCTGGCTGCCTTTGGGAGTTAGCTTAGTTAGCTGCTTCACAAGATTTCGTTTTGTTATCTTTTTTAGATGGTTTTGGTCCAAGTCAATACTGTGAATTACCCTATTTTAAGCAGTTATGAATTCAATTGGGCAGTTCATTCTATGTGGAACTGCTCAGCATGGTGCTATTTCGTTTTTTTTTAAAGTGGAAGCCCACAGACCAATTTAGAAGTCTTAAAGGAATGATGATTAGTACCTCACTCTGAACGTACTTTGTTCCCATATATTATTTCTCGAGTTTTGTGTCCACTGCGTAATAGACAACATCTTACAAGTGTTTAGCAGTAATCATTAGCAAATTCTATTTGTTTGAAGCTTTCCCTCTGAACATTCACTTGGATTTTTGCATTTCCCAAGCTCACCACCCCTCTCTGACAAATAATAACATCATACAGCGATTGTCGTTAACCAGCAATCTCTCTCCACATCCGCTCCTTCATCGGCAACCCAATTCGCTCACTATCTATCCCTGGCCTCCTCCTCCAAGTCAGATACCCAAAGACGAGATGCACTCGCCTACCTCACCAGTCAAATGTAAGCTGTCACTCCCAGGGCAAGAACCTACGAATCCCAAAAATCAAGAAAGCAAACTGATCCACCAGCTCCTCCCACCCGGTCAACCAGCCTCTTCCCTTGCCACCAGCAATAATCCTCCCCAAACTCCTCCCTCTTCTCCTCGACGGCTCCTCCTCAGTACGGACCAACCTCCTGAAGCTTCTCTCCCTTCTTCCTCCCTCCGACATCAGCGCCCGGTCCGAATCCGCACTTCTATATATCCGCGCGGGAATGACGCATCTTGCAGCCGACATACGTTCCGATGCCCTCACAGCCCTATCATGGCTCTTGGATAGCACCAGCTCTACCGCTTCCGCTTCCGCAGTCTCTTGCCCCGGTGGATGGGTCAAGACTCTAAATTGCTTCATGACCATGCTTGGGTGGGCTGCTGCAACAGAATCCTCGACTTGGACGTCGGCAAGCAAGGCTTCGTTTGATAAATCTGGAAAGATGTTTCCGAGACAGTTGCTTGGGTTAGCGCAATTTATACGTGCGGGACTAGTAGAAGATGAGACAGAGAATCAGATACAGTATAAAGGGTACGGACCATTTGGGTTGGAAAATCGCCACATGATGATGCCGAGTGTGCCGAATGCGTTTGCCCATCTCAACCTTTTTGGCAGTCCACGAGACGAGGAAGGTGAGATGTATGTTGATCGCGAAGGCCGACAGCGTGTTTTCCATCGAAGGTTCTTGGCCGCCGTAGAGAAGGGGATTGAGAAGGCGAAAAAGGAAGCTGGTGAGGCTGGACGGGCAGGTGCAGTGTTGGGTAAGGCGTTGAAAGATGGCATGGCTGATTTCGATGGTGCGAATTGATACCCAATATGGCAGTATTGCATGCATGGTATGGAGTTCACGGTCATTATTTGTAGTATAAAACATAAAGAGGAAAAGTACATTGCAATGAACATTAACATCACACCAGGATATTTTCACAGCTGCCATTATGTATTGAATTTGTTGCTATGTCTCTAGCCTACAAACTCAAAACATGCAATTAATGCTGCCAATGCTGCCAAGGACCTATCCCCCAAAAGCAATCCGTCCTGGTATTCCCAACTCCAAACTCCATGCTAGAAATGCATATCACTTCTGTATCTGCGGAGATGTATCTTCTTCGGGTCTCAGTTTCTTCATCGATGACTCGCCGCCAACTGGACTGCTAGGTGAGCGCTTTGGTAAGTAAGATGGTACCCTAGGGCTTTCTGCAGCAGAAGTCATATTAGGTCGAGATCCAAGTTGTGTTGAAAAGGGATCAGATGACGATGCTTCTGGCCTTCGCTCTGTGACGCGGATCGGTGCTTTGGGCTTGAACCGTGACTTGATTTTAGGTTTATCCTCAGCTAGTTTAAGGATGTCGGCCATAGCAATTGCCTTGGTATTAGTAGCAACTTTCTGGAAGTGATTTGGCGGTGGAATTACTAATTTCGTTGACTGTTGCGTCGACGCTTCTGGATTCGAGCTGTGGGACATGATCTGCAAATCTGTTTTGCTCCTATATTCAGCTGCATATTTATTTGGATTCTGGCGGAACGTGCTATCGGGCACAACAGCTTTCCATGACCTTGATGGGACTTCGGCTAGGCTATCTTTTCTTCCATCGTTCTTTGGTTCATCCGCTAACTCACGTTGGTTTTCGCTTAGAGAAATTTCGAGAATAGTAATTTCCGGATCACTGGATAGTGCCTTCAATGAGGAAATTCTGTTTATTTCATCCTCGCCCTCTGTAGTTACCTGACCACTCAACTTGAATTTGCCTGCAGATAGTGCAGGCGAGTTCAGTGCACCAACGGGTTCAGGATTGTCGTTATCAATACTGCTGCGGCTGTACTCTTCCTGCTGAGTTGGGCTGGCTTTCGTAGCTCGGCATGCTAACTTATCAATGCTAAGATTTGCTTCTCCGTCGATGGTTTGACATGTACTTTGACTGATACCTTCGGTTTCGTCAGGCAATCCAAGCAAGTAAACGCCAGTGCTAAAGTTATGAGAGGAGCCTTCGCCTGCATGTATCCCCATACCAGCCGTCCCCATGTATTGTTCCTGAGGATCCGCAATCAAATCTTGGAAAACATTTAGAATCTGTGGTTGAGCGTCTATTATAGGCTTCTCAGGAGACCCACTGGCGATCATGCTCCCGACAACTTCGAGCTCCTTTATATCGGTATCTGTGGAAAGCTCTTTAGCTCTTGGGGACTCCTCATTTAGAACGGTAGTTGGCCCTATAGCTTCGACGTCTGAAGTAGATGACTTATACTCTGCTTCAGAAGAATTGGTAAGATCAGCATCGACCATTTCGATATCAATACTAGGCTTTGATAGAACAAATCGAGGTATCTCAACAACGGGCATAGTATTATTTCGTGGCATCTGAAGATTACTAAAGCTCACGAGTGATTCTTCTTCTTCGGACTGGCCTGCATCAGAATCATCTGCGGTCGCTGAAGACTCTCGCGAGAGGGCTTTGTAGCTTTTCATAGACCTTTTCCTTACTCGCTATTAGATTTGGTGGTCAGTAATTGTTCAGGAAGTGGAATAGACGGGTTTTAAACTACATTCAAAATGGTAAACCAAACTCTTATACGTACCTTTGGCTGTCTTTTCACTCCTGAACGAATAGCTTGTGACCGAGTAGTGCGCTTATCCAAGTCACCTACAATATCTCCGACTTGCGTGGTCGCCTCGAGGTAAGGCGTAGGAGTCCAGGGCTCATCTTCCTCTTCGTCTTCGTCGTCTTCCACCCAATCCTGAAGAATATCCCGCGCTAGCCTCCTAGGTTCTGGGGAAGCAGCTAGGTCTTTAGGCAAGTCTCTTATGAACTCCCAGACAGAACTCCAACACTGAGCATTGAGTCGTAAGTCTTTAAAGTGAATACGCAAGTGACGTCGTAGTTCCTTCACTGCCTTCAAAAGTTGGGCGTCGGTCCGTGTTGCCATATGATAGGAAACAAGAACTGCAGTGCCAACTAATTCAACGGGAGAAAATGTCCTAGTTGTTTTCTCATCCAAGAAGTCAGGAGCAGGATCAAAGACGGAGTTCTCCTTGACTACACAACGGTGTTAGATTCGCCCTTCAAGTAGTTATACGCTCGGAAACCTGTTACTTACTTCGATATTTCGTCGCTGTTAATTGGTCAGAACAGGCTTTGACTAGTGTTTCAAATCTATCGAAAATCTCCTTGAACTTCAGCTTGAGTGGCGTATTAATTGGTATCTTATCCTCGAGTAGACGTTCAAGAGCTTGTGGACTAGCTTGTAGTGTTGGCGCGGTCCTGTTAGAGTGTTTAGATTTCCTCTGTTGTCCCATAGTCTCTAGGATCATCGCGAATATAGTCAGAACGATGCGAAAACCAGACGCCCTATTCTGTTTAGACACTGTTTCTATAATTAGCTTAGAAACTCATAGAGTGGGGGACATTAACAGTTCACAACAATCGAGTAATCCTCTTCGAACTGCTTCGCAAAAGCCGCCCATTCTGTAGACTTCGCACGCATCTTTTCAGCCGGTGTCAAGGCGATTCCTCGCTGCACCAGCTGAAACATATTCTCCTCTGTTTCTTGTGGCAACTCATTATACTCATAGCAACAGAGTGTCCTCTTCTTGAAGAAATCTTTGACTGCAGTTGGCATGATAATGTGATTACTGTGAGTCTCCTGACCATTTACCATTGGGTGGCAAAAGTACCTATATACTGTTAGTTGATGCATGTAATGAAGCTGAAATGGTGGAGTACATACCACTTTCTCTGGTTCTTGTCCAAAATCCCAATTTGACCACTCATAAACTTCTGAAGGGCTGTCAAGCGCTGCTTCCCATCGACACATATTCGCTGGTTCATTATCACAGAAACCTCGCCATCAGGTGTCTGTCTTCTTATCATTTTATGATTGAAAATAATAGGCGGAACAAAATAACCCACTACAGATTAGTATTAGTAATGTTTCTTTACAGAATGTGGTAGGTATACATACTTAGAATAGAGCAGATGAGCATTGAAGCACGATGTTCATCCCACACAATTTCCCGTTGATAATCAGGATCTAAAATGATACTTCCATATTCAAGGCATGCTATTAAAAATTCATTTGATGATTTCAGAGTTCTAGGAATCGTGAGACGTACCAAAGAGGTCAGATACATATCTCATCAAAACTACAGGTGCGGAGATTTGCGGTATCTCGAAGGCTATCAGAAATTAGCGTTGCCAAGAGACAGGTAGAGGAGATATACTTCTACAAACGAAGTATTGCACGCCATTTCGAGTTTCCATGACACCTTCAGAATCATCCACATATTCTTCATCGAACCCATCAAGATCTGAGAGGGCGCTGTCATCATCACTACCGTCAAAAGGATCAAAGTCGCTGTTTGCGGCCGGCGGCGCAGGAGCATCAGGCAGTGTCAGATCAATAATCTTGTCTCCAGCTTCCTCTTTCTTGACCTTGGGGGTGTTCTTCGAAGATCTGGGCTGTAGAAATTGAAATAAGTGTGTATTCGGAATATGTTTGGCTTCAACCTTCTACCTCTACACTACTTACTTTTTGAATAATATTCACTGATGTTATAATAGGTATCGAGTCCGGATCTTCTTTGATCTCATGCTTAATATCTGTTTCAACTTCCGGTGAAGAAGACTTCCTGCCCGGTGGGGCCATGCCCAATTATTTAGGATTACCACTCAGTAGGGGAGATCCGACTCGCTCCTAAATTAGGCAGGATGTTGTTCAAAGTTGCTCAGAACTATCAGTCCGTTGGATGAGACGAGTATGAGCTGGTTTAGGAATAATTCGTGGGATAGGCTGGCCAAGATGAGCAGTATCAAGGCTCTGCTAGAGAATGGGTTTTAACTATTTCAATGACGTTGTCTTTTTACTTTTGGGAAACTTCTAGATTTCTTGCTGGATCTAATACCAATCAGAATTAAGACCACTAGCGCATTATCGTGTTAGAGGTGTTGGCTAATCCTTTGGGTAGTCTGACAATGAAGTGTAACCTGGTGCAATGTTAGTTTCCCTGTCAATTTCGAAAATAGTGATGAAACTGCCAAAAAAGAATATATACTTCTGAGGGAAGGCATCGTGATATTCAAAAATAACAGACCAAGTAGTGGTGTAATTTGCAGGGAAATCTTAACGACTATTGCAATTAAAAAGATTCTTGTGATTCACCAACATTTGGTTGCCTGCAAGATCTATTTATGCTTGAAGATATTAACCCAACTCGGATTATGACTTCCTCCACGATTGGGACGCCACATAATACTGTAATATGATTTCATTTTTAAAAATATGAACGGGGCATAAAAATCAGAAGAGACTCATTCCACATGTCATGAGTACCTCTACTGGAGGATAAGCATGCTGCAATAATCGGTAGAGTGGCTCCATCCAGTGTTGGAGACGGATCAAGCAACTAGATATAATTTCATGCAAACAAGAAGTAGTAACGACAAATGCATATAGAATTGCTCCTAGAACGAATTCAAAAACGCCGGCCAAATAAAGATAAAAGTAGCAGTATTCGATACAAGGCAGATGCAATAGAAGCAACGCGACACGTGTTAGGGTCTGACGGATGGGGGATCGTGATAAGTGATGTTGGAAGGGTAAATAGAAGTGTACGTACGAATGTCCCTCTATGCTGCGAGCAGGGATGTAATAAAGACATGTACACAAAATGGACTTCGATGATGTTGTCTACTCAGGAAGCAGCTACATAATTCGGATATCACAGTATCCATTCGTACGGGATGGGATGAGGGGAGGGTGCTTGCTGCTTAGTGGGGTTGTTCTTGGCCACGCTTAACTACTTCAGGCATCCGTCTAATAGGGGAGGGAAGATATTATCAATAAATGATCACAATTAAGTCTACTATGGTTTTCATGGTCAACAGATTATGGGGAAGAAAGCTAAATACTCTTGGATACTGAGGGCGATTATTGAATGAAAAGTAACCCCGCTATTAAAGCAGACGACTAGGACAATAACTTCCGTTACCAGGCAATGTCTGCGATCACGGACGGCATTTATTCAAGGTATCTCGATGACCTCGTTTACTGTTACTTCCAGTATGAACACAATATACCACATAAATACACAATCTGACCTTAGTTCGCCATCGTCATCATTCTCCCTTACCCAATGTTTACAAATCCCACTGTCCAAAGCTCTCTACAGCCCACTCCTTCCATCCCTTGGTCTCACCGGGCAGCTTTATCTTCTCACATTCTCCTCGAGTAACATTCCGCCACTCATCAATAGGGATCCATCCAATGTAGGCACGATCCCCGAATCCACCGATCCAATAAACCTCGGTAACAACTAAACGCACCCATTCACTGGCGTGAATATGGTTTCCAGGCAACCACCACTTAGCATCTTTATGTTTCTTGGTGAAGCATTCCCGAAGCGCGTAGCTCTCTACTTCATCCTCAGGTATCTTCTCCAAGTAACCCAATAACGCAAATCTAGGCAGGCTTGCTGCAGAATATGGAACAGCCTGTCTGTTTAAGCCTAAACGTGCTGAGGGGGCGTATGGAGGTTCCCAACTCATTGATAACGATATGTTGGAACCTGCAGCAACATTTTTAAAGGTCGTTGCAATTGACATAGAGAGGATGGTAGGGTTTCCGCTGGGTTCGCAGTCTGCAATATAGTCGGGAAGTCCGATTGATAGTCCACCAACATCTTTGGGACGGTTTTCAAACAAGGCAGGTTCCTCATCCTTATCGGAGAAGGGGAATATTGTAGATAGGGTGCCGATGGGGGTAAGATGTAGGATTCGACGAGCCAAAATTGCAGACTCGCGGGAGGTAGGGATTTCATATGCTAGGCAAATTTATCAATATTCCTATAGCACAAAAGTTGTCTGGAATCAAACCTGTCTTTTCCTCCTGTGAGGCGGCGAGAGCAACTAGTGCCCAGAGGTAAAGGATGCTAGAGAAGATCATGTTGGAGGAGCAACAATTACCAATGAGTAAGAGGGAACACAAAACAGAAGAAAATTGAATATTCTATAATTGTTGAGAATCCAGTCCTCTCACAGAAGGTAGTTAAATAGACATGATGTGATTTTGGCTGAGAACCAAGACCTTACGATGGATGCACCGGCACCTCGGCCAAGGATAAAGGACCATCTGCTGATCAATCTGATAAGATTAAAACACTTGGCATGGCTTTTCAGGAATGGGATGGAAGCCTGATGGAGGAAGAGAACCACCGCCATAGTGGAGAGTAAGCTGCAAATTATATGGGGGAAAGAGCTTATAGAGAGAGTTATTAAAGTGAAGAAGGGCTACAAATGGAATAGTTGGGGCGTTTATTGCACATGCAAGTGTTGGTTAGAGTTTTCTTTGGCTGCTCAGCGGCGACCTCTGGTGTAAAACGTTTTACTTTCTTGCGAATCTCAGATATTATTATCTCCATTAAAGCTTTAAAGGAAACATGAGTGCAGAACTAAATAAAATGCAAAAAGTATGGCTGTAGATGTTAGGAAACATAGATGCCAATGATATCTGTCACGTGATATAATAGTGGGCCATGGATGCCGGACTAGCTTAGCGAGCGACTCCTCCCACACGAAATCCATCTCAACGTCCCAGAGCAAAGTTACGACACGACAACAGCAACCTGTGAGTACTCATCCACCCATCACATTTCCATCAGCATAACCACGGTGGAATTATCTACCGGGTCGCTCAACATCGAGAATCCGTCCACATACGAGTCCAAGGAGCCGATAGCTAATCCTCCGTCACTCTAGATCGGTAACTCAAATCCGATAAACCGCAATCATGGGAAAAGTCCACGGATCCCTCGCCCGTGCCGGAAAGGTCAAGTCTCAGACACCAAAGGTACGATAATATTTAATTTTGGGGATGAAATGAATGAAGGAAGAGCCCAGGATCGTAGTGGCAAACTAGGCCAAGCAGCTTCGATATGCTTACGACGGGGGCTGGGTCTTCAACAAGATTAGGAGGATTATGTGCTGACAGATGTAACAACAGGTCGAGCCTCAAGAAAAGAAGAAGGTCCCTAAAGGACGCGCGAAGAAGCGTATACAATACACCCGCAGATTCGTCAATGTCACCCTCACTGGTGGCAAGAGGAAGGTTTGTGTGCCCTAGGTCGTGTCAAGACAAAGTATCTAACAAGAATCATCAGATGAACCCCAACCCTACCGGCAAGAGCGGATAAAGAATCAAAGGACTGGGGCGTTGGGTGGAGGATGTGAGATGGAACTTGATCAGTCCTGCGGTCGCTTTCAGTGGGATGATACGTTCTACAAAAATAGCACCGTCGGTTCTGGGAAGATGGAATGCATCTCGATGGCGCAATTGTACATTTGACGACGGCTTTCTGCTTCTGCTTGGTCAAATACATGGTTGATCTTCTCCCTACTTATACTATTATGCAATACTTTGTGACGGTGACCTTACGACTTCTCCATTCTCGATTTAGGGGTACATAATTGCAGCTATCTTTGGCGATAAGCAATAGAAAGCGATAGAGTTCTGAACACACCTTCAGCTCGACAACGCAGAAACAACTCTAGCTGCATTTCCCAGGGCAATCCTCCTGAGATGCAATTTGGCTGCTTTACACATCCAAATTCACATACCTCGTTTTCATATCTATTTTATAAATTGTGGAAGCCTACAGGATGGGATATAGTGCACAAGCAAACATCCCTAATATCCAACATAGACAGTAATTGAGAACAGTACCAGGTTTCAGCTTATATAAAACTCTTAATGCTAGCATGCTACGGGACTGGCAAAGGCATTCATGCGGCATCTTGTTTTGCAATGATCATTCTGCTTTTTATTTACTTCCAGCGAGTGCTACATCCCAAATCTTCCAATTGTGTTTTTTCAAACTCAACAGCAAATCTGCTCAAACTCCACGATGAACTCCATTTTGTAGGTTGGTAGTATCCTATTTTCTCCATATCTCAACATGACATCTTGATTACTCCACACCCATGTGGCAAAGCTCGCCATCATTTATACTGCTGCTTTCCCAACACTGTTTTATCAAATAGCGTCAACATTCATGTCATTGTACTCTGAAACTACATGTAGTTAAGACATCGATCAAAAGCTGCCATGCACGCTCCTTAATATTTGGCCAGTGCCCTTGACATCAAACGTGCCAGATTTCCTAACTATATAGTTCGTCTATGGGACCGATATTCTCATACTGGAGACAAGAGGCGTGCGGAAGTGAGAAAGTACCGTGATTTTTGATTGATGGCCGAATGTTTGCTACACACGATGTCTCTTTATGCAACAGTTCTTTCGAGCTCCTTTGATTTTTAAGAGATGTGAGCTCTTGGGAGCTAGCCTAGGAGGAGTTGATACTCTTTCTGTGCGTCAATATGTTTTCCTTTGCTGTGATATGATGTGCTGAGGAGCGAAGGCCATTCTATTGCCTATGTCTCTCTATCATTAGGTCGATCCATGCTGATGCATACTCTACATTCATTGAAGTGCAAAATGCCTAAAAGCGCGCGCTGTTTCGTATCCCTTACCTGTAAATGAATCTATGCAATAGCTTCTCATCATCTTATCTCTGCGATACAAATTCAGTGTTTCTCCTCCAAGTACATTTGCTCGATGTGCAACGGTTTCCGGCATCATTGCTTGCGTTTCAGGTACCGGTGGAATTCGAAGACTCGCTTCTGGAAGAATTCCTCCGAGTGATTTACAAAAGGCAAATTCAGAGGGATATATATATATATATATATACACCTAGTCTAGAGTTGGCAAGTGATGTTAATGTGGAGATTTTGGCCCAATCCAATTTAAGCGAAGCTTCCCCCTTTTCTCCTTTGGAGTAAAAAAAAAAAGAAGGGAA
>Ga0247734_1001821_pt1 | contig 15325 bp, 12 predicted proteins | sample UWRJL103311B2_FD_180933 | JGI IMG/M metagenome (GOLD analysis project Ga0247734, IMG submission 180933) | Plant litter microbial communities from Arlington Agricultural Research Station in Wisconsin, United States - UWRJ-L103-311B-2 | ecosystem: Environmental > Terrestrial > Plant litter >... | reverse complement strand
TGAGGGGTGCAGTCAAGTCGAAGAGTGTGATGGAAGGATTTTGGAATCATCCTTGAGCGCCAGATGTGGAATCAGTATGCGCTGAACATACAATCTAGACACAGAAATATTCTACCCATTTGCTTGGCTTGCTGCGTCAGGAATACTTCACATCTTAATCAACTCACCGTATGCCTAGCACATTCAAAATTGTTCGTAAGCACAATCAGCCAGGGAGTTAGAAGTTTGTAACACAATCGAGACTTGAGTAGTTCAAAAATCATTCCCCCTTATCCCACCAATATATATATCCAATCCTCCAGTCTAAATGAAAACATTTATCAATACCGACAGAAGATATGAGGGAAGTATTGCATACGGCCTTGTCACGAATCCACCAATCTTGCGTTAGTCACATGGAACATAATCGAAAGCTCCAATTTCAACTGAAGAGGCCTGTAATCAACATTTGAGACTTTGAACTGTCGAGGAACCTGATACCTTTGGCGAAGTAAGGGGTATCTCTGTAAACAAAAAACATCCAGACAGTGTCGCCAGACGTAAATTCAAACATAACAGGCCATACACTTTGCAAGAAGCTATGACCTTGTCAATGCCCGAGACGGAGGAGACAGCCAAGGAATTGAGAGGAAACGCACAATAACACATCAGTTTTAAAAGTTTATGCTCATGTGATTGAATCTACCTCGATTACTGTCGAGAATCCTAGTAAAAGAAACAGCAGGGCTAATGGTGGTGAAGCATACCTTTGTAAGGGAAAATCGAAATTAAGCAAAAGCTATACCACACTAAATTATTACTGAAATTTCATGCTTTACAGAAGTTTAAGTGGTATCACAATGAGTGTGATCATCATATTGCATTGCTCATGGGGTACGTTGAGAATTAAATTACGGTATAGCTGATGTTAATATGTTAGCTGGGCAGCTTGGCCAAGGATGACTCCCAAAGAAGAGATTCGAAACTAGCGTCCGGGGATTGCAACTGTTGATGGACCCTGGAACAAATTGAACGTATAGAGGTATTGAAACTTCAATTTGCGAGAGCTACCGACTCAGCGTTCGATGGCAATCACCGTAGCTGTTAGGGTAGGTTGGCTTATACAGAACAAGCTGAACGGGACACGATTCGGTTATGGAGTTTGATATCCGATGACCCGATGATTTGGCACCGTTCCATGTGCATTAGCCTTGATATCTTGGAATGAATCAGATGCTAAGGTGTTGTCACTGATTCCAGGAATTTGTTTCATTTCTTTATTTTAGAAATAATGCGTAAGGTGAAACTCGTCGGAATAAGAAAGTTGTCCATGAGCATGGGCAGTAGGTGAAAAAATACGTCAAAAGTAAACATGTCAAAGGGCCTGCAATTTGAAGTGTTTAGGACTGGGATTGAAGACGAGGTAGAAAGTGGCTGTTGAAATCTCTAGTACAATATGTCTAGTTATTCGGTAGAATTATAACTTGATAGTTGAAGTCCGAAGAGAAACTTTGGAAAAGCATTTCTTTTTGGATCAGGATGGGTGTTAAGTGCAATAGTCATATTCATTGGTCAGAAGCCTTGTGTGTGTTTGAAGTAGGTGCAAAGCCCAGGTTAAAACATAGGAAACACGTGTATTGAAACACGTGTACCCGCTAAGTTTACTACTATGATAGCAATTATCCCGCTGTGAAGGAAGAGTTGTCTGATCATCAGTGCTTGCGTATGCCGCAGTTTCTTGGCTTTGTACCCCAAAGACCAAACTTACATCCTTTCTACCTGCCAAGAAAAAGAATACACTGATATCACTAACCAACAAAAGGTCTCCTTGACGTCAATTATCCCAAATAGAAACCTATCGTAGACAAGACAGTCAATTCTTAAGAAGGTCGGACCTGGAACATAACAAGACACCAACACACTCTATTTTAGGACATACTTAGGTAGCTGTCAAAAGCCAAGCCTCCAGGCAGATTCTTTACATAGCAAGGGTGACGGCGTAGTTTACTTTTAGATGGACCCCAGGACTTGAAAGGACGTTGGCTACTGGTCTGTTTTATTTTCCTCGCATCTACTCAGTCGAACGAGAGATGGCTAAATATCCCGTTCTAGCTATTCACACAACGCTTGCTCTTAGTGTGGAACTCTCACATCTTGAAATTCCGAAGGCTGTGATGCCGGAAGTTAAGGAGAAGAAGGATTTTACGCAAATGTCCAATCTTTCGAAAGGTCTCGGCTCTATGCGCACCTATTTAAGCTATGTACGGCGTCTTTTATGGGATAGGGAGCATCTATACGGCACAGGCGAGAGTCCATATCAGATATTGACCTATGATAAGCTGCGGGAAAGCATGTTACTGAAATTCCTGCATTAAAACTTCTTGGAGACCCACGTACCGAGTCAGTGCTATCGCTTATATGCTACGCTTGTACACTACTGTCCCGCAATATATCAGGATAACAAGCATGATAAGATATTACTGTATATTGATTTGTATGCAGTGTTATACGGTCGGTGGGATGGCGGAAGAGCGGAATGGCGCGCGCTAATCAAGTTCCGGCCGTGTGGTGCGGGGTTGGTTGGTCGGGCATACCCGCCCCGCCCGCCGCCACAATTCGCTAATGTCGTTTAAGGTTACTTACTCCGTACCACTTACCACTGCTCCACTGTTCCACTGTCCAATCTATATTTAAGCTTTTACCTACCAATAAGCTAATTTAGAGGAACTCACTAATTTACTCTATCCCCCTGGATCCGATTACCCCATTCTGTCATTAAATCTATTGTATACCAACGGATGAGGAAAGTAGCATTCCCTCTTTGTGGACTTCAAAATAGCGCGGCTCTTCCGATGCCAACTTAATAAACATTACTCGTACGGTGTTCCATTCAAACACACGATATTGCATGACATGGCGTCTGGGGTCTGGCTTTGCCCCGGCCCATTAACATGCTTCTCGCATGGCTTCCAAGGTCCACGTTGCTGCTGCACGCAGTCCCATGGCTCGTGGCTCCTTCACACGTGTGCAGGGTCTGTTGACTGGAGGGAAATGCGTGTGTTATTGATTGACGTACAACCATAGCAAATTGGACCTTGGGTATGACTCGCCTTTATAAAGAGGAGTTATGTTCCATCTCCAGACTCGACCGCCAGAGACTTGTAGCACGCTACAAAGGTTTCCAGTCGATTCAAGTTCAAGAAAACTCTGCTCTTCTCCAGCATCTCAATGGCGTCCCGAAAATCAACCATTATCACCATCGCGTGGCGGGCGTTGCAATTTTCAAGTCTTCTGGGCCTTGCAGAGTCCGCAGCAACTCCGCAGATACCTAGATGTGGATGCGACAATACGTTTGACTATGTCATTGTTGGGGGTGGAACCGCCGGTCTCGTGATGGCATCACGTCTGTCCGAAAACCCTTCTGTGACCGTGGCAGTAATCGAGGCTGGTGATTTCTATGAAAATGGAAGTGGAAACGGAAGTGCAATTCCAGCCAACGACGCCTTGTATAACGGCAAAAACCGGACTGATACAAACCCGGTCGTGGAATGGGGCTTCACCACGACTCCTCAAGCAGTAAGCTCTTGCAATACAAATGCTTTCTATCTAGAAGATATAATTGACGGTTACAGGGTGTCAATGGCGATGTCATTCATTATGAACGAGGAAAGACGGTATGCCCTTTGATGTTCTTTCCTTACTGTTCCTCCACTGACATATCTGTAGCTTGGTGGTTGCTCTGCTCTCAATTTTATGGCATACACGCGACCAACGGTTGGATCACTCCAGATGTGGGCCGATGCAGTGGGAGACCAATCTTATACATATGACAATCTCCTCCCCTACTACCTCAAAAGTCTTAATTTTACCCCGCCAGATATGAGCAAGAGGATGGCAAATTCAACTCCCTCGTTTGATGTTTCTAGCATAGCTGGAAATGGCTTACTTGATGTGACGTACCCAAACTATGCTCAGGGACTTGCTACCTGGGTTGAGAAGGCATTAGCTGAAGGTGGTATCGATCCCATAAACGGATTTACGAGTGGTAGTCTCATTGGTTCGAGCTGGATCCTTGACACTATCAATCTTACGACGGGCTTCAGAGAGTCTTCATCAACAGCCTTTTTGCGGCCTTTCTTGGACCGGCCAAACTTAGCAGTCTTCACCAACACCCTTGCCGAAAAGATCATCTTTAGTGGTACTAAGGCGACTGGAGTGGAAGCATCTGGTGCGAAGGGGACATTGACTATCTCGGCAAAGAAAGAAGTCATTCTCTCTGCCGGAACATTTCAATCGCCTCAGCTCTTGATGGTGTCAGGGGTGGGACCCGCCGATGTGCTCGCAAAAAACGGTATCCCTCTTATAAAGAATCTTCCAGGAGTTGGTCAGGATATGAATGATCATATTCTCTTTGGTATTACTTATCGCGTCAACGTTCAGACCTCAACAGCTCTTTTCTATGGAAATGGCTTCCCAAAAGCAGCCGAGCAATTTTTTGCAACACAGGATGGTCAAATTTCGAGCCCCGGGGGAGATTTCTTGGGATTTGAGAAAGTTCCAAAAGATTTGCAGGCCGGCTTTTCGGCTAGCACTCTAGCAGGTATGTCTTATTTTGTTTGGTTTATTCGAGCATTTGTGTCGTGGGTAGCGGCAATGTTCAACTACGGTTAGCTAATTATGATTGTTTCATCTCTAGATCTTGCAAAGTTGCCAGCGGATTGGCCTGACTTGGAGTATATTTCTCTTCCTGCATATGTGGGAGACTATTGGAATCCAGGATCTGCCTCTCCACTCGATGGATTCCAATATGGCAGCATCATGGCAATCTCAGTTTCGCCAATGGCCCGTGGAAACATATCGATCTCTTCAGCCAGCATGAAAGACCAGCCTCTAATAAATCCAAATTGGCTGACAACAGAGACCGATCAACAGGTTGCCATAGCTTCCTTCAAGCGCGTGCGTCAATTCTTCAACACCAAGGTTTTGCAGGAAAATCTATTGTTAGGTGGAGAACAATTCCCTGGGGAAAATATCACCACTGATGCCGATATTCTTGCCTCTATCAAGAAGAACATGAATACTTTGTATCATGCCACCTCGACAAACAAGATGGGCAAAGCAGATGATGGTCTTGCGGTGGTGGATGTTCATGGCCGTGTTTATGGCATGCAAAATCTCCGTATTGTTGATGCTTCTGTATTCCCATTTCTCCCACCAGGCATGCCTCAAAGCACTGTTTACATGCTGGCAGAGAAGATCTCTGATGACATCAAGAATGGCTCATGAGGAAATACATATGAAGTTTTGTGAAACCAGTTTGTTATTTAAACTTATTTAATGGATCCTCCTAGAACAATATAATCTTCCACACCCAGTAGTTCCAGCAGCTTAATACTAGGCGGTTAAGTTACTTCTTTTTGATCCTAGCATTCAATCCTGTTTGTTTAAAGAACCAAGAGTTCTTAAATGTAAATTTTGAAGGATCAAAGATCTCAATCTACAGGGGAGAACATATCAGCAAATTTCTTTAAAACCATAAAGGCGAGTGGAAATTGCAAAAGAAGACAAATAAGCTTACCTGATAGTTCAGAAGAAGAGCTGGAACTATCTTTTTCATTTCTAGGAACGCAATGTGTTTTCCAAGACACACACGCCTTCCAGCGCCGTACTACATCTACGTCAGCAAGTCAAAGCTTCGGAACCAACCATATTGTGAGTATTGAAGCCTATCAGAAGATGTCAAACTGACCGTTAACATGCAACCTTCTAAATTCCTGCGATCCTCTTCACTATGAGTTAACCATCGCTCAGGGCGCCACTCCTCAACATCCTCTCCAAAAGTCGGTTCATGCCTGTTTACTACATATGGGTTACAGCCCACAACCGTCCCACCTGGCAGGAGCTTCCCACAAACAGCGATACCTCCCTCCGGTACAACTCGCTCGAGCGGTAAACAGAATGGGGGGTGTAGGCGTGATGCTTCCTGCACGCAGGCGTCTAGATATGGCAAATGTTGTACGACGCTGTAAGCTGGAATGGGCCCAGAGGCACCCGCTTCAGTAAGCTCAGTTGTGAGGCGCTGCATTGAAGCCGGGTGGGTCAACAAATTGAACCAGAGACGCTGTAAGACAGCGCCTGTGGAATCTGAGCCAGCAAATACATTTGAGAATGTCCAGGATGTCACAGCCCTGGATTACCTCTCAGATTAGTTTCATGCCAATCTAAGAATATGCAAATCGAGGGGAAAGAGGATTTACCAGGGCGGGATTGAGGGGTTGTCAGCTTGAAGTTCCATGAAACGCGATAACATGTCTCGATGGCTCTCCTTCTCGTGGACTGATTTTTCGTCACCCATTTTGTGTCTTTCGGCGATGAAACCTCCAGCAAGTTTCAGAACGCCGAGACCAAATGGTGGCCGCCAGTTTGCTATCCATGGGTTTTTGTTCCACCAGTCGTCAAGCCATGGTATCTGTGTCCACTTCAAGCAATAATATCAGCGTTCCGCCTGGAAATGGAACCATGTATGAGTACTTACAGGTGCCACAGTCAGCATATAGTTCCAAATTGTTTGCAGCATCCCATTTATATCCGTCCCAGAGTCCAGGAATCCATATCTTTTGGAAAATGTGAGCGTTCCCATGACATCAAAAGCATAGTACTGCAGCCAGTTCCCTAAGTTGAACGGATCGTTCGTCTCGACAAACCGCTCATTCATTTGTTGCAGGAAAACTTCCAAGACCTCGTCGACGTGTGCCTCATAAGTAAGCGCACTGCTAAAGGAGAATAGAGGAGCTATGGGGCTTTTTATTTGTTTGTGGAGCTGTTCGTCTCTTGTGTTAAAGACGGCTGGTAAGGCTCCCGTTTTGCTGTATGGCATTAGAGCTCTGTAAAAGTTTCCCTAGGTAGAGATCATCATCAGCCATCACAACTTTCCTCGTATGACAGAATTTTTACCTTGGGGAACCCAGGACGCATTGGATAGATAGTCGGGATAGCGGCGGGATCTGAGATCGAAACCATATTTGGCCCGAACCGCACTATGTCTCCATACTTCTTATGCAATTCTAGATGAATTTCTTGAGAGCGACCACTTTTCACCCACCAGATCCGGGGAAGATTTGTGAAATTGGCCCAGAATGGGCCTGGGATATGTCTCAACCTCCAGTACGTGGATAGAAAGTTGAAACAGAGGAGAGCGAGTGCAACCCCGACAACCCCAGCTATATTGCTTGAATCAACCATCTTGGTTGGAAGTATCTCGTTGCTTTTGATTCATTCCACGATAGAAGAGATGGAAGTCACTATGTTAAGCTCTTTTTGTGCAAGACTCTCCACCCATGGTTGAATAGAACCCGGAAGTAGAACACGATATGCTCTGGTATCTGATCACTTCTTAACCCATGTCAAAGCCACTCAAACAAACCCTGCATCTGTAGGACCCTGCATCCGTAGGACCCTGAATTTGTAGGCATTTCTTAGCTATGTCAGGTGCATGCATGATACAGGGTATTGACATAAAAATGCGCCCCACATCACGATGTCTCCATGGACTCCTGTGCATTATACCCCCGTAAGTCAATAGCACTTGCTTATAGTGCCGAAACACGCCCCCCCCAAAACAAGTCTTGGCTGCTGCTTGTTCATACGTTGGGTATGTAGTGGCCATAATGCTACTGTAGAGTATGGCTACCGCAGAAATTTTGAAATTCCCACGATACTAGATTTATTACCTCTTGGGCACGATACAGTTGCCCAGCATCTTTATATCCTGTCATCATGTTTCAACGGGCTTCGTTTGACTCAAGTTGTCCTCCGGAAAATGGCCAAATTCGTACCATTCCTGAACTTATCGAATACAACGCTCGCGTAAACCCTAACCACCCTTTCTGCTTGCAGGCACAAAAATCCACAGATCTATTTGCTAAGAAGCTGGAACTATTGACCATAACCCACCTGCAATTGAAAAATGCAATTTTACGCTGTTCTGAATGGTTTAAGGAGAGTATCGAAGGCTTGGAACTGCCAAAAATAAGTAGTGGTGGTAAAATAACTAAAGGCCGCCCTGTTGCTTTGTTTATAGGGAGTGATGTGGGCATGCTTTTCCACTTGTTCGCTCTGATGGGCCTTGGCGTTCCGGTACAGATCCGACTTCACCTTCCTGATAATTGTTCAAGACAGGAAACTACTTGAGAATTTAAAAAGTTCTAATCTTTAATAGGTCATATTACTTTCGGCGAGGTTAACACCTGATGCTATTCATGCATTGCTACTTGAAAACAATGCCACGGCTCTTGTTACGTCTCCTAATCTGAGTTCTACAGCACAGAAAGCCTTGTCGATATTCGATGCAACGGGATCAGTCCCATCATTGCACATAAACTGCACATATGAATTCTTTCTCGCGGATACATCGACATCTGAAGGGATAAGCATTTGCTGCCCAGGATCTTATGTATCAGACAGTGATCGACAAGTCCTTATCTTGCACTCTTCTGGCACCACGGGTTTACCAAAGTCCATATCCAACTCTCATCGTTACTTGCTTGGGTATTCAACGTGTTCTGATTTTACAAATGAAGATCAAGCACAGGGATTGAATATTACAACATTGCCACTCTATCATGTGAGTTGTTTCGTGAGTATGCTGCTCCCAATCAAGCTAATCATGCATTCAACTCTAGGGATGGGGTCTTGTGCCTATCTGCGTATCTTTGAGAATTGGCAAGGCCATTTGTCTTCCTATTCCATCCACGATCCCTACAGGGCGGTCAACTTTAGAGCTTCTTGAAATTTCTGAAGCTCGCTCATTGATGACGGTCCCATCAACCCTTGAGGACGTTTATGAGCTCCCAAAGAATGAAGGTCTTGAGATATTGAGGAATCTGGATTTTGTTGCTTGCGGTGGAGGTCCACTAAAACCATCTGTTGCAGAAGCACTTGCTGCATTTGGCGTCAAAATCGTCAACTCGTACGGAATTACTGAGGTGGGCCCGATATCCGTATTGTTTGCACCTTCACCAGGTCATGACTGGCACTTCTTTCGGTTACGCCCAGACATAAATGCTGATATCGTCCCAATTCCGAGAAGTCAAACTAATGAGCTTGAACGATGTCGGTTAGTCATCAAACCAGCTGGTTGGGATATCACCTTCGAGCCGGGAGATGAGTTCTTTCGCAATCCTAAGAATCCTAATAAAGAATTACGACCAGCAGGACGAACAGACGATCTCATTATTCTTGCAAATGGGCAAAAGGTATCTCCTGGGGCGATGGAGATAATGTTATCCGAAAGAGACGACGTCAAAGCAGCGCTTGCATTTGGAGATGGATGTCTACAAATTGGTCTCATTATCGAGCCGGCAGCATCCATACATTTAGATTCCCACAAAGCATTCGTGAATGCAATTTGGCCTAGTATTATTCAAGCCGGCGGGAAGATGGAGCGCCATGCTCAGATTTCAGAGAGGGACGCCATCATTGTACTAGAGCCCGGGAAGAAGTTCCCTCGGTCCGACAAAGGTGCTGTTTTACGACGCGAAACATATCAGTTGTTCGCAGAAGACATTAAACATGCTTACACACTCTTAAGCAACTCAAAAGTGGAGAATATCCTGGATTTATCAGATATCACAGCCTTACAGGACAGTATGAAGGTTTTGATACATAGCTACCTTGGTTGGGACGATTTCGATATAACTGCAGACTTCAATAGGGATCTGTTTGAGCTAGGGATGACTTCTTTGCATGCCACTGGTCTTCGTCGTTCACTCTTCGCGGCACTTTCGGCTACTGAATCAAGTGATTATGCACAGAAGAGAATACCCCAAGATTTTGTGTACGCTTACCCAACCATATATAAGATGGCTAGTCAACTTTTGGGCAAAGATAATTCCCAGAAAACCATTTCCCGGGAGGATAATATAGACTATTTTATCCAAAAGTACGCAGGCAACTTTAGAACCAGGGAACCACAATCCGCACACCAAGGTGGCCCTCAATCAGTTGTTCTGTTAACAGGGAGCACCGGAAGCCTTGGCGGACACCTTCTATCACATATGGCTGCTAGGGATGATATAAAGTCGATCATATGCTTAATCCGCAAGACCGATCAAGATCCACAAGAACGTCAAGCTCGAGCTCTAAAGGACAAAAATATCGAGCTCTCAGCTGCGGCATTTTCTAAAGTTGTAGTATTTGCAGTTGATGCTAGCCAAACCTCTCTCGGACTGCCATCTGAAGACTACTCGAGACTCCGTGAACAGGTCACTCATATTGTACATGCTGCCTGGCCAATGGATTTCAAAAGGGGTGTTGCATCCTTTGAATCACAATTCCAAACTTTGTTCAATCTTTTGAATCTTGCACAGGAAATTAGCAGCTGCCGACCAGATATCATACCACGATTCCTCTTCATCTCTTCAATTTCGGTCGTAGGCAAGTATCCAGCCCAGTATGGGCGCCGAAGTGTTCCCGAGGAGCCCATGCAAGACAGCCAATGTACTCTTTCGTTTGGATATGCTGAAGCAAAGCTAATCTGTGAGAAAATGATTGAAAAAGCTTCAGAAACTTTTGGTGACACAGTTGAGTCCATGATTATTCGAATTGGACAGATCTCGGGGGCTCAGAAGAGTGGCTATTGGTCAATACAAGAGCACATACCGGCGCTTTTAAAGTCATCAGAAACTATCGGCGCTTTTCCTGCACTTGGCGGGGTATGTTTGGGAAATGACTCCTTTGATATCCCTTACAGAATTAACGCTGATGATGTAACAGACTGCCGCTTGGCTCCCAGTTGATTCCGCTGCTACTTGTCTTAGTGAACTGTTACTAATTCGCTCTTCTCCAAAACGCCTCATATATCACCTTGAAAACCCCGTTCGGCAGTCATGGCACGACCTTTTGCTCAGTCTCTCCCGAGATTTTAAATCTATCCTCTCCATACCATTCTCAGAATGGATAGAACAAGTCGGAGCCTTGCCTGAAGAGGAGAATGGAAAGAACCCTGCGAAGGCGTTGCTGCAATTCTTCGCAGCTGACTTCCAGCACATGGATTGTGGGGGCGTAGTCCTGGATATGGATTCGACACTGTTCGCTTGCCCCAGTCTACGAGACATGGGTTCTGTGAGCGATGAAGTCTTGGAAGCCTATGTAAATAGATGGAAAAGCGCTAGATTCCTGAGTTGAGGTATTTTCTTTTACCTAGGCGCAAAATCTTTTCACAACTATCTGTTAGAAGATACACGTATTGATACTGGTTGATATGATTATTATCTAACTAATGGGGAGCTAAGTTATATATATATATATATATATATACAAGAATGTAAGGCTGGAAAGTCTTGGCAATATGCACTCATTTCCACACTATCTGCTATATCACTCGCTACCTGATATATGATGTACATTTAAGTTTGCGAGACATTCTTTCGAGCTTAATTTCGCCTTCCTTCTACCTGTCCACAGTAATATCATGTCTTACGTGAATCTGGCCTTGTCGGGGTAGATCTAGCCCACTTTCAATGTCCTCTCTACTGTCACTACTTTGAATATTTACCTTGTTTTCATGAAACCCATCTCCCGTAGTAGTTAGTTCGAAAGTATCACTGTCTCGATGCCGAGAATAGCCCACGTTGGACCTCGTTACAGCGGTGTTGAGACTGCCACCTTTTGTGTTGTATGTATCATTGCTGCTAGCCTTGCTGTTGCCAATGGTGGTAAGACCCATTCTTCTGCGTGCTCTGATAAGAAGAGGTCCGTAGGTGAGTAGAGAACAGCTGAGGAGGCCAATGATAGGTTCAGCAGCTGACCAAAGCCCAAGACTAACATGAGTCCCTTCATTTTGTTAGTAAGAAATTGAAGTGCCGGCTTGTGAAACTTACAGGTAAAATCCTCGTTTGTTAAAGTGAGAGTGTTTTCCAGTCGGACAACACTGATTATGGTAACCAGACCACCAAGTAAGAAGACACCGATAACGCCAATACGTTGGGGTCTTTTCATCTGAGTACCCCAGATAGTCCGAACTGGGAGAGCGAGAATGGCAATATCAAAGACCAGTGTTGGAATGGACTGAGCAATGAAAATGGACGTTGGATTGATACATTTCCCTGGAATGTTCATCCAAGCAGCAGATACAGGTGCGCAGCGGAAGATGAAAGCAAACTGTGTTGCAATCACCCATGCTACAATGAGTGATCCAATTGCGTAGCAGCTGAGCCGAAGCCAGCGGACGACGGGGAAGACGCGGACGTAGAAGGATAGAAGAGATAGTTTGAAGAATGCTAGACCAGGATTATAGAAAAGCAAGACGATGTAGATATTGAGCTGGTAAAATTCGAGGTTGCTGGGCGATATTTGTGCCATATGCCAGCCATAAGTGCGCCTCGAAGTCATAATAATATCAACAATTGGACTTGCTAGAGCAAATGGCTGTACGCTAATTAGTAGATGCAAGACTGTGAATATAGAATCGGCCTAAGCATAATCATGAACAAAAAGCACTTACCACGCCTGCTAGAGCAAACCAGTCATCCCACCAGAACCCAGCCCCAGAAATGGATCGCGCATAGAAACGCAGTGGCACGGTGACCAACGGAAGGATAATGAATAAGACACAGACAGCATAGACCATGGGTCTCTGGTTCTCTTCAAGATACCCAGCATCTTGCGGTGTTAGCATAATGGGCAGTAGGGTAGTCACGTATAATGTAGAGTTCAAGTAGCAGACGTTGAGGGCGCAATGGAGCTATTCTTCAATAGTTAAAAAATTTCAAAGTGGCTAGAGCTTCAAGAACTTATACTAAATACAATTCGGCAAAACATCGAACAATGAGAGGGTAAGCGAACCTGGGCTTTGTCAAGGTCGGCATATAGTTGACACTCGGTCAAAACCAGCACGTTTCTACTGCAGGAACACCACCGTTTCTCAGTAGGAATGGAGAGGTATTGGCACTCACAAGGTAGGCTGCAGGACTTAAGGAGAGAATTGATTGAAAGGTGGTGTAGTATACCCGCCTTTCCTCCCTCTTTTCCAGGGTATCCGTGAAGCTTGATAGAGAAATGTAACTCTACGAGGCGATGGGACTACGCTAAAGAGGACACATGCAACAGAACCAAGGCAGAATGGTCACCTAATGCATGCATATTTATGTATCAGTGTGACAGAGAACGAAACATCATAAACGTGTTATAAACCCAGTGTACTGTACTGCCCCTGACTATCAATCCTGCCTCGTTGCGGAGTACTCACGCTGCGATCATACTGAGTGCTGCAGACGGAGATATTCATACCTTAGTCTTAATAGGGTTAAGGGATACATACCCCGATGGTCAAAAGATAAGCCAGGAACACTGCCAATATATAAAGCCAGGTTTATATCTTTAACCCACTAATATGTAGATAACATAAAAACTACCTCTAAAGAAGTGCACTGCGTCTTTCATTAACCTTAACTGATTATGCACGCAGGAGCCTTCACTAATCCATACTCATTGCACCACTACGGGGTCGGGGTGCATCGTAACACCAAGTTTGTGGATCAGAACAGCAACCCAAGATCAAAATCACTTATCAGGAAATGGAACTTTGCCGAATTAATGCCTTGATTAGGGCCGATATACTGTAATAGAAAGGGAACCACTCCGAGTGAGAGTTATAAGCTTGTATTACCAGATTATCGGGGTTATGACTCGCTACCATGCGAGTTCCCCGCCGCTATGTCGTACTGCAGGCCAGAACAGAAGGGAGCGGCGCAGCGACGTAGATTTAATTTTATCCTTGCCACGGCACGGTAGGATGCAAGTGATGGCAGGCTGCGAGGGAGCCTGCCGGCAGATTAATATACAAGTACCGCAATATTGATGCAGCCCCTGCGTTACTTCTACTGTGCACGCAGTTAACGGCGCATGCATGCAATCTATGTACAACCTTCGTGTCGGCCGATAGCTCCGGACCGCGATGGGCCCGAGCTGCAGGTGCATTATCCAAATCTAGTGGTAGACTAGGAAACATTCGATTTTGATATATACAACATACTAAACCCATCAGGGCTAGGGTGATGCTATCCTCTTCTCAAATCAAAAGGACAGCGTTCTTGAATATGATATACTTCCAATAGTTTGCTATCACAAGACACGTTTATTTCCTCTTATCTGTTCATCCAAGCTTTTAAAAAGATTTCACCTACTTTTTCCAACAATGATGGATTCCGGAGAATATGAATATGTCATTTGCGGAGGGGGACAAGTAGGATGCGTACTGGCATCGCGCCTTTCTCAGCAGGGCTGTAGCGTTGCGCTCCTCGAAGGAGGCTCCGAAAATTACTCTCCACAGATCATGAGTCCGGTGGCGGCTCCCCAATTGCACAACACCCCTGTTGAGTACAATTTTATGTGCACCAAACAGCCTGGACTTGACAACCGCGCAATTCCCACTTTTGCTGGCCGAATTCTGTCAGGCTCGAGCGCTGTCAACTATGGCCTATGGACGCGAGGTCACTCAGTTGATTACGATTGCTGGGCCGAGCTTGTTGGAGATGATCGTTGGAGCTATAAGCGTCTCTTGAAATATTTCAAGAGGTCAGAAAGCCACCATGATCCTAAAGGCGATCCAGAACAACATGGCTTCAACGGGCCAATCCAGACCACTGCGGGTGCCAGACGTTATCCGCTCGGAGACACTGTTTTTACTGCATTAATAAAGTCAGGAATTCCATGGAATTCTGATGCTAATGGAGGTAATCCACTTGGTGTTGGAGCTTTCACTGAGAATTGGAAGGATGCCCAAAGACAACCTGCCGGCAAGGCATATGATCTTTCCAAGGCGAAAGTTTTCACGGAGAGCCTTGTAAGCCGAATCATCATTGATCCAGAAACGAAAACCGCAACCAGAGTGGAGCTTATAGATGGAAGGGTTTTCAAAGCAACAAAAGAGATCATTATTAGTTGCGGAGCAATTAAGACCCCTCAGCTTCTAATGCTCTCCGGTATAGGGCCAGCCGCACACCTAACATCACTTGGAATTCCCGTCATTGCAGACCTACCAGTTGGCGAAGGACTCCACGATCATCTCTCAACAACGATGTTTTGGAAATTGAAGAGCCCCGAACTGGGCCTGGCGCTCGGATCACCTCTCTTCAACAAACCAGAGTTTGCGCATGGAAATCCTACACAGTATATCGTAACTCTTTCAATGCCAAAGGAAGAAATTCAAAAAGTCATCCAGAAGGACAATACTGATCCCAATGATCGTCATATCAGCGAACCTCGAGCCCATACTGAGCTCATGGTACCATACGCCCCCGTCGCAGGAAGTGGTAGTGCATTCCGCGTACCATTCGATGGCAACCAT
>Ga0247734_1001820_pt1 | contig 15330 bp, 8 predicted proteins | sample UWRJL103311B2_FD_180933 | JGI IMG/M metagenome (GOLD analysis project Ga0247734, IMG submission 180933) | Plant litter microbial communities from Arlington Agricultural Research Station in Wisconsin, United States - UWRJ-L103-311B-2 | ecosystem: Environmental > Terrestrial > Plant litter >... | reverse complement strand
TGCTTTTCACAAGAAAGAAAGGCAAACTATTCATACTTTTAATAATTTTCCTATTATATCACAATCTATATGTGGCGATAGACCACCTACGTCTAATGCAAAAAATATATTCCCCAGTTTACATATTCTTTCCCGGCTGGCAAATTCTAGTTTTAAATAGTACAAAGGAAAATATTGATGTGACGACAGTAAGACAATGTTACTCAGCAGTCTTACTCCTCTTTGTTCTCAACTTCATCAAGACATACACCAATGCATAACCTGAGAAAGCGAACAGAACCACAATTCCAGCATCTCGCCAGCCAAAATAATATTCACCAAGTTCAAGATTATTCAAATAATCAGATCCGACCCTGTACTGGCACACTCTGCAACTAGCAGAAGCGTTAGGGTTGAGTAGATTCGTCCTAGACCCCATGCCCTGCATGTATGTTGCTAGATATTCGCCACAAGTTCCGGAAGGAGGATCGAAAATTGCGAGTTCTTTCTCTGAGCAAACGACCTCGGCATCGAAGGATGTGAAAACCAGAAGAGAACCAATGAGGTAGTTGAAGGGATTGAGATAGTAAAGCCAGTATCTCCAAAATGAGGTGATCTGTTGATATGGTACCAAAACACCACAAAAGGAAACGAGGGTACTGATTACCAGAGGATTGATGAGGGAGGCGAATATAGGGTTAGGAGCATATGCAGCAACAAACTGTCCGATACCTGTGTAGATGAACTCATAAAAGATCATGACGAATAGAACCGCACCGGCCTTGCTAGCTGCCACAGGGAAGCCGACAGTGTAGTACCATGGAAGGAAGTAAAGTACGGCACAGATACAGAGGTATGGAATTTCTGACACCATGAGACCGGTTGCAAAGGCTCCCCAGTGGTACATCTTGCTCTTCTTTTCTCGTGCTTCGTAAATATCTCTACGTCCGATGAATAGGGGTTGTAATTGTGCAATCACTCCAGGGGCGACGAAAATGAAGTTGAAAACGGTGAAGAGTCGAAGTTGGAGATCACCAACTGAATTTCCAATCATCCAGAAGGAGAATCCGTTGAATAGTGCCGAACCAATATGCAGGGCGAATTTGTTGTTGATATAGTCAGTGTTTCGCCACAGGGAGATATTCATACGATGTGTGACTAGCAGAGTTTGCTGCCAAATTGGCATTGCAAATTCATATCCATCATCCGAAGTGCCTGGCTCTTTGGATGCTGCATCAGAAATTATATGATCGAGCTCCTTCACAACCTTTTCATGCTCAGGACTTTCAAGCCAGACTTTGTTCCAATCCTTATGCTTGGATAGACTGCCAGAAACAACATTTATCATATGCTCTGCTGGATTGGCATCTTGAGGACATGGTGCATCATGACCCGCAAAGTACTCCTTTACGGTGTTGCCATTGTCTCCGATCTCACCAAAGTAAACCGTCTTTCCTCCCTTTGCAAGAAGAAGCAAAGTGTCAAATTCTTGGAATAATTGCGCACTAGGTTGATGGATAGTGACAAGAATTGCTTGCCCTACATCGGCCAGCTTCCTCAGGAAACGAACGATATTAAAAGCAGATTGTCCGTCCAGGCCAGAAGTTGGTTCGTCCAAAAAAATGAGGATTCTGGGTTTGGCAACAAGTTCGACGCCTATAGTCAATCTCTTACGCTGCTCTACGCTCAGGCCGGCACCAGTGGTTCCAATGAGAGTGTTTTCAATATCATGCATTTCCAGCAGATCGATGATTGTGTCGACATACTTCAGCTTTTCTTCTTTGGGTGTTTCTCTGGATTGACGCAATAACGCAGAGAATTCAAGAGCTTCCCTGACTGTAGCCAAGGGCTCATGAATATCAAGTTGTTCGCAGTAGCCAGCAGATCGCTGGAAACTCAATGAGAGGGGTCTTCCATCGACTTGAATTGACCCCTTGATGGTACCTTCGGTCTTCCTTTGTGCGAGACAGTCCAGTAAAGTCGTTTTACCAGCGCCAGAAGAGCCCATAAGTGCTCCCAAAGTTCCAGGGCGAACCCAGCCTTGCACATCATTCAAGAGGGTCCTTTCGCCAGTTGGGGTTTCAACTGTGTATGTGAGGTTCTTCCATGTGAACACTGCTGTATTCCTTGTTAATTGATCATCTACCTTGGTGTCGTCCGTCAAACTACCTGCTGAAGCTTCTGATGATTTTTCAGTCACAGATTGTTGGTTTTCCTCATCGTTCGAAGCTTCATCAAGTACGTGAGAATTCTTCTTCACTTTTTCTCTAGGAATGAGAAGAAACCCGCTCTTTCCAGTTTGAGCTTTCCAATGGGTTGTAGCTACAATTGTGAGTGCCACGAAAAACAACCATAGTGCCCAAATAATGCCAAAATTGCGCCAGATGCGACTGGGAGAGTATGATAGGGAAGCTAGATAAGCTTCGCCAGTAACTTCCGTGGCGCCAGGAGTAACTCCACTTATTCCAGAGCAAGCTTGATAGGCAAGATCTGTATACCCAGGGCCGCTAGGAATCAAGTTATTCAAAACGCAAGGGATGACTTGGTCTTTGAACTCGTTTGAAAGGATAGCCTCGAATCCATATGCGAGTGGATCAAGCCAGAATATCCAGCCGAACCAAGGCCTTCATAAAGTCAGTAAGATCGACTCAGCAAGAATTTTGTAAATCTTGGATTTTCATATCTTTCATTGCTTTTAACTAAATGGACAATGGTACCCGAATTATGATCAAACAGTTCATTGAGAGAATCCGATACGCAGAAGCGATATTCATCATTTGATTGTCCAATATAGCTCGGGGCAATGGGAAGACTTCGACCCAGGTATTTGAGGTAAACTTTCTATGGGGCACCTGAGAAAGAGGGGGAGCAGATTAAAAACACACGTACTTCATATCTGGCTTCGGAATTTGATAGCCATTATACATGATCAATGCTGAGAGTAGGAATCCGCTGACCTTACTAGCGGCATCGAATGTACGAAATCTATCAATATGTTAGAGTAATCCATACAATTATCAAGCCATTATCAGGCAGAGACAAAACCTACAATGCTCCGCACGCTCGGAAAACTGCAGTCATACACATAGCTGTAGCGAAAATGAGAATCCAGTAAGTAAAGAACGCTCCAGGATCTTTCTTGAATCCAACCATAAAGTATACAACAATCGAAAAATGCGAAACCTGGAAGAGCAGCACCGGTACATCAGTCGCGATCTGCGCTATGCAAAAGGCTGCGGGATGATAAAAGGCAAAGGCTTTATGTTTAGCGAGTACAGGGCGGCCAGTGAAGGAATCCGTGACTTCGCCCATAGCGAGGAGCGAATTGAAGAGAAGCGACAAGAACATAGCACCGCCTTTGATGAAGAGACCAGAAGAAGTATTTGGAGCGTTGTAAAATAGGGATCCACAGACGAGAGCCTGAATGAAAACAACGGCCTGTTTGATGATGAGAGTTGACTTATCGCCCAAGATTATCTGAGTTTGGCGTATGGTACACGCGTAAATTTGAGCCATGAACGAAACCGTAAGTTGAGATGATTTTGGAAGACTTTTGTGCTTGTCATGCTGCACAGCTTGAATAAAGTCTTTGGTATGCGATTTGGCTGTATCGGTCGAGTGGTAGTCATAGTCTGCCTCCATCTTCTTTTTAATGTCTGTTTTCTCGTACGCTGTTCTAATTGCATCTGCGGTCCTTGGGAAGTCGGATTTGTGGTTTTCGTGAACCTTGCGTTCAGTAGGAACAGTAACTCCAGTCAGAAAATCCCCAACATTGGCTCCATCGACACAAATGAATCCCAGGCCTTCCATGAATGGTTTTGCCTCTTTCAAGGGGCCGTAGTATATTTCCTTGCCTCCATCAATAACCAACACTTTGTCAAAAAGATTAAAGATTCCGTTGCCAGCTTGGTAAAGTGTGACGATGGAAGAGAGGCCGAATATATCAGTCATGGCTCGTACACCTTTCGTATACTCGAGAGCCGTACTGGCATCGAGACCACGGGTACTGTTATCCCAGCAGTAAACACTTCCTCTTGAAGCTAGGGTCTCGATTATGCTAACACGTTTTCTCTCTCCCCCAGAAACTCCACGCACATATTCGTCACCCACCTTTGTATCATGGGTATGAGATATTCCCATTGACTTCAATAAGAAGTCCTTGCTTTCTCTCTGGAACTGCGCTGCATTTTCCGCATCTGAAGGAAGGTGGAAGGGAACCTTCATCCTAGTTGCGAAGTCCATCGTCTGCGCGACTGTAAGGGTGGGAAAGAAGAGCTCTTCTTCAGTATTCATGACAATCTCACCGCGGAACTTAGCGGCTTCCTGGTGATCTAGGGAGCCGTAATGAACATCGCCATTAACCTCTTCATATCCTTCCCGACGATTCGCTAAAATCTTCAGCAGTGTTGTACAGCCAGCTCCTGGCCTTCCAAGTACAAGGAGCATCTCCCCTGGCTTGACACAACCATGGCAGTTGTCCAGGATTGTTTTCGAAGGAGCGTTTGTTCCCTTCTTCCAAGGCATAAATTGACTCCCAACGTTCTCATTAATAGCCGCATCCGCACCCACACCTTTGACTGTGAGATTCTTCCAAGTGACTCCAAGTTTTCGACCTTTCAGTTGGTCCTTCTCTGCTTGTTGTTTTTTGCCGCGCAGTTCTGGCATCATCGCCCAATCGTTTGCTCCCACTGTGACTGATAAGCCACCGAAGGATATCTAGATAGAAACGAGTGTACATACTAGGTTCATCATCGTCGACCTCCACGTAGTGGCGGCCGCTCCTGTGTCTTGATAAGGTGACATTGGAAATAGTGCGGATAATCGAATTGCTGAAACCACCTACACTTGCAGGCCTCGAATTGTTTCCAGCTTCTGATTTTCTAGTATCAGTTTTGACTATAGAATTATATGCTTCTGGATCGTGAGACGTCATCGTGACAATTGGTCACAGCCAATAACGTTGGCGTCGGGAACTGAGTTTCAACGTCTCACCAAAGAAATAGATAGAAATTGAATAGAAAAGGACTAAAAAAATTGAAAGAGGCCAATGCAGATTGACCAGTTAATATAAACAAAGCATTTGTCAAAGGATCGGAAAGTTCCCCCCATGAAAAAGAGCTTTCGAGACGCGCGCGATGTCATCATGACTTTTACACGGGATTTTGAGCCTCGTTCTAGCCTCTCGGCATTTGCTGAGGCCGTAGGTCGAATAAGTGTGGAACAGTGTGGAACGGTGACGGACTTACGATTCTTGTAATAGTCGTTGATTCGGTTTGTAAGATGTTATTTGATGGGCCAAACTATCTCGGACTTTTTCAATACTCAGAAGTCCGAAGTCTTAACGACATGATTGGCTGGAAAGACTAAAACACTACTGGACTTTCGTACCAGCGCCGCCCCGTCCAAGCAGAATTATTTAGTAAAATGTCCGAATTGTTTTGATAAGGCATTTGTAGAGCCAACCCGGTGAAATTAATGCTACATATGGAGTGAGATTTCCTCGAATTATCGGAGGCAATTAAACAAATATTGTGGATTCATCATTCAAGTGGGCCTAGAACGACGAGCCTGAGGCATATTTCTCATCTATCGCATAGCTCAAGGTTGGGATTCAATTAGTCCAATGTTCTCAACTATCCCATGCAACCCGACTTATAGGAAGATGTGTTGCTCTATAATTCATGGTTTGTAATGTACGGGGGTAGAGTACCATAAATCTCCGCCCCACATTATTCACTCCAAAAGAAATCACTAAACTAGCGACCAGTGGGATATTAGATAAATGAAGAATAAGGGTTAATAAGCTATCGAGTGTTTTAAACCCATCTACAAAGTCGGGTGATGCTACACATGTGTGCAATCGTCTATATGATCGTAACTAATTGATGATTTGTGAACTAATAGCAAGCCCACGTAATGCCACCGTCCGGATAACTATACTTCTACCACAAGTGCAACGCCTGTGCCATGATCCCCTTTACTCCTTGCTTCAAATCAAATGTAAACAAACACCGAATCCAGGAACGGTTTTCTGCGTTATGAATAATGCCCAGATTTGTTTAAGATTCGCGACGACGTCCGGCTGCCTTCTTCTCCTTCTTGCCCTTAGCCTCACTCTTTGTAGGACGCTCTTCCTCGACAACAATTGCATTTGAAGCTCTTTTGGCTGCTTTTCGTGGTCGTGGCTGATCTGAGTGCAGATGGCCCAATTCTTCGAGAGCCATATTGTTATGCCATTTGAGACATCTCTGCCCAGCAGGATCAACATGCGCTTCCCTCTTGCGAGTCGACATACGCTTTGCGGACTCTGACAATTTCTCTTCGGTTTCCTCAGCAGACGAGTGCAGGTAAGCCTTCCTCTTCTCCATATTGCGGGCGATTCTGTCACGGTAAATAATGAGCTCTTTCTTCAATTTCATCTCCTGGAAGCCACGAGAGTCCAACCACTGAATCAAGCCATCAAGCGAGGATGGGTCGTCAATGTAACCCCATTGGCGTGCCGTAAAAACATGGGTTGTGCCCTCTTCCAACATCTTCCTCTCAGGCACCGTCATGTTGAACTTCAATCTGTACTGATGCTGAACATCTGGCTCTAGTTCTATATATCCTTCCCGCTCCATATCATCCGGACCTTGCACCCAGATACATCCATTAGCGTAGCCAGCATCAGCAGTCGAACTGTTTGGCAGACCTGCGTAAGGCATACCATTACGCTCAAACCAGTAGTAGCGATTCCAGAACCTGTCCTTGCCCAGCACACGTGTGCGTGGACAGTCGGCTTCTCGGAGATCGTTGTCTATGACAGCAATTTCCTCTTCACACTCTGTGAGCTGGGCTTGCTTCTTGGAAATGGCTTTTAGAAGCTTTGTAAATTGCTTGGTCTGTTTTGGCAGCTTAGCCTCTGCTTCGGCCTTTTCTCTCTTTTCTTGCTCCACCTCTCGCTTTCGTTTTCTCTCGGCATCTCGATATTGGCCACGACGCAGAGACCGACCCTGGGGAGGGTCCTCATCAGTATCTATTACCTCTTCAACCGAGTCGTGAGCCTCTTCCTCAACAACATCAGTCATCTTAACATCGTTATCGGCTGTTTTGTTTTCGACTGTTGGAGAGGCGGGCATATTTGCTGGAAGTTGTATCTTTTTCTCTTCATTCAATAGACGAAGCTCCTCCATGCTAGAGATTGTTAACAACACGGTATCATCACCAATCAGGTAAAGCAAGGAAGCTTACAAGGTCTTTTTGTCTCTCTGCCACTTGATCTTTTCCTTTCGCAACACCGTCATTTCTTCGCTGCATTGCTCCATATAACCTCGAGCGGACTTAGTTTCCGCAGTAAGCATACATATGATCTGCAACGCTTGGATACGAAGATTCACATCCAGTTTAGCGTACTGTAAGCGGGCAGTCTCTTTTGTAGGTTCCATGTCCAAGGGTGCAAGCTCTTTTAATAGTTCTTCGCATACTTGTGTTTGACGAGGGCTTTTGGAAAGTTGATGCAAAAGACCAATCACAATGATTTGCCAACCACCATTCTTGAAATCACGTTTTTGCAGCCTTTCAATCCAATTTATTTCAATCTGCATTTCTGCAGCCCGGTGGGTGCTCTTTGGCTCAGGGGTTAACTCACGTGCCGGTGGTTGCGCTTCCGCCTGCAATGCTTCCGCCTCTGCCTTCGCCAAGCTACTTCTCGTTGTGCGACCTCTAGGCTTCGGCTCTGGTTCGGGTGTTGGCGTTGGCGGTGCACTTGCCTCTTCACTGGAGTCTTCATCTTCCTCGTCGTCATCCAGCTTCGGCAGTTGAATTTGGACTTTTCCTCCATCTGCTTCCGAGTCCACAAGAATCTTTAGAGCAGCGCAATGCACTTCAACAAAGAGTTCACAATCGACATCTTCCGATGAATACTGCATCGCCTCCACAAAATCGTCAAAAGTGAATGAATCCAACTTGAAAATCTCACAATAGACGTTTAAAGTATCCCAAGACTCGAGTAACGAGCCGACCGACTTCATAAGAATACCATTTCCAGCTGTCTTGGTGGTAAGGGTTGCAACGTCGAGAGGAGTCTCTTGTGAAAAAAACTTGATTTCGGGTCTCTTGGGACCATTGTGTCGAGGAGCCACGCTCAAGTCTTCAATCGGATACTTGATTGGTGGTGGTGGAGGAGGTGCTGGAGGCATGGAGGCAATTTGCTGTGGAAAGGCAAAGCCGTTTGGAAAACCGTCATAATGCGGCTCCCGTAATGGTTGGCCATTGGCTTGAAAAGTGTGAGATACGAAGGGACGGGGATGATGAAACGTGGAGAGGGGAGGATTTGGATGTGTAGGGATACTAGGAGCAGGATTCAAAGACGATTGCTGCTTACTCTTAGCCTGACCCTGCTGGTGCTTGCTCTTGTGGCTTTTTGGGGCCGGCTTCAATTCGGGAAGTCGACCATGGCCATTTGTATTTCCCGGGAAACTCCCAACCATTCCCTCGTAATCGGGAGGTACAGTCTTCTTCTGTTGCTGGTTTGCTTTCCGTTCCGCAGCCTTGCTTTCATAACGCAGGTGTGGAGGGACACGTGTGTCGATATGATACTGTGCAGCGACATCATGCTTAACCAGCCACGGGGCACCAGTCCATGCCTCTCTGGTAACCGTCTTCTTGATAAACGACCGTAGAACTTGTTTGGTAAATATTTTGCGATCGCGTGTTATATGCGCATCATCCACCACGGCTTCTTCGGTAGGCCGGTTATCGAGGCTGACAAAATACCGGGAGAAAGGTGCACCCAGGGTACCGTCTGGCAGGAGCTTGCTACCAAATCTGGTCTTGTCCCTTACTATTCCAGTGAGGCGTTCTCCTGTAAGTACATGTACTGTCACAGCCTCTCCTGGGTAGTAATCGGCTCGGTATTCGTCGTAAATAAGATCCACAAGGGTGTCGATTCGAGAGATGGTTTGAAATTGAACACGTCTTAGAATTGGGCCCTTTAGTGCCTCTGGGAAAGCTTCTTCGACTTCTTGTGCACCTGCTAGCTGCAAAATAGTTAGTTCCGTATTTCATCCGTCACCCCACCCCAAAATCCATACCTCACTCTTCAGTGCTTCGAAAAATGATAATCCCGAATGACCTGTGATTTGGCAGATGAAACGACGCTGATGGTTGTCAGAATAATGTTATGAACTTTGGAAAGTGTGAAACCAACCTGTTTGTAAAAATCCATACTGCAACTAGTTAGCTACCATCTTCATTTAGATGAAGTGAGAACTCTTACCGACTGAGGTAATGCTCGTACTCAACAAAGATTTCTCCGGTTTGTGGAATATGCCAGACCTGTCCAAGGAGTCAGCATGCCCAAGTGGCAGATATGCTGGGGGTTCTATACCTCCTGGTCATCTCTCTCAATTATTGGTTTGTTAACATATTGAACGGGCTTTCGCTTGAAAAGAACCTGTATGTATTAGCAGGTGAAATGTATATCTTGTGATAGGTAAAGCTCCCTACCATTTTGGGGGTTCAAGCAAGCAGTAAGCCGGGTAAGAATGCGGGAAGGTCTAAGTGGGAAATGGTTAGTTTGAGTACAACTTCAATAGTCCCTTAAACATTTCCCCCCAGGATATTTTGCTAGATTCGAGACGCTTTGCGCAATGGCTGTGGAGATTCCCACGAGTATTGAAGTAGTCCAGAAGTAAAAGAACGGTGAAAGCCATTGCCCACGCCCTTAGTTGGGGTAAGGTAAAATGGGGAGTATCAACGTGGGGACTCACAGATATAGGTCCCGACGCGTCCAAGGATCTTTGGACGTGTTGATGGAATCGCATGGATCAGCGTAAGGGATGAGTGTGAGGTTGTGGTCGATGGAGAGTGGTTGAATCCAAGTTACGCGTTGTGTGAGAAAAGGAAAAAGACATTGGGGTTGGGCCTGGACTAGTGTGTCCAAAACAAGTGGACAAGGCTGGGGTATCGATTCTTCAGCCTCATGCTCCTCCGCACAACGACCCTCCACAACTGATGACCACGGACCATTTCACATCTCTAACTCACCAAGCGGCCCTCCAACCACTTTCTTGTGCTCATTTTGTTCACCGGGAACCAACGAGCAATTCAAGTGCCCATATGCGTATGGTTTAACGAAATCCCAAGATTTAAGTTGCGTGGAAAGATTTGCTGGTTTGGTGCGGAAAGTGTAGCTTGCCATCCACAATTGGCCTCGATCATATCCTTCAGGGGTAGGGTTTGTGTGAAGGGATTTCAATATGCCCGGCACACGCCAAATGCTATGGATCTATAACCGTTTTCCAACGCTATGTAGCTCTAGGGATTTATTGAACTCAGCGCCATACAAATTCACTTCCACGAGTGCATGTCTGTTGACTATAGTGAAGGAGAGGTAGGTAGGCGGTCCCCCCTTTTAATTGCGGTGGTGCAAGCGAGATCTGCAAGGAATGTTGACCTACAGCAGGTAGCGATAGGAAACAAGCTACCCTTGCATGGTCAGTCGGCCTAAGCAATATACTACTATCCCATACCATACCATACTATACTATACTATACTATACTATACTATACTATACGATACGATACTGTACGATAACTGTACAGACGTGGACAAGAGAAAGTGGTGAGATTCCAGGACTGCTGGAGGTTGACTGCCATCTAGCTACAGTAGGGTGGTGCGGGTGCTTGCTCCTCGATCTAGTTCATGTGGCACTGAGTAAGCGAGCCACTAACTCGGAACCCGGTCGGAACTGCCAGCTGTCTCCCGAACAAGATCCTACTTACCTTATCCTTTGATGAGCACCACCACATCTTACTACTGTATACAACGTTGTAATAGTACACAGCCAGATCTCATCATTCTCAATGTCATTTACAAACATTCACTCTTTATGAATTGCGAGACCTGCCAGTTCGGGTTTTACAGTAGGTACTGTACTATGCGTGCATGACGTATCAAGGGACTCGCTAAGCTCTACCACTAGTCAGGCAGGGGTGGACAACCGCTGCCCCCGATAGCCGTTCTTATCTAGACAGCTCCTTTGGTGCCACTGGTTTCGAATTGCTGGCTACCGTTATTTTTGGCTTTTACTTGAACTTCTCACAATTAATAACAGCTAAACCGCCGATGAATATCAAATACCTGTTGATACCTGTTACTCATCCAAATTAGCTCCACCCTAACCGGATTAAGCTTTACCCCTGAATCTCTCTCGGTTATTTTGGTTGTGACTCAAAATGAAGCTATTCCCACTGGGCAGTAGTATTTCTCAGCTAGCACGAGCGCATAATCATATAAGAATGGATTAAAAGATCAACGCAAGCCACCTGGATAAATGTCGCCCGAGAAACAACTTCTTCGGTACTGTTAACCCAGTACTAACCTGCCCCTTTTGTGTACAGTACAAGCACCTCTCAAAATGTAATCGCACCGCCGTTTCTTCCGATCTGGCAAGAAATTCTACTTTAAGGTGCTTACACTCTCAAACTTATACGCATATCATCTGGTATAGCTTTGTTCATTTTGATCCAAGGGGATCTAGAGACGAGGAGATAATATTTTGTTTTTGTAAAGTTTTTGAGCTGTAAACTCGCTCTAGAAATTATCTCGTTCAGCGCCAAACTATACATAGACTGGCAAGTCAAGAATCTCATTTACGGTCAAGTTATATTCTGTCTCATATATTGCCCATTCTGATTCTGGCACAGAATTACTTTAACTTCAACGCTGTCGCTAGCCATTCTACTATGGTATGGTACTTTTCATCTCACCTAATATTCATAGGTAAGTGAAATGAACTCAGCATTTCAACGAAGGAAGCACCGCATCATGGATAAGGAATATATGGTGGCGGTTCGTGTTCGTTGTTCTGACTAGAGAACTCTAGCAGCATAGGGGCGTATAGTTCAGTTAGTGAAAGATGGCCACACACATACTGTCCCGCTGAGTCTTACGCGGAAGTACATCATCTTGCATGTTGTGGCTTCATGTCTGGCACCAGTCAGCGTAGATTAAATTTGCATTGCTTTCTTTAAAGTTCACAACGAACTCTGCACCTAGGCCACAGGCCACAGGCCTTCCGATATATTTTAGAAATCCAGCAAAAAGAAACCCAATCACTAATAAAAACCAACAAATTGTCTTCTTACTTCTGGAACTGGTGGGAACATCTACAAGAACCATGCACTGAAATATAATAAATTATAAGTGGACTCTTTCTTGTCCACTTCAGTCCAACTTGCATAGTAAACGCCGGCTTTTCAAGTGGAATTCATCGATATTTTCCACAATAATGTTTTACATCCTTAACATGGTTATAAAGCTAATATAGCAAAAGAAATATTCGAAGTACAGTTGCTCTCTAATAGCGTTGGCTAAGGACGGATCTTGCTATTCTACAAAACTATTCTTCCGCGTGATATGTAAAAGCACACTTTGAATACTAGCTTGAAATGCGTATCTTACTTGAGTCATGTCTCAACATTCTAACACCTGGGTGCGGTACTTGCATCATCTTAAATGAATACATGCAAGTAGCATTAGGATATACGTAGCAGACAGGACCCATGTAGAATTGCGTGAGTCTGATGAAAATGAGCTAACAAAGAAGTTTATATGTACTAGTCTCTCAGTATCACAGAGTCACAGTTTTGCCTTGACATAGAAATTTTAGAAAATATAATTGTGTTCGCAAATTATTGTATCGTTCTAGTCTCTAGTCGGTAAAGTAAACAACCAAGAACCCCAACCAGCTCCCAACTACACCAACGGCTGAGTAGGAACTCGTGAACATCAATGGCAAGAATTCCAGCTTTCTCCCAAAGATTATTCCATGCAACAGCGAGGTATACAGTATCAATGGTATGCTAATAGCGATGTAGAGTAGGCTGAACCTGTCTAGCAAGAATATTCTGCTTCGACTCGAAGCCGGCGCAAGATGATCAAATGCCAGAAGGAATAGAACAAGCCAGAAGATGGTGTACACGATTTTCATCGGAAACTCAGCGCTGGTGAACAGGAGAGGGAAAAGTGACACGTGACCTGCGACCGCAAGTGGGCGGAAGACTCCAAGATAGCGGCGATCCTTTAGAGCAATCAGACTAAATGGAATGATGACTAGAAGAATAGCCTTCTCATGAACATGCCAGCCGAAAAGAAAGGAGGCATAGCCGCAAAGAGTGACAGCTCCAATAAATGTGTCCCACACCGGATCGAAAAAGAGCTTGATGAGAGGGACGACTTGGAAAAACAGTGTTAGGACAAATGTCATTCTAGCCGTGATCTCAGGAAGAACTGCAAATGATGTGTCGCCAACTAAGCCTCGAGTGACACTATTCACAGCTTCTTGATTGACTGCCAATCCGAGACGAGGAGCAACTGTGATTTTGTCAGCCTTACATCCTTCAAAGGGGTAGGTCCATACCATATATCAAAACTCGATCAGTGAAGGAGTATAATGCCCATATGTTGGGGGCCCAGTAAGCATGGCAAAGTCCCCTAGAGAATGGAAACAGCCTGCTCAATAACTGGGGCATTTGCTGCCAATATGCAAACGGTCCAAAGGCTGCAGCGAATACAGCTATAACCCCAAATCCAAGCTTTGAAGCATTTCCGAACCTGATGTGGAAAATCGATTTTGGCCCAAGGCAGTATGCTCGTAGCAGGAAAACAAAGTATGCTGGTGCGAGGTACAAGTATATGTGCTTCAGGCACAAGAGTACTGCAAATAGCAAACCGCTTGGGAGAATTGTCGACTTCTTCCTTGCCAAAACAAGGGATAAGATCAAAAGCCCATACAAGAATCCATTGTATTGAAAGTGTATATGATCGATGATTAAGAGCCCTGGTGAGAGGAGTATTGAGAGAGCAGCCGCATGAGAAGGCCCTTTCAGAGCCACTGGAGCAGACTTAACGAAGCTTAGCCAATTAGTATGGTTCTATCAATGCGATCAACAATGCTTACAGATAAAGCGCATAGACCAGAACAGTTTCTGTGGCTATGACAGTAGCTCTCTGGAAGTATACCGTCTGCCAACTGTCATATTCCAAGTTGTACACTCGCAACATTGCTGGCTCAACCAACTTCGCCAATTGGGACAGACTCCATTCGAAGTATGCGAAGAAAGGGGGGTAATCGAGCGTCCATTCTGAAGTTTTTTCATAATACCATTCTTGAATGGGTAAGCTGTGTGTGATTGCGAGCCAATTCCTGTGGACTTCGAAATCTGTTGATCTGCTGTACCTCAATTAGCTTACATCTTTAACTTCAATTGATTCAAACCCACTAAGCTGGGAAGAGCAGCACTTTGAGAGCTGTAGCTACGACGGCACATTGTGCTATTGAAGGATATAAATCTGCCATGGAGACATGTGTATCAACAATTCAGCATCGCTTGCGACGGCATGAACCTAGTCTTGAGGGATGAGGCTGTGATGATATAAATAAAAGTGGATGCCGCTTGTTTGGCGTTGGTGTGTCGCAGCTGTCAGGCATGAGGCACCAAGCCCTGATCATTGGACACATTGACAGCTTCACACAAGAGTCAAGAAAGACCTTACCATCATGGATGCTGCATTTGTTCCTTCAGAATTAATACTCAAGCATTTTCTTTCCCTTAACTTGGGCTCCGCGCCCGTCAACCATAAAATTACTATTGAATTGGGATCATCTATCACTTCTCTAGGAAAGCCGATTCGGAACCTTTTCATTGGTGGCCTTGCAATATATTGCCTAACAACAATTATCAGAACGAGCTTGCAAGGTGTCATCAAGACCCAAGACCCAAAATAACAAATAGATTCCAGTTCTTTCTTTATATTATCGCAACACTCAGTTTTATGATTCCACCTGCATTGGCCTAAAAATCTTTGGATTGAAGCTTCAACTAAGCTCTGTCATGACAATGCGCTCTTTCATATCAACAGCCGGCCTTGTCTCTACAGCCTTGCTTGCATCGTTTGCAGAGGGGTCACAATCTTCATATCTTAACAACGAATTAAGTTTTGGCCATTCCGAGAAGTAAGTGAGCTGTCCCAGATCTGAGAGTGTTATTTTGACATAGATAGAATATCCCCGAACTTGCGAGCAATTCCCCATTGGCACCTTCTAGGGACCCAGCCTCCAGAAATCCTTTCAACAAAATTAGTACTTACGCCTCCGGCGCCGGGTCAACAACGAGGAGCAGCATGGGCGGAAAAGCCCTTGTTATACAATATATGGACAGCAGATATCGACTTCAGAGCAACTGGACCCGAAAGAGCTGGAGGTAACCTCCAGATATGGTACACAGCCCACGGACAGGAGCAGGTTGGCACATCAAGCATATATACTGTTGGCAGATTTGATGGTCTCGCGCTGGTGGTTGATCAAT
>Ga0247734_1001819_pt1 | contig 15332 bp, 16 predicted proteins | sample UWRJL103311B2_FD_180933 | JGI IMG/M metagenome (GOLD analysis project Ga0247734, IMG submission 180933) | Plant litter microbial communities from Arlington Agricultural Research Station in Wisconsin, United States - UWRJ-L103-311B-2 | ecosystem: Environmental > Terrestrial > Plant litter >... | reverse complement strand
TTCAGCAATCTGTTTATAGGATAAACCTTCAAAGTAGTGCAGCACAACTACCTGTTTTTGTCTTTTTGTGAGGTGTTTGAGTGCCTGGTGCAGGTTCATGTTGGTTTCGTTCAGGGACTGGTCTATGATCATACTTTCCTCTATGCTTCTGTCCACCTGTTCTAAATTCAGGTCTGCCGCACTGTATGTACGTTTGGCCTTTTTCATGGCCTCAAATACGGTACGGATGTATGCCCTGTACAGGTAACTTTTAACCGAAGTTACTTCGCCAAGTGTATTACGGTTTTTCCAGATTTTTAAGAACAGGTCCTGCAGCGTATCTTCGGCCAGTTCGGCGTCCAGAGATGTTTTCAGGCCATACCTGTATAAAGTCATGTAATACTTATAATAAATGGTTTTGAAAGCACTTTTGTCCCCAGATTTAAATCTGCCCCAAAGTTCAGTATCTGAGAAGTCTTCTTTCATTTGAGCGTATTTATTCGTCTATAATTTAGTTCATTGGCAGATGCCACAAGCCAGATCACCCGCTGTAACAGCGATGGAGGCCCATGAGGGTTACATCAGTTTAGGAAATTAAAATTTGCAGGTATGGTTAAAGAGTGATCAAGGTAGGAATTATTTTTTTAAAAACGGTATTTGTGTCCGCCGACACCATGCTGTACTATCCTGCTGCCGCAGGAAGTACGATACAGACCCTGGTCTCCCGTATTTGCTGAGGGTTTTTAAATAAAAAAATCCGGTCAGCCTCAGGCCAACCGGATTTCCATCAATCTGACTATTTACGCTGTTATTTAAATAGTTCCTGCAAATCTCTGTCTGCAGTAGGTATTTTCTTTAGAAAGTCATCAAAGCCGGTATTTTCCTGGGAACTGTACATGCCATACGCATCCATAATATACCCGATCTGGCCATCCTTATCTTCAAGTAAATAAAGTACAGCATTGTCGGCAGGATCTGAATCCCCTTCAAAGCGGTATGTTTTTATGATAGTAAGATCTTCAGGGTTATATATTTTATTGAGACCTGTGCCTTGCATTTTGCCATGGTCGGTCATCTTTATTTCGTTGTCTAAACCTTTTTGTCTTAGTTTTTCCAGAATCTGGCTAAGTGTGGTCATTTCTATTGGCTGTTCCATATAAAGAATGTTTTTAGTATAAACAATAGCTTTGGTAAATGGTTTCGTTTTTTACTGTGGTAAATTATATTTCCTGATCAGGCCAAGCAATACCCCGTTTGTCCAGCCGAATCCGTCCTGCGATGCATATTCTCCGCCTCCGGCCGGCAGCTGGATATCTGCCACATTGTATTTCTCCATGAGCTTCCCCGTATTGTGGTAAACCTTTGTATTTAAATTTACCCAGCGCGTAGCAATGGTTTTTCCAAGATCATGATAACCATAGTTTTCGAGGCCAGTGACAGAGATCCATTGTAATGGGGCCCATCCGTTTGGGGCGTCCCATTGCTGATGGGTGTTATGCAGGGTAGTGGTGAGGCCCCCGGCCCTCAGAAATTTCTGTTCGAGTACAGTTTTCGCCAGCTCTGCCTGCTTCTGCTCTGCCAGGTTGAAAAACAAAGGGAACATGCCGGCTAAGCTGAGCACGGGCGACTGAACTTTTGTTTTGATGTTATAATCGGTATACCAGCGCGCTGAGGCCGACCAGAAATACTTCCTGATACTCTGCTTCCGCTTTTCTGCAAGGCTCTTGTAGAGCTTCTCTTTTGCAGTATCGTGTTTAATGGTATAACATTTCTGAAGGGTGCTTTCCAGGTGATATAAAAGGCAGTTGAGATCTACAGGGATGATCTGCGTGGTTTGAATAGTTTTTAACTGTGTTCCGTCAGAAAACCATCTGCTGCTAAAGTCCCAGCCGCTTTCAGCTGCGGAGCGGATATCACGGTATATCTCCGGGTTTTTAACTCCCGGCTGCCGGGCTGCCAGGACATCTTCTTTGTATGATTCCTGCCTGGGCGTATTTAGCTGGTCGTAGTACCGGTTCAGCACGCTGCCATCGGGCATCCTGACTACGTGTTTGGTTGCTGCGGATCGGTCCATCCAGTAAGCATATTCCTTTTCCAGGGCGGGCAGGTAAGTCAGGTATACCTCTTTGTTTTTGATCTGGGCAAGTAAGTCTACCATCAGTGAAAAAAACGGAGGTTGTGACCTGCTCAGGTAATAGTTTCTGTTCCCGTTGGGAATATGCCCGTACTGATCGATCAGGTAGGCGAAGTTCCTGATCATATTCTCTATGGTTTCATCTTTACCGAAAGCCTGCAGACCCAGCATAGTGAAGTAACTGTCCCAGTAATAGATTTCCCTGAAGCGGCCTCCGGGAACAATGTAAGGGTAGGGCAGGCTGAGCAGGCTGCTGTTTGGGGTTTTGTCTGAAGGTACACGCGCCAATGCTGTCCAGAGTTCATTTACATGTGTAACAACCGGCTTGTTCTCTGTAATGACTACGCTGGTAATCGTATCCGGAACAATAAAGTTCTGCGCAACGAAGGTTTTGAGGTTAAATGCTTTTTTGCTTTTCTTCAGCCGAAGGAAATCCTGAACAATTAATTTCGGGTCTCTTTTGGGGATGCAGTCCACAAAGGTTTTGCCGTCCTTCAGTGCGTCCTGCATCTGGACATCAATGAATAGTTGCCCGTAAAGCTGATCCGGGGTTTTTGTCTGCTGGGCAGAGACGCTGCCGAGCTGAAGACCTATAAAAAGTATGAATATAAATTTGCGCATCGTTTGTGGTTTATATCTAATACTACAAAATTAAAACCGGTTTTTACAAATAATAAACGGTTTCCCTGCGTATTTTTGTATTGGGATAATATCGGGTGTTGCTTGTATATTCGTTTAGCTTAAATCGACCTTTAAATATGATTCAGAGGGTGTTGGGAAGGCGTTGGTTTGGCTGCAACCGAACCAACGCCGTCCCAACGCTTTACCAACACCGTCTCAACCCAGTTCCAACATACAGCAATACCTAAACATGTGTCCTATACTGATATTAGTGTACAGTAAGAAAGTAAATTACTGATTTGTCCTATACTGATATTAGTTTACAGCTCAAAATAAAAAAGGGACAGCTGTATGAGCCGTCCCTTCCAACCGAAGATATTCAGTCTGTATGACTTATAATGAAAATGCTGCTTTAACAGCGTCTACATGGTCTAACTTTTCCCAGGTGAACAATTCCACCTCAACAGATGATTCTTCACCGTTAGAGGCTTTAAATACCTTGGTCACTACTTCATTCTTTTTACCGAAGTGCCCGTAAGCTGCGGTTTCTGAATAAATAGGATTACGTAATTTGAGGCGGGTTTCGATACCATAAGGGGTCATGTCAAAGATCTTTTCTACCTCTTTGGCAATTGCACCGTCAGTAAGTGTTTTACCTTCAGCGTCCTTAACTTTTGCGGTTCCGTAAGTATTTACGTAGATACCCATTGGCTGGGCAACGCCGATAGCATAAGAAACCTGAACCAGGACCTCGTCAGCCACACCGGCTGCAACAAGGTTTTTAGCGATGTGTCTTGTTGCATAGGCTGCAGAACGGTCAACCTTTGAAGGGTCTTTTCCGGAGAATGCACCACCACCGTGGGCACCTTTACCGCCATAGGTATCAACAATGATCTTTCTGCCTGTTAAACCGGTATCACCATGCGGGCCACCGATCACAAATTTACCTGTTGGGTTGATATGGTATTTGATATCCTTGTTAAACAGGTGGGCGAATTGCGGATACTGGCTGGATACACGCGGAATAAGGATGTTAATGATATCGTCCTTAATCTTTTTCAGCATGGTTTGCTCTTCGTCGAAATCATCGTGCTGCGTAGAAACAACAATAGAATCGATCCGTACAGGTTCGTTATTGTCATTGTACTCCAGCGTTACCTGGGATTTGGCATCAGGGCGCAAATATTTGATTTCGGTGTCTTCACGGCGTATTGCTGCCAGTTCAATCAGGATCTTGTGTGCAAGATCAAGTGCCAGAGGCATGAAATTCTCAGTTTCTCTTGTTGCATAGCCGAACATCATTCCCTGGTCACCTGCTCCCTGGGTTGTTTTGTCGGCTTTATCAACACCCTGGTTGATATCAGGAGATTGTTCATGTATTGCAGATAATACACTGCATGAGTTGCTGTCGAACATGTATTCACCTTTGGTGTAACCAATTTTACTGATTACTTCTCTGGCAATCTTTTGTACATCCAGATATGCTTTTGATTTCACTTCGCCGGCCAGAAAGACTTGTCCGGTTGTTACCAGTGTTTCACAGGCAACCTTTGATTCCGGGTCAAACGCTAAAAAATTATCAATTAGTGCATCTGAAATTTGATCTGCTACTTTATCCGGATGACCCTCTGAGACAGATTCTGATGTAAATAAATATGACATTTTAAATAATTAATTTTATAATTAACAATTATATAAAATGGATAATGACCCTGAAAAACAGGCAGTAAAAGGAAGTGTAGAATGGTTAGCACTTTTTTTTACGTGGTTGCAATCCAGTTATGTACCACATAACATCGCAAATCAGTCCACCTTAGGGATGCGAAATTACTATATATATTCAAATTAGTCAAAAAATATCAATTATTTTGTACTCGAATTAATTCATACCCTTTGGCAAAGTCGAACATTCTATTTATTATCAATCCTATATCGGGTGGTAAGGATAAACTAAAGATACCTGCTATAATTGATGCAAACCTGGACCGTTCCAAGTTTAACCCGAATTATAGTTTTACAGAATATGTGGGGCATGCTGCTGAGATAGCAGAAGAAGCTGCAAACAAGAACTTTGACGTGATCGTGGCTGTAGGTGGCGATGGTACGATCAATGAGATTGCCACAAAGGTAATGCAGCAGCAAAAGGTGCTTGGGATCATTCCCTTCGGATCGGGAAACGGACTGGCAAGATTTCTGAAGATACCTATGAACACCGCTAAATCAATTCAGGTGATCAACGGCCTGAATGTAGCAAAGATAGATACGGGTACCTTCAACGATAAGTTTTTCTTTAATATGGCAGGAATGGGATTTGATGCACACATCAGTTCTGTTTTTGTAGGGAACAAGAAGAGAGGGTTATCAGGTTATCTTAAACTCGGGTTCAAGGAAATGATAAACTATAAACCTGAAACCTATCATCTGCAGATAGATGGCAAGGGATATACACGTGAGGCCTTTGTGGTGAGCGTGGCCAATTCTTCGCAATATGGAAATAATGCGCATGTTTCGCCCAGGGCTTCGGTAACAGATGGCCTGCTTGACGTCTGTATCATTAAATCCTTTCCCTTGTATAAAATACCCCTGCTGGCCTATCATATGTTAAACGCGAGTACGGACCAGTCAGACATGGTAGAGATCATCCAGGGGAAGGATATCCATATCACCAGGCTGGAAGATGCGGCGATACATATTGACGGAGAGCCCTATTTCATGGGGCGGGATATTGCCGTGTCTATCTCACCCTTATCATTAAATGTAATTGTACCTGCTGAAGCGGGTGTGGTCCTATAAAAATATAAAGAAAATGAGTAACCCTAAGAAAAAGTCACTGAGCGATCTTGGCGGGATCATGTATTCTACCGATCCTTCATTCAGCTACGAAAATGAACAGGAAGCCATTGAGGAGAACATTGCCAATAACCAGCAGGACCTGAGAGTAATGCTGGACAGGAAGAACAGGGGCGGAAAAGCAGTAACGCTGGTTACCGGCTACCGCGGTAATACCGCAGGGCTGGAAACCTTATCCAAAATGCTGAAGACCAAATGTGGGGTAGGGGGGGCAGCAAAGGACGGCGAGATCATTATACAGGGAGATTTTCGGGATAAGGTAGTCCTGATCCTGCAAAAAGAAGGATTTAAAGTAAAAAAATCAGGCGGTTAAAATTAGGTTTAAACTACTGATATGCAGATGTTTATTTGTTAGTGTAAATGCTACAATATTAAAAATTTTCATTTGAAATGATAATTTTTCAATAAATATCTGCTTAGCTTTGCCGTACCAAATATTCTTGTTATGAACAAAGTTTTAATGCCCGGGCCGGACCTTTCATGGCTGGATCTGGGTACTGAGCATGCATTGTATCAGCTGAGTGTGGCTCAACTGATAGAGGAGGCTGTCAAGAACGGAGAGGGCACACTCACCTCTACCGGGGCTTTAGCAGTAGACACGGGGAAATTTACCGGCCGCTCTCCCAAAGACAGGTTTATTGTCATGGATGATATTACACGTGATACCGTATGGTGGGGCGATGTAAACATCCGTTTCAGCCCTACAGATTTTGACTTCCTGCTCAGGAAGGTCTGTTTACACCTGAATAAGAATAAATTTTATGTCAGAGATGCCTGTGCCTGCGCTGATAAAAACTACAGAATTGATTTGAGGGTCATTACGGAAACTGCCTATCAGAATCTCTTTGCCAATAATCTGTTTTTAAGGCCGGAGGAAGATGAGCTGGTACCTCAGCCTGAATGGACCATCATTGCTGCGCCGGATTTCCTGGCAGATCCTGCTGTCGATGGAACAAGGCAGGCAAATTTCTCAATTCTGAATTTTTCAAGAAAAATCATACTGATCGGGGGGACAGGTTATACGGGCGAAATCAAAAAAGGGATATTCTCTGTGCTGAATTTTATCCTTCCCCAACAGCACCAGACCTTATCTATGCACTGTTCGGCTAACGTTGGGAAAGAAGGTGACACGGCTATTTTCTTTGGCTTGTCCGGTACGGGAAAAACAACCTTATCTGCTGATCCGGAAAGAAGCCTGATCGGCGATGATGAACATGGATGGGGCCCGGAAAGCGTTTTCAACTTTGAAGGAGGGTGTTACGCGAAATGTGTTGACCTTACTCCTGAAAGGGAGCCTGAGATCTATGGAGCGGTTAAATTCGGTTCATTACTGGAGAATATCAATTATTTCCCCGGTACGCGCAGGGTAGACTATACAAATATTGAAAAAACAGAAAATACACGGGTAGCCTATCCGATAGATTTTATCGGCAACGCTGTGGTGCCTTCCATAGCAGGGGTGCCGGAGAATATTTTTTTCCTTACGGCAGATGCATTTGGCGTTTTGCCTCCGCTGTCAAAATTAACAAAAGGGCAGGCCATGTTCCATTTTATATCTGGTTATACGGCTAAAGTAGCAGGCACAGAGGCGGGGGTTACGGAGCCTCAGGCAACATTCTCGGCCTGTTTTGGGAAGGCTTTCCTTCCGCTGCATCCGGCAAAATATGCGGCGCTGCTGGGAGAGAAGATGGAACGCCACCAGGTAAATGTCTGGCTGGTGAATACCGGTTGGAGCGGCGGTGCTTACGGAGAAGGCCAGCGGATGAAATTGGGCCATACCAGGGCATTGATTGCGGCGGTGCTTGAAGGGGCATTGGAATCTGCAAAATTTACGGAACATCCTGTTTTTGGATTACTGATGCCTGAAGCCTGCCCGGGTGTGCCGTCAGAAATTTTAAATCCCAGAAATACCTGGGCAGATAAAAATAAATATGATCTGAAAACAAATGAACTTGCTAAAGCGTTTATTGAAAATTTCGGGCAGTTTGGGGAGTTCACTACTGGGGAAATGTGGGAATCAATCCCGAAAGTTGTGGAAAACACGTTTTAAATCAATTTTTTTAGGGAAAAATTTGCATTTCAATTTTTTTTTAGTTTTCATTGTGAAAGATTGTCTCCCAAACGAGACAATCTTTTTTAATATACACTACTGCAAAGAGAATTTAGTTGCAAATAATCTATTTTGGCTGGTAACAATAATTTAATTTGGAATTTAAATCAAAGTTATAAATTTGTTATTACAACATTTGATTCTGTTCGTCGTTGTGTGTATTACGGAATAATAAATCTAAATTTAAAAAATTTAAAAAAACAAAGTACTAAAAACTCAAAAACTAAAAAAAAATGGCAAACGCACCAAAACCAACAACAGTTAAACAAGAAGGCTCTTCATCAGCTTCAAATCTATTCGCTACATTAACTATCCCTATTTGTATTATTATCGGAATCCTCCTTTACAAATTTGTCCTGGGAGACGCAAACAACTTCATCGATAATAACGTTGAAAATCTTCCTAAAACTGGTAATTATGCTGGTATGGCTTACAAAGGTGGGGTTATCGTTCCAATCTTAATGGGTATGCTTTTAATGGTAATCGTATTCTCAGTAGAACGTTTTATCGTTATCGGAAAAGCAACAGGTACGTCAGGTCTGGATGCTTTTGTTAAAAAAGTACAAACGCTTTTAAATTCAAATAATATCGAAGCTGCTATCGCAGAATGCGATAAACAAAAAGGTTCTGTAGCTAACGTAATCAAATCTGGTCTGAAAAAATACCGTGAGATGGAAGTTGAAACTAACATGGACACTGATCAGAAATGTTTAGCTATCCAGAAAGATATCGAAGAAGCTACTACTTTGGAAATGCCAATGTTAGAGCAAAACTTAACTGTAATCGCAACTTTAGTATCAGTAGGTACTTTGATGGGACTGTTAGGAACAGTAACAGGTATGATTAAAGCTTTCGGTGGTTTAGGTGCAGCTGGTTCTCCGGATTCAGCAGCGTTGGCAACTGGTATCTCTGAGGCCCTGATCAATACAGCAACTGGTATCGGTACTTCAACTACAGCGATTATCATGTATAACATCCTGACTTCTAAAATTGATAAATTAACTTATGCAATTGATGAAGCTGGTTTTAGCATCATCCAAACTTATGCTTCTACGCATAAATAGAAAATAATGTTATTTTTTTTTACCGGCTTTATGGAAAACCGGAAGAATAAACATCATTATATAAAACATAAGTAATTTTAAAATTATGGCAAGAGCAAAAGTTGCAAGAAAAAGTACCTCGATTGATATGACCGCCATGTGCGATGTGTCTTTCCTGTTGCTTACTTACTTCATTTTATCAGCAACTGCAAAACAACCGGACCCTTTGGATGTGAAAGTTCCATCCTCAACATATAAGCTTAAAGTTCCTGAGAAGGATATTGCTATATTAACGATAGGAAAAGGCATGGTGTTCTTTGAAACCGCCGGACCAGACATCAGGTCGGCGACTCTGGACAAAATGGGAGAACAGTACAAGATCAGTTTTACTCCCGAAGAAAAAAAACGCTTTAGCGTGGTAGCTTCTTTTGGTGTTCCGATCCAGAACCTGAAAAAGTTCATCGCTATGGATGCTGGCGAAAGAAAAAAATCCGGTATTGAAACCGGTATCCCTGCAGATTCATTGAACAACCAGCTTGCTGACTGGATCCTGAATACGCGTAAATCTGTTGCTGAACTGCACTCAGAGTCAATGCGTGTAAGTATCAAAGGTGATGCAAATGAAGACTATCCGGTAGTTAAAAAGATCGTTGATATCCTTCAAAAACAAAAAATTAATAAATTTAGTTTAATCACTACTGCTGAAGGCGGTAACTAACTAATACTAACATGGCAGAATTAGATACCTCCAGCGGGGGTGGCAAAAAAGGAGGAGGCAAGGTCAGGAGTAAGAAAGCTTCTACGAAAGTAGATTTAACCGCAATGGTTGATTTGGCCTTCCTGCTGATTACCTTCTTTATGTTGACCACCACCCTGAGTAAACCGCAGGCGATGGATATTGCCAAGCCGGATAAAGATGATAAGACTGAACAGAAGCTTGAATTAAGAGCCTCTCAGACGATGACTATTTTATTAGGTAAAAATAATAAAGTTGCATGGTACATGGGAGAAGCTGGCAAATCAGCACCTGAGATTCAGAACTTCAGTCAGATCAGGCAGACTATCCTGGACAACAAAAAGAAAGTAAAAGAATCCACTGGTAAAGACATCGTAATGGTGATCAAACCTACCTCTGGTGCGAATTATAAAAACTTTGTTGACATCATGGATGAATTATTGATCACAGGCATCAAAACTGCTCCTGCGATTGATGATGAGAATATCCTTGATAATGAAAAAACTTTCATGAAACAACAGGGAATTTTATAGTACTATTATTAACATTTTAAATAACAAGCAATGTTCGGTTCTAAAATAGATTTATTTGACAAGGAATGGCTTGATGTTGTATTCGCTAAAAAGAACAAATCTTACGGAGCTTACGAGCTGCGCAAGAATAACGGATCAAATACGACCAAGGCATTATTTTTGGCATCGGCAGTATTCATATTTCTTTTTATCCTTCCTAAGATCATTGATTTGATCAAAGGACAGATGCCAGAAGAGGAAATAGTGAAACAAACTGAAGTTGTCATGGCTCCACCTCCACCCGTGGATCCTAAAACACCTCCGCCGCCACCGGTTGAGCCACCGCCACCAAAAACGGATCAGATTAAGTTCCCTCCTCCGATTGTAAAACCGGATAATGAGGTACGTGATGAAGATCCACCACAGGTTGAGCAGTTGAAAGCCGCTGACCCGGGACAAAAAACTATCGAAGGTGATCCTGGTGCGGACATCGTTGTAGTTGGCCCGGTAGGAGAAGGCCCTAAACAGGCTGCGGTTGTAGAGGATACTAAAGTTTATGACTTTGTGAGTATCGAAACTCAGCCAGGCTTCCCCGGAGGTATGGATAAATTCTATGCTTACTTAGGTAAAGCCATCAGATATCCTCCTATGGCGCAGGAAAATAATATCCAGGGTAAAGTGTTCTGTTCTTTTGTAGTAGAGAAAGACGGCAGGCTGACTGATATTAAAGTAGAGCGTAAATTAGGCGGTGGTACAGATGAAGAAGCTGTCAGAGTATTAAAGGCAAGTCCGAAATGGACCCCTGGTATTCAGAACGGTAAGCCGGTTAGGGTAAAATATAACATCCCTATCAGCTTTACATTATCTAACTAATCATATAATGTTTGACTTCAATACATTTAAACAGAAATCGCCTCAACAGCGGTTTCTGTTCATTTTAGGGCTAGTGATGTTCGCCATGTACCTGGTGCTTGGAGTGGCCCTGATCTTCTGGAAGAACATTCCCTTTGATATCAAGCCAACATACCGCATCTTATTTGGGTTGTTGCTTATCGTATATGCAGGGATCAGATTTTTCCGGTTAATCAACCAAAAAGACAATTAAAATGAATAAGCTATTTTTTCTGCTCCCCTTTGTTCTGTTTGCGGCTTGTAAACCGAAAGCCAAAAAAGAAGCTGTTGAAGAAACCCGTACCTCAGGAACTGTAAAGCTGATCGTGGACGAGAGTTTTTCTTCAGTTCTTGCAGATCAGATAGACGTATTCAGAGTGGATTACCCCGATACAAAGTTTGACCTGATAGAGGGCAATGAAAATAAGATCCTGCCGGCCTTTCTGAAGGATAGCGTAAGGGCTGCAATCTTATCCAGGACATTAACCCCGGATGAACAGAAAGCATTTATCAAACGCGACGTGCGCATATCTACCTCAAGATTTGCCATTGATGGCATAGCTTTGATTACAGGAAATGATAACCCTGACTCTACGATCACGGCCGATGAAGTGATTTCCATGATGAAAGGAAATAATCCTGGTGGGGTAAATTTGGTTTTTGATAATGCCAATTCGAGTACGCTTCGTTATTTTAAGGAGCTTGCGCAGGTAAATGTAATTCCCAAAGCCGGAATTTATACGTTAAACACCAATAATGACGTTATTAAGTACGTTGCAGAACATAAAAACTACATCGGGATAGTGGGTGTGAACTGGTTGCTCAACGGGCACAGGGATAGTTTTGATTTTACCTCCCAGGTTAAATTACTGGGCGTTCGCAATGTGAAGGGTAAAAAAGGGGATGATGGTTTCTATAAACCTACCCAAAAGAATTTAATCGATGGTGTTTATCCTTTTCTGAGGAATATTTATATCATTAAGGCCGAAGTAAAAAACGATTTAGGCACGGGTTTTGCCAACTGGTTAGTGAGCCAGAGAGGCCAGCTCATTGTTCTTAAGTCCGGGCTCGGCCCAAATACGATGAACTCAAGGGACATTAATATAAAGAGTGAAAATTAAATATTATATTGAGCCCGGATTGGCAAAGTTTATAATTTAATATTGCGGTCAGCTTATCATAGTTAATTATGAACCGGTAAAGCCTGCACAGGTAGTTTCAAGCTTTATCGACAATTAACTATTGTATGTGGATTTGTGGATGTTAATGTACAAACCAGCCGGGTGGGCTCTTCCGGCGAAGGGCATTGAAAAGAATACCAAAGAGGAAAACTTGAATAAATACTGAAAAACAAACAACGAACAGATGAAAATGACAAAGAAAGCAATAACCTTAAGTTTAGGTTTAGTAGTGATGGGTTCTGCCTCTTTTGCTCAAAATTTAAATGACGCAAAGAAAGCGATTGATGCAGAACAGTACGCGAAAGCTACATCAATGCTAAAATCACTGGTAAGTTCACAAGCCGGTAAAGGAGAGAACTATTTTAGTTTAGGAGATGTATATCTGCAAAATGATTATATCGATTCTGCAAAAGCAGTTTTTAATAAAGGAATAACTGCTGATCCTAAATATGCGTTGAATTATGTTGGTTTAGGTAAAGCTGAACTTGCAGCTAACAACCCAACCGGTGCAAAAGCAGATTTTGATAAAGCACTCGCAGCTGCATCCAAAAAAGATTACCTTCCATACATGTACATCGGAAAAGCTTATGTTGAACAGGATAAACCTGATTTCGCCGCTGCTTTACCAATGCTGCAAAAAGCAGATGAGTTAGATGCTGCTGATAAAGATCCTGAAACATTCGTTGCTTTAGGTGATTTCTACGCTGCACAGAAAAAGAACTCTGAAGCATTAAGTAACTATTTACGTGCATTGAATATGAATGAGGCTCTTTTAAGGGCTAAGGTTCAGATTGGAAGGATGTACAAAGAATCAAGGGCATTTCCTGAGTCTGAAAGCCAGTTAAAAGAAGTAATCGCAGCTGATCCAAACTATGGCCCGGCTTACCGTGAGATCGCTGAGTTATATATGCAGTGGGCTAACTTTGAGCCTGCAAACTTTGCAGCAAAATCAACCGATGCCATTACCAACTACAAGAAATACCTGGATCTTACTGATAAATCTTTTGATGCAAGATTACGCTACGCGCAGTTCCTGTACTATGCTAAAGATTTCAAATCATTAGAGACTGAAACAGCTGACCTGGCTAAATTATATCCAAACAACCAGAAAGCTCTTGTTATCCAGCGTTTACAGGCTTATTCAGCTGCTGAGAACAAAAACCCTGAGAGTTTGAAACTGTTAACTGATTTCTTCGCTAAAAACACTGATACTTCACGCCTGATCGCAGCCGATTACCTGTATTTAGGTAAAGCTCAGTTATTGGCCAATCAGGACAGTTTAGCTTTGATCAGCATTACTAAGGCTGTAGAAAAAGATTCAACTAACGTAGAAGCTTTAGAAGACGTAGGAAAAGCATTATATGGTAACAAAAAGTACGCTCAGGCTGCTGAGGTTTATAAAAATGCAATCAAGTTAAACCCAAATGGTAAAGGTTCACTGACCAACTATTACTACTTAGGTTCTGCAAACTATTATAACTATGCAATCGCTGACCAGGCGAAACAAAATCCGGACAAAAAACTGCTGGTTGAAGCTGATTCTGCATTGGCCTTCATCAACAGAACTGCTCCTGAATTTACCCTGGCTTATATCACAAGAGGTCGTGTAGCCCGTTATATGGATGATCAGGCTAACCCTAAAGGTTTAGTGATCCCGTTCTACGAGCAATACATTGACCTGGTTACGGTTAAGAAACCTGAACTGGCTGCTGCTCCTGCAGAAAAAAGGAACATTCTTGAAGCTTATACCAACTTAGGTTACGCTTATGCGGCTACTGACAAAGCAAAAGCAACAGATATGTTCAATAAAGCTTTAGCTATTGATCCTGCAAATGCAAATGCAGCTGCCGGATTGAAACAGCTTACTGCACCAGCACCTAAAGCGGCGGCTCCTAAAGCCGGTGCCAAAAAGAAATAAACATTATAAATAATAGATTTTAAAAAGGCAGGGTTGATATCCTGCCTTTTTCTGTTACTTTTGTATCCAAATTCAATTTATATGGAAACCCAAAGTCTCCCTTCAGATTTTTTACCAATTATTTTTCAGGTTATTGTGGCCCTAGGATTTGTTGTTGTTACACTGATCGCTACCCACTATTTAGGCCCTGCGCGTAAGACAAATGATAAACTGGGTACTTTTGAAGCCGGAGTTAAAGTGGTGGGTAATGCGCGCCAACCATTTTCCATCAAATATTTTCTGGTAGCCATCCTGTTCGTTCTGTTTGACGTGGAGGTCATCTTTATGTATCCCTGGGCTGTCAATTTCAGGGATCTGGGATGGTCTGGCCTGATCGAGATGTTCATATTTATGGCAACACTGTTATTGGGCTTTATTTATATCCTGAAAAAGAAAGCACTGGATTGGAACTAACCTATTTAGATCGTTTCTAAATCTGATGGTGGTCATACCTTTTGCTGCTAAATATTGTAGATTTGTGGTTCATTCTGTATTAGAATGAGCCTTTTTTGTTTTATGATATGAGTGACATCAATATAGTAGACGCGCCTCCGGGCATTGAAGGATCTGGGTTTTTCGCCACATCTTTAGATAAGGTTGTCGGCCTGGCCCGTTCCCATTCATTATGGCCACTACCCTTTGCTACATCCTGCTGTGGAATTGAATTTATGGCTACCATGGGTTCACACTATGACCTTGGACGTTTTGGATCAGAGCGACTGAGCTTTTCTCCGCGTCAGGCAGATCTGTTAATGGTAATGGGCACCATCGCTAAGAAAATGAGCCCTGTATTGAAGCAAGTATATCTTCAGATGGCTGAGCCCCGCTGGGTGATGGCCGTTGGTGCCTGTGCATCAAGCGGAGGTATATTTGACACGTATTCCGTGCTGCAGGGAATTGACGAGATCATACCGGTTGACGTATATGTTCCCGGCTGTCCTCCGAGGCCTGAGGCGATACTGGATGGTTTCGGTAAGATTCAGGAGCTTGTCAGGAATGAGTCCGGCAGAAGAAGGCATTCTGAGCAATACAAACAAATGTTGGCTTCATACGGAATAGAATAATGGCTGCAATAACCAATGAAGATCTGATAAAATTACTGGGCGACAAGTTTGGTGAAAAGATAAGTGGTGTAAATGAGCCTTATGGTTTACTTACCGTTGAAACTACAAAAGATGTCATTATTGATGTACTTGGTTTTTTAAAGGAAAGTGCAGGATCAGGGTTTAACTACCTTACTGACATTACTGCTGTTCATTATCCGGAGAGAAACCATATTGCTGTAGTTTATCATTTACACAATATGTGGATAAGATCA
>Ga0247734_1001818_pt1 | contig 15333 bp, 19 predicted proteins | sample UWRJL103311B2_FD_180933 | JGI IMG/M metagenome (GOLD analysis project Ga0247734, IMG submission 180933) | Plant litter microbial communities from Arlington Agricultural Research Station in Wisconsin, United States - UWRJ-L103-311B-2 | ecosystem: Environmental > Terrestrial > Plant litter >... | reverse complement strand
ATAATATTCTCTCTGATGCTCTAGAGTCCTTATCTATCTCAGCGAGCGATAGCCGACCGACCACCAAGCCCCTGGGATCAAAATTGAGTATTCTAGAACAAGGTCGAGTGATACCGCTAGCTTCAACACTCGAAATCAAAACGCGAGTTATGCATCGACCCCTTGGGTTTCCAGAGGTCGCACCTCAACTCTGGGCTTCCCAAACCCCTAAGCTCGTGCGCGCTTATCATCAGAAAGGCAAATTCGAGCAACCTCAGGTCGAAAATGTGGAGGTACAGATCAAAATGTGGGAACGAGGCAACCAGCGAGATCTACGGAAGTTACATGGGCTGATTGAGAAGATAGTTAGTGTGGTAAAGGGTTGTGGTGGACGTGGTGTTGTGAATTATAAGGCCGAAGGCGATAAGCTGGTTGTGAGAAAGTGCGACAAAGATATGCCTCGCATGCTCCCAAATGACCTGTATCTGAAATGGGATAACACGGACACTGATGAAGCGAAACTTAAGGAGGAGAGCCTCAGTTCTATTAAGCCTGACGTCGGAACCGAAAACAAAGTTCGCAAAGCGAGTATATCTGGAGCAGGAGCTACGAATGGCGCAGTAAAAAAGCATCCGTCTGATAAATGCCTCAAGTAGGCACAACAATTTCCTTTTATAGAAGCTAAACAATTGTGGTTCCTTTCATGGATTCTATACATCAAACTTTATGATAAAACAAATTGTAAATCCAAGTCTCGTGTGCCTCTCAGTACTGTTGAATAGCTATATCTTTCTTGCACCTCTGTTACTGTATGCTGATGGGGAATATTATGTCAAATGATATTATCACACCAACGAATACAACTCGCCCCATTTCAACAGCTTTGACTCGTTCAAAATCAAGCTCTATCATTAGATTAAGGTGCAAAACTTCTTCAGACTTCGTCTTATCAAGCGCAAAATCCGACAGACCAGGATGTTTTCTTCCTACCAGCATCAACACCAATCCTATGAACCACAGTACCATTACACTTCCCTTCTGTTTGGCCAGTACGGCGAATATCACAATTTACATCCACCTCGCAACCCATTATACAATACTCCAGTACAGAACTTGGTACCCATCCCTCTTCAATTCCTCCTGGCCAAAGATTAAAACTCCAGCAACACCTACACATAAACTTTCTAAGAACTAGTGCAGATACAGAGGATCGAACAAACGTCATATACAATCATGTTAAGGTTGAAAGCACTTTATTTACCTCTTATTTGGGTTTCTGTGTTAGTCATCAATCGCTCTACTCGTTCTCCTGGCATTCTGTTTAGTTCATATTTTACGCTACAATGGGTAAGAAAGTAGCAGGCTGTCAATGCTGTAGTGCATCCAATACATATTTGAGCTTTATCACAGCGAATACTCGACCTACGGTATCTATTGCTTCGGTATTCATAAATTTTTAAAAATGTTCAAAAGTAAAAAGCTGCGCCAAATGTTGATATTGTGAAAAAGCAGAAAATCTGAGCTTCAGAACTCGGCTATCCATAACCTTGTACCCCCACCGCCAGGGGGCCAGGCAGGGCTACTTCGTCAGGTCTTAACGAGCATTTACAAGTTTGTATTTTACCGCGTCAATCACATGAATTTTATGGAGTTTTTCTTTCCGTCCAGTAATCCTGCATGAGTGCCGCTTTTATAAAAGCAAAAGCACCAATAAAAATATTGTAATGGTCATCAATGATCTTCGTTTGTATTGTATCACCTTCCAAATTTTCGTTTGACCAATAAGAGGCGGTGGATTTGAGATCATTCAACAGCCTCCCAATTTCTCGCTTGTTTGAGTAGAAAGGGGCATGGACATACATAGGTATGTAGTACAAGACGCTAATTACACTCTGATTTGCTCAAACAATCACAATCTGAGCTGATCAAGGTCAGTTTGAGCAGTTTAATCGTGACACTTTTCTTCTCTTGACCAAAAACTTGTATGGTACTTCAACTCTTAAGAAACACACAAATAGAACAGTAGGTAGCAATTTAATCTATAAGAATCAAAACTTGTTATCTTATGTAGAAAATTACCTGTTATGGAAATAGCCTTATTTTCTTTCAACACTGTTCTATGTCGAAAACCCCGGCCTACTACACTTCGAAGCATACATTGCCCTGGCCTTCTATTCACTATAAAAAAGGTCTCGGGACTTAGAACAGAATGATTACCATAGCCTCTCTTCAGATTCTTACTCTTAGTCAATTTGAGACCTCTTGCTATTTCTTCTATGAAGAGATCTTACTTGCTTTAGCAATAAACACGTGGTTACTTCAACTCCAAAGACTCCTTAAGATCACATATTAATCTATACAAATCACTTACGTGCTAGTGAAGTGCTTGGCACGCATCACTGCTCCGAATGCGTCACAACCCAATGCACAGTGTCGAAATAGGTTACGTACTCGTGATTAAACCCTTTTCCCATGCATTACATATCTCATTTCTCTAGAATTCACATATTCGTACGAGATTGTGGGCCGAATGTTATGACAAACCTGCAGTCAACTGGTTTGCACACACTCGCCAAGACTGGGGATAACCTCAATTGTCAAGACCCACTTTGTCCCACACTTCCCTGTATAAATATCAAGTCCGAAATTCTAGTAGCACAGAAAAAACTTAAACATGAGCCAAGAATTACAACTGGGTTACCAAAGGATTGGCGTGAATAACCAGTTCGTATGAGTGGTGACACTTTTGGCTGTAACCTTATAGCAAGTTATATACCTAGTTCTTCTTTGGAGTCCTCACGTAGGGATATACCTGTTGTAATTTTATTGACTTCCTTCATACCGGTTGTCTCAGAGAATGTTTCCTGTCAGTGTGACTGAAAGTATTCGAGCGGCGGTAGAGAAATCCCTTCTACGACTGGGGTTCCTACTGTAGGTGGTATCGGTTTTGCCCAAATCGAAAATTGATAGCATATGTATATATAATACACTAGCTAGTCTGTGGAGCTGTGGAGCTAACCAAGCAATGCTTCTCAGGGAGAACCTGCATTCTTTTCTCTTCATCTTCTTCGTCTCTGTCTTTCTTTTGAAAATTTTAAGGGAACAGCGAGGGGGGGCAGGCACTTTCAGGGAACGGATTTTGGGGTTTGTATAGTTGATGGAGAAGTTGGAAAGCAGAAAAAGCTTGTCAAATATTAAGTGATGTCAATCTGGACAGCAGGCTGATCTTTATCAAACAAATTTGCACGTTTTAAAGTTAAAGAACAAAGTGAAGTACAGTTTCTAATACGTGAGAATGAAAACACTATAGCTGGTAGAAGGCTCAAGTATATTGCAGTTTTTAACACAATCAAAGTAACTGGCTCGTGTGAATTATTGTGGACTCCTTATCATCCACTACTAACCTCCTATGTTATTTTCCCAAATCAAAGTTGAGGTCCTCCTCGATTGCACCTGTCATGAAAGCTCCGCCAAAAAGATCCTCTAATGAGGGAAACTCCAAATCACTAAATGACACCGTGGAATATGCAGGAAGTAGGTCGTCAAATATGTGTCCTTGATGCTGTTCCGAGTGTGTTGAACTCTCAGGTATTGTCTGTTCATTCAATCTCCGCTCAAGTTTGGCAACAGCAAACTCAGCTGGTGCAGACGGCAACACATTGGAATCTTTACAGAACTTAAGAGCTTTGTGAATAAGTGCCATCGTGTAATTCTTGTCGAGTAACTCGTCGTAGTATGTAGTAAGAATAATTACCGAGTACACATAACCCAGGACAAGATGATCCGGCATATCTTCCGCGGTGTTCGGTGCAAGTCGCGTGATGGTCTCGAGTACCTTTGTTGCATGTTCAACTGAAAACAGTACATATCGGCTACGTTCTGCATCAACTCCAGTTGGTGACTTTGGCGTGTTTTGATCCGCTGGTGTTGGAGCAGCGGAATTTGACGACGTAGAAGCCATGTTTTTCAGCGATCTTTGTGATAGGACGATGTATCCAAAATTATAACTCATGCGGAACATAAGTGCCCGACCTGAATTTAGCTCTGTATAATCGTTAAAGCTGTGGAACAAAAAGATCCGAGATTGCCATACCTAACAGGTGCCCCCATTTCTCGTGCCATTGAGCGAGTTCTTTCGGCTTTCCAGTCATTGGCATCGGGCGAGAGGTTTTAAGGATCTTCAGCAATATTGAGTAAAGATGTATCTCAGCTACTACAATACCATCTTGGATGGTCGCATCGAAGATGTTCAATATGGATGAACATTGATCGAGGTATGCTTCTGCTATAATGGATGGTCGTCCAGTTCCCACAGCAAAGCTAGCTCAGTTAGTGGATTAGCTGTAGTTTAGGGGCTTGCACCACTTGTTTTATAACTTACCAAAGATGTGCTAAGCATATATTGTTCCATAGCCTTAGCTCTAGCTGGTTTCTCCGATTAGTCCGCCCGCTTTTAACGTTGGCTAAAATCTCAGTGAAGTTGATTGCGAGCATTCCTTGCTGGACACAGTGACCGGTGATTAACCACGAGTCAATGAACTCTGGCCTCACACTCAAGCTCTGGTGTTCATGTTAGGAAGTTAAGTCAGTGAAGTTATGGCACAGTCTTACAAGTGGAGCCATATTCCACAAAGTCATGCAAGAAAGAGCATGCAAGCAATCCATCGGTAACGGGCTAATTAAATGTACAGTTGCGAGTTCTCTTCGGACATGTTCGTATAAATCGGCGTGAACTGGAGTATTTCGTAACTCTGATACCCGTAGTCCTTGAAGGCAACAAACCGCCACAAGCAGTGATGACATAGAGTCAACATCGGGATCTATACCCATTGCTTCCCACGAGGTTGCCTGAACCCAAGGTGCAATTCTTGCAAGGAATCTAATCAAAGTTTAGAGCTCTGTTTGAGTCGCGAGTTGTACAGAAGCGGAGCATGGTGGGAGCCTACAGGTTAAGAAGATCGACCACAATTGCATAGGAGAAAAATCCGCAGGCCACCAAGCTTTGAACTCCATGATTTGTTAAACGTTCATAACCACCATGGGCTTTTCGAAGAGTGTTTCTTATTATTACTACTGGCGCACTTTCAGTATTCTGATCAGCTGGAGATTTGGTGATATCCTGGTCGTCATCCTCGGATAACTCTACATGGGATTGTGGTGCCGGCTCATGTTTGGACACGGCGGATGTATGGCTCGCCTCCACAATCCTTTTGAGGTCTCTCAATAAAATGCTTTGCTCTGAAATTTTCGCATGGAGTTCCTGGATCAAGCGTATCTCAGTTGTCTGTGTACAATCACTTGTGATCTCTCGTGGTGCGTTGCTAACCACTTCTGAGCCTGTCAATGAACAAGGAATCCTGACAACACCAGCGGTTAGAAAGATCTAGTCGGCTGCATCGGATTGTTTACCTCAAAGTTTTGCAACGATTACAGGATCCTGCTGCTGTATCAAAATCACATCGTGATTTGATTCGCCGACACGTTTCGCAGGCGAGCACTCTCCTCCGTTTTCGGGGTCGTGATCCTGGGTCTGTTACCGCTGAGGCTTCACTCGCCCCAATGGGATAGTCCTCTGCATTTTGTGACATGCCACTTGGGTTCAAAGTTGTCTTGGGGCATAGAACTGGGATTGTTGTTGTTACAAGATCGTCCGCTCTCAACTGGTCACATGATTATCACGTGAATTTTCATACCCTTTGAAAGTTCGAATAAGGTCGTGTACAATTTTGTAGAATAACGAATTATTCAATATTGCAAGATAAGATTGAAATATACCATGCAAGCTGAGGTGGTAGTGCTCAACAGGGTATGAATTGAAAGCTTATGTAGGTATGCTTCGGTTGCTCGCCCAAGCCTTCAACCTCGGTCTCAAGGCAAGCCTCTCGAGTCAATGTTATTTGGTATTTAACAAATCCTTGTTCATGGCTTTCCTTGATGAGAAAACATATTTTTCAAAATGTACTCACTGCCAAACTCATACTCTGCATTGAATTTTACTCACATATCCCTCTCACACTACCCCACATCGTCTCCAACAGTGACCCCAATCGTTGTTATTTCAATTGATCGAGTTGAAAAGAACAATGCATTCACTTCCAAAATGGAGCACAGCCTGGTCGAGGTTTTTGATCTGCTTGACATGGATGAACGTGTAAAGGTCATTATCGTGACCGGGAAAGGAAGGATGTTTTGCGCTGGGGCAGACCTAGAGATTGGCTTGAACAGAGAAGATAACATTAGAGATAAAGAGCATCGAGATGGGTGAGTTAAGTTTAGTCATGCTGAATCTCATGCTAATGGTAAAATTGAAATCCGAAGCTGACTGCACTCACTATATCAGTGGCGGTAGAGTTTCTATGGCAATAAACAGATGTCGAAAACCAACCATTGCGGCACTTCAAGGCCCGGCTGTTGGGGTGATTGTATTTGAATTTCTATCAATGTTCCAGCACTAACGGTAAGCACAGATTGGAATCACTATGACCCTGCCCATGACAATACGAATCGCCTACGAAAACGCCAAAATAGGCTTTGTCTTCTCCCAGAGAGGAGTTGTGATGGAAGCTGCTTCAAGTTTCTTCCTCCCGAGACTTATCGGTCATTCGAAGGCTTTGTATAGTCTACCTTCCTGATGATACCTCCTATCCTAACATCAAGTAGATACCTGACCACAACCGGTGGTGTCTTCCCAGCATCTTCATCTCATTTTGGTGACCTCTTCGCGGAAACATTGGCAACCCCTGAAGCAGTTCTCCCTAGAGCACTAGAGCTTGCTACCCAAATAGCTTCTCAAACCTCGCCCATCAGCACCTATCTGATGAGGGAGATGATGTATAGAGGACCGAATTCGGCCGAAGGTGCGCATTTGCTTGATTCAGAGTTGATGGTCCAGCTGTATGATAAGGAGGACAAGACTGAAGGTATCAGATCGTTTGTGGAAAAGCGGCCAGTGAATTTCAAAGGCGATTTCAAGACTGGAGTTCCTCAAGCCGTTCCCTGGTGGGAGCCTTTGAATATAGTTCCGGCAAGGAAGGCGGCGAGGACTGGCACCTCAAAATTGTGAGCATGTCACAACGCAGCGGGAGTATGTCAAGCAATTAAACCACCTAAATCACCATTAATATTTACTCATCTGCCTCCGCCCACTGTTCTTCTGATCTGCCTGTGACCCAGTCTTTCACAAATAGTAAAACCACCACCTCGATGACCACATAACAACCGGACAAGAAGTAAAAACGCCCGGGCATTTGTTTTTTAAGCATTCCACCAGATTGGCTTGTAGTAAGACCTTGAGAGATCCTAGGCTGACGCATGTCTCGGCGGAATTGCTTTCCGGCCCCTCTTAAGAAAATTATGTGGCCGAGATTAGAACACCAATTACACTTTGAGAAAAGAACTATTTGAACTTTTACAGCCCCAAAAACAAAAGATTATTTTTATTGTATGCAAAGGGTATATGCCCCACAGAACTTAATCAAACGTGACTTGAAAAGCTTGATTTTGACATAAAAGAACTTTGGGATGGGAACTAACCTTTTCAGCTTCTTCAGCTTCTTAGTGCTTTCAGCTTCTACAATGAAGCACGAACGCTCCAAGTAACAAACTTAAAACTCTATACGAGTTAAATGCATTTTCTACTATAAAACATACTAACAATAAGCGCAATTGTCAAGCAGACGTAATAAATATCCAGGCGTAAAAATGTCTTTGTTCTCAGCTTTGAGCCTGTGAAGGTTACGGGGGTTAGTGGCTTGGTCAGCTAGTCTTCTTGTAAACCATGCTCGCCATGTTGTTCGGACCACTCCAATACGTTGTCTGCATCGGTCGTTCACTTCTCTCCTTCTAATCTTGTCGATCTATCATGCTTCCTCCCACTCTCGCATATCTATACCGTCAAGACCGTCTACGGAGTACGGAGTACGGTGTACGGTATACGGTGTACAACGTTGTATCGTGTTCTATCAGCACCACGAGTTTCTTTTTTCGTCACGATATTTGGTTTTTGAACTGCATGCGGCTCCATCTTGGTTGATAACAGGTTGGAGGCTAGGATAAGGCTATCTAATATGGGGGAAGCTTTGCCGTCCCGGCCATTTCTTATCTTGCATCTACCTACAACTTGTATTTCCATCGGTGAGAAAGTGGGCTTCTCCATCCATACTGGAAATATGCGGGCAAATTTGCAAGCGCAGCGCCAGCACCTCGAAGATGCTGCTAAACTTTGAATGCACAGAATCTGTGGGGTGTAAACTTTCCGTGGTAAGATACGCTTTTTTGTGGAGGGGCTTATTAGTGAGAGTAGTATAAGTATGGCGAGGATGTCTTGCGTGAATTTTTGCTTCACTTCGTTCTATTGTAGTCGTGTGTTGAAGGCCTTCCACAGTCCACAGGAGAATCTTTAAATATTCTATCAATATGCTACTGCTTTCTACTTATTTGCTGTTTGCTTTAGCAAGTGGAAGTCCACCAATCTATCCTCGTCATGAATTTATCAGGTTTGAGGAAGCCATCACTGTAGAAGCGAATGGTATGGCCAATATTCACATCGACTACAATATTCCCCTGAGTGGAGAACTCTCCATCCATTATGGGTCTTGTGATTCACCAGTCACATTCTCCAAAGAAAACCATCATCATCAGATCGGCGAAACAGTGATAGGAAACCATCCTTTGGCGAAACGAAACTCTCAATGGCAAGACAGCCGGCCAAAGAGATTTGTATGGCTAGTGCCAGAAAATGCAGCGGACGGAGGTTGTCTGTTTGGGTATTCTGGAGCAGATTTAGTAGGAAGATCAGAACGAGTCAATGTTGTAAAACGCAAGACTAGAAGAGGAATAGTCTTGGGGGATTTTGCTGATTCCGAAGGACCATGGTTTGACGGTGTTGCTTATTTGAAAGCGAAAGAGCCGGGCAGCGTGTTCGTGGCTCAGGCAAAGGCGAAGAAGATTGGAATTTTGGGCGGCGGAATGTCTGGGTTGATGAGTTCTGTGAGTTCGATTTGATTGATTTGGCTGGATTTGGAAGCTAATAGGTCTTTATAGCTCCTGCTAAGTTCAGTTGGCTTTCACGATTGGACTATTATTGAAGCGTCTGGGAGAATTGGTGGACGTGTTCATACCGCTTATTTGAATGGAAGCAGCCGGGAAGACTACCAGTATCAGGAGATGGGTCCAATGAGATTTCCTGTCAGTTTGTCTCTTGGAAATGACACGGTTGAGATCCAGGATCACAAGATGGTGTTTCAGCTAGCTGCGAAGCTGAATGAGATGAATGGAGGAAATACATCCGATTATGCTGTAAACTTCATAAAGTGAGTTATCTTAAGTATCCCGAAAAGCTTTACTAAACATGAAATAGGTGGATTCAAAGCAGTCCTAATACACCAACCACAACTTCAAAACGTCTACCGGATGGTAGGGTACCGTCTTTAGCAGATGTCCTCGCCAATCCTGCTTTGGCTGACAATATCACGGCTACTTATTCGAATGCCACAGCTGTATCAATAGCGGTAGATGGCTATAACAAGTTCAAAAACGTCACATCAGATCTCTTGGCAGCAACTGCCAAGAACATATTCACAGCCCACAAAGCAGCTGTAGAAGCTGGACTCCTCGACTTTTCCGAATCAGGGTATATCCGCTACAGACTCAATACAGACCTTGACATTACGGATCAGATCCATTCTCTAAATGATGTCCACGATTCGTGGTATTATGAGAGTGTCTATTTCAGTGCATCGGACTGGAGAACCATTGATAAAGGCTTAACCAGTCTACCCAGAGCATTTGGACCACTAGTAATGAATCGTACAATATTCCATACTTCTGTACAAGAAGTATCCTATAACTCAACTACGGACAAAGTAACCGTCGGCTGGCGATCTGACAATCCCTTTGATACAATACCCACGACCATGGAATTTGACTACATTATCACTGCCGTACCCTTTACATCCGTCCGTCTCTGGCGTAAGCCAGCTTACTCATCTCTTCTCACCCGCGCCATCAACACTATGAACTACGACCCGGCATGTAAAATTGCCTTGAAATACAAAACCCGTTTCTGGGAACATCTATCTCCACCTATCCTCGGTGGCTGTGGTTCTACAGACATCCCGGGTATAGGAAGTATCTGTTATCCCTCATACAAGATCAACAGTACAGGACCTGGTGTTTTACTTGCTAGCTATCTCTCCGGCACACCCGCCCAATCGCTCTCCGCACTCTCAGACCTCGAACATGTCGCCCTAGTCCAGCGCGCCATGATTGAGGTCCATGGTCCCATCGCCGCCTCTGAGTTTACCGGTTCCTATGATCGACATTGTTGGGCAAATGACCAATATGAAATGGGGGCATGGTGTGGACCAGCTGCTGGACAACAGGCGTTGTTTTTACCGGCGTATTTCAAAACAGAGTTTAAGACTGTATTTGTTGGCGAGCATACAAGTTATACACATGCGTGGATTTGGAGCGCGCTAGAGAGTTCAGTCAGGGGGACAACCCAGTTGTTATTAGATATGGGTTTAGTAGACGAGGCTAAGAATATCACGAACACGTGGATGGCGAGGTGGATTGCAATGTAGAGAAAGGATTATATGAGATAATGTATTGAATGGCCGATTCGGAAAATCTACCCGTCTGAAGCCTTTTCTCTCTCTTTTTTGGCCTTGAAGCAGCTGTCTTGATGACGCAAATTGGACAAGTTTTAGTTAAGAACAAAATTTAATAGATGCTTTTAGATACATAAGATACCCTCGAAGAAAACTCCACCGAAACCCAAGACTTTTAGCATACAAAACTCCCCTCCCAAAACCAAGAAGATGTAAATTGAAGTTTCCCTCCACATATAATCTTAACGCCTGTCATCCCATATAAAAGTCCAACCTTGAACGCCAATAATCGTATCTAAGAAATATTAGCTACATTGCTCGACGAAAGAATCATTTGAACTTACTATACAAAACCCTCTCATAATTTCTCTTTTTTGGCTAGCTCATAGTTGATGGAATGTGCGAGGAGAAGGGATGGCGCGGCCATATGAAGGTCTTGATGAAGGTACAACTCCTGATGGGACCACGAAAGGACGAGCAACGGATACTGCTGCTAAAGACATGAAAGTCAAGACGGTGATGAGGCTAGAGAATTGCATTTTGGCTGAGGTAGATATGATAGACTTTTTGTGGACTTGGTTATGAGGTATTGGAATAATGGTATGGAGGATGGTGTAGATGATGGATGGTTGATAATTTAGGAGAGGGCTTTGAGGGATACATATAGTGGTTCTCCGAGGCTGAGTAACTACTTTGTTAATGCTTATTGCGCGGTTAGTATTTTATTCCCCTTTTTGACAGCAGGGAGAACGAGGCATTGTGAGCTTATTGCGAGGGGCGATGGTCGAAGGATTCAGTGAATAGGATTCGCCCCCTGGCCGCGTTGCATAGTGACCCCAGAATTCGCCGCAGCAGAGTAATAAATAGCTTGCTTAATGTTTTGAAACAATTTCTAACATAGGATCAAGGTATTAAGTGAAGCAGAATTTTGTTCTCGTGCCTTATTATATTAACTTGAGTTGCATAATCCTATATTTTCCAAAGATCCCAATATTGCGTGATCCCCTAGTATCAAAAAATTGATGCAACTATAAACAATAGAAAAGGCATCTAATTACGGTGCACTAGTAGCTACAATTCTAGAGTGCTAGAGTGCTTTTGATAAAGGTTGAATTACGGACTACCAACAGCTTTGGAAGAAGCAACATGACGCAAAAATTGCATGCTTTCCCAAAGTGTTTCGACAATATATTAACAAGCCAGACAGCTATGGTTTGTTTGCTGGACATACTATCATCTCGATAAGTACGGTCAACCATGACTACTGTCTGCATTTAGACGGTGTGCAATCCAACTCCTCTGATGATACCATCCCATCAACGCCGGTCCATGATCTCATCTCATCCCATTTATACAGTCGCATCAAAATGCGGTTATCGCGCGCTCCAATGGCTCCCGCGCTGTTTCCCAAGCCAACCAATCCGATCTTGTAGTTCTATCCCTTCATTAGCACCATGCGCAAAACGTATAGAAATCCCGGATCACTTACGGTAACAGTCCCATTCCATTAACCTTCCAAATTCCCAAAGCCAAAGCCAGAATCTGCATCCCCACATATACTGCCTTAACCATCACCAAACTCGACTTATTTCCCTCGCTCTCAAATCTCTCAAACGCCTGGTTCGTAGCCAACATTCCCATGATAGGATTCTTGAATGCCATAGTTACCATCATGATACTGAAGATTTGGAGCGAGTTGCCAGACATGTACATCATTATGGCGGTCATCGGGAGCTGCTTGACTGGTGCGAGAGCTACCTCCCATGCTTTCTTCAATTTGAGAGTATCGGTTTCTTCGGTCGTAGGAGCTGCGCGCACTGTAGCATTTTTGGAAGAGATTTGTTTCTGGTTGTGTCAACAGAGCATAGGTAGAATCGAGAATGGAGGGTTACGTACTTTACTTCCGGTGGTGGACGTGAAGCCTATTGGATCGGGGATATTGTTTTGCTTTTGTTTTGATTGCGGAGGGCTGTGTAGGTCTAGCACCCATTGAGGGGGCGGTGGTGGTATAGAAGACATGATGTATGGAGAACGTGTAGACCGATGAATGTTCCGGAGAGCTCAGATGTTGGTATTGGTAGTGATGCTCTAGCCCCGACCGCAATGTTAGCGCTGTTTAGGTGATCCGCTATGGTGGTTCGGTGCCGTAGCAGGGCTGGCTGGCTGGCCCCAGCAGGTCAATGGTCAATGGTCAACTGGCGAACCTCACCTCCTATCCTAATTCAAAAACTCAACTCTCCTGAGGATAATCAATCACTTTTTCGAACCCCCCGAAGGACTATATGGATCGCTTGCTCTGGGCCCATCCTACCATTACCCAGCAAAGGCTTATGCGCGTGTGACAGGCCTGCATCTGCCCGACTTCCTCGATCAAATATCGCTTCCAGATTGGTTGCAGCATCGAAGGTTCGGTGGAGGGGTAGACCACCTGTGTACACACACACAAGATACCGCAACGCCGTGGCAGCGACAAGTAGCCCATCATGGCTTCAGGCGGGGGAGATGCAAAGCTCTTTGCTAGAGTATGTAACCAGTTCCTTTGCGTCTCAGACCATACCACTCCATATCATCTCAGTTCATTCTGCACAACACGGCTGCTCAAGCTTGTTGTGTATAACAAGGAATAGTCCGCTGCCAGTACTATTCAGAGCCGCGCTTCTCTTTTTGGATACGCATAGATGCTACTGTTTGTTTTTTGAGGCCGGCTGAGAGATACTGTTCCTGCCATGTTTCTCCATCACTATCTCCCGCCTCCGGGCTCTGGTAATTTTGCTTCAGCTTACCGTACTGCACAGGGCAAAGTCGCAGAGCTACGAATAGAATTGAATAGTGGCGGGAAGAAGGATAAGAACCATGCGGCCAAGAAGATTGCTCTCAAGAAGATTGTGGCCAACATGACCATGAGCAATAACGATATGGTCGCGCTGTTTCCGGATATTGTCGGATGCATGGAGATACATAGCCTGGAAATAAAGAAGATGTATGCAATTTTGCGAACCCACAGAGGAATCATGCTGAATTTTGTACAGGTGCTTTTTATTTCTGGTTAATTATGCTCGTCTGAAGCCGGAGACTGCGATCAAGGCTCTGCCAATATTACAACAGGTTTGTGGACTAGAAAAATTTCTGGATACATAAATACTGACTGGATACCTCAGGATATGACAGACTCGAATCCACTTGTCAGAGCCCTTGCGCTACGTACAATGTCCTACATACATGTACGAGAATTCGTCGAAGCAACAGTGCCTCCGACTAAACACCTATTGCGCGATTCGGATCCATATGTGCGGAAGACTGCCGCATTTTGCGTTGCGAAACTATACGATCACGATAGAGGCTTGGTTGAGAAATCGAACCTAATTGACTTACTTAACCAGATGCTAAGAGATGACAACCCAACTGTTGTTGCCAGTGCTTTGGCTAGTCTGATGGACATATGGGAAAGAAGTGAAGCTATCAAACTCACAATCGATTACGGAAATGCTTCAAAAATGGTTCAAATTCTGCCTGATTGTTCAGAGTAAGATACCCACCTTCCTCCTCGGTAATCAGACGACTAACACATGTCCCAGATGGGGTCAGACCTATATTCTTGAAGCTTTAATGTCGTACGTCCCTCAGGAATCTTCTGAGGCGCTGCTACTCGCGGAACGCATATCACCACGATTGTCTCATTCAAACTCGGCTGTGGTTTTGACCTGTATACGGGTGATTCTATATCTCATGAACTACATTGCGGACACTAAACAAATATCAATACTTTGTCGGAAACTATCACCTCCTCTAGTAACACTGTTAGCAAAGGGACCTGAGGTACAGTACTTAGCACTCCGGAATGCCTTATTGATACTGCAGAGGCGGCCGGAAGTCCTGAGGAACGATATTAGAGTGTTCTTCTGCAAATATAACGACCCGATTTATGTCAAGGTGACAAAGTTAGAACTCATTTTCATGCTAGCATCTGAGAAAAACATCGAGGAAGTTCTCACGGAATTGAGAGAATATGCCACCGAAATTGATGTCCATTTTGTCCGCAAGTCTGTTCGGGCAATTGGCAAACTTGCCATCAAGATTGAGCCTGCTGCAAGAAGGTGCATCAACACTCTGCTGGAACTCGTTGCGACCAAGGTCACATATATCGTCCAGGAAGCAACGGTGGTCATTCGGAATATCTTTCGGAAATACCCTAATCAATATGAATCGATCATTTCTACACTGTGTGAAAATCTGGATTCTTTAGACGAGCCCGAAGCTAAGGCTGCTATGATTTGGGTTATCGGACAATATGCATCTCGGATAGAGAATTCGGATGTGCTTCTCGAAGACTTCCTATTTTCGTTCGCCGATGAGCCCGTAGAGGTCCAATTGGCACTTCTTACTGCCACAGTTAAGCTATTTATTCAACGGCCAACCAAGGGCCAAGAACTAGTGCCCAAGGTTCTGAAATGGGCAACAGAGGAAACTGACAACCCGGATTTGAGAGATCGAGGCTACATGTACTGGCGGCTTCTCTCCTCCGATATGGCCACCGCAAAATCCATTGTTATGGGCGAGAAACCTCCAATAACCGCCGAATCCGAAAAGCTGGATCCCGCAACTCTCGAAGAGATGTGTCTTAATGTTGGCACTCTCGCCACCGTTTATTTGAAACCTGTCCAACAGGTCTTCCGTTCAGCACGACCACGGAGACTTATCGACAGTCCTGCTTTACAGAAGCACACCCTCCCTACCGCCAATGGTC
>Ga0247734_1001817_pt1 | contig 15338 bp, 12 predicted proteins | sample UWRJL103311B2_FD_180933 | JGI IMG/M metagenome (GOLD analysis project Ga0247734, IMG submission 180933) | Plant litter microbial communities from Arlington Agricultural Research Station in Wisconsin, United States - UWRJ-L103-311B-2 | ecosystem: Environmental > Terrestrial > Plant litter >... | reverse complement strand
GGTGGTATTTGTAAAGAGGAGTGCGCATCAAAGGATTTATCAGCTAGGAAACGTCAGCCTTATGCTTTAAATTAGTCTACCAGTTGGTACGCACCTGGATTCCAACGAGCGAAAAACCATCGAATTACATGATGGGATGCAGTCAGACTTGCAGCGGGGACTTCCGTAATTCTAGCATTCAATATATGGACCATAAAGAAGACTGAAGAGTCACTCAAGATGGTCGGCCCACTTATATCTGCAGAGGCGATCATTTTATCGATGTCTTCCGCGATTTCGTGATATTGTACAAAGCCAGCAGCCGCAATTGAGTGCATGTGCGCAGCTGCTGCCCTGCATGTTCCCTGAAATGTCAATGCTCTGCTGCCAGTTCGCCACTGGTGACCCCAGTCTATATGTGCTTGTTTTGCTGATGTCTTTTGATATGTACAACTGCAAGTTAATCTGTTAGTAATGTAGCAATCAATTTATTGGTTTTGCATACCTTGCAATAGCCAGAAATGCCCATGATGCTATGTGCCCTCTTTTATCCGATGTACAAACACTAAGCTGTACAAGCAACTGCTCAAGAACAGCTGCGGGAAATTGGCATACTTGCAAGGCGAATGGTATAACTTGAAGGCCTGCCAGCCGCAGCCGTGGATCATCACTTTTGATCAGATCAAGAAGGCGATCACTATGCTCAGCTGTCCTTTGGCGTTTACGGGGATGATCGTTCAGACTATTGTTGGTTTTCTGGGCCTCTTTTCTTTTTCGCTCGTTATCCAGACCGAGAAGGCGATCGAGTAATCCAATTACCTGGAGACTGGCCCAGTTACGTTCGGCACGAGCATTATGAGGACGCAAACGAAAAACATGCAAACTAAAAGGTGTTGAAATATCTCCACTTTCCCCCGGATTATTCATATCAAGGTCCTGTAAACTCAATTGATCTCGTTCAGAGCGCCTTGAGTATTCGGCTCTTAACACATTTAGAAGATCTTCCACTTTTGATATAAGACTAGATGTTGGTTCATCCATCAAGCTGCGTTCCAGATGGAGATGGACAGTAAAGAAAAGAATGATTGTCTCATCTCGCACGGAATTCAGCATCTGGTCATGTGTGTTAAATTTTCCTTGCCAAAATCTGGAAATCAAATCAATTGACTGTTGAGCAACATTCTGTAAAAGAGAGCATTGGTCCTGGCGGCAAAACAGTAACACAGTATTGAGAACAGAGAAAGCTAGCTGATGCACTGCGTTCACTGCAGATATCTGTGACTTTAGTAAACGAAGGACCGTGTTTGTGATGCGTTCAGCATTTTCCCCGATAGGTGCATTTGTTGTGGAAATGAGAGGCAATAACACACTGAGAAGGTCCTCGACGTTCTGCCTTGAAATTGATCCGGCTCTCGCTTGAGATATTGAGTTATCGACGCTTGATTTAGGAACCGACCCAGACATATGGCCTGTTCCGAGGCCAGAGAAACTGCGCACGAGACCATTGGACTGGTCCGCATTGTTCTCCGTGTAATGATCAATGCCATCTAGACAGAACTCAACAACATCGGTCCACAGCGAATTGTGAAGACGTTCTGCGTTTGGCTTGTGTTCAAAAACTAAGCTCAAAGCCTTCAAATATGGTCGAGAGAGTTCTGGAAAGTATTCTCCACTCGCCTCCGGAAGTGTTTGCGTAATGTGGTCCACAATGGCTTCAATAGTTTTGTGCTTCAGCTTGGGTGCTCCTGCTTTGATAGCCAGCCGTATGGCATCAGCACATATTTCAAGGCGGGTTTGAGCTCGAGATAGCGTCGTCTTCCTCCCTGTTATTACGGTTGCTTTCTCTTCAAGGGCGATCTTGAAGGCGGCTTCGTACACACGGTGGTATGATTTATCAGTAAGCTTGCTTCTACATAACTTAGTACAACAATCAGGGAAATGGAGGCGACGGAAACTCTTACAGATTATCCGCTTTATTAGATCTGTCAAAAATTGCCTTAAGATCTGCCAAGTTTAGTATGTACTTTTCATGAGAGTTACTGAGTACATACCTTTCAGATTCTGGAGACGATCTGTTAATGTGCCCTTTTGAAGGTTTTCTGTACCTAGTTACTAAATTTGATAGAGGGCGCAACTTTAGAGAGCCGCACCAATTATTGAATCAAGATAGATCTGATCCTCATTCTTTCTACCCTTCTTATGGCTCATCTTGACCATAAAGGGTAGTTAGACTGTCGAATATTGCATTGTTTTCAAGAACCACGAGGCTGACACAAGGCTACCATATAAATAAATATGAATGAAGAATCCAATTTGAGTTGAGAGACGGGGCACCTAGCATTATAAAATAGACGTTTATGTTGTGGCTAGGTTGGATATAATCGCCCAAGATGGCAGAGAGCGTGGGTCCTTGTGGTTGATGAAGTTGTGAGTTCTGTAAGGTATTGATCGCCCAGAACTTCGTCAGCCGCGTCGTCGCGAGCGGACGCGCTAGTGTCACATCAAAATATCTCCCACAGCCTTATATTTATCTACCTAGCAACGACTTACAGCTTGACAACATCTATCTCGAAAAAAAGGAGGCCTGCATGTGTGCCTTTTGGGATTCCTCTCAAGGCGAGCTGGTAAATCTGTGCAGCGCAATCCGTCTCCACTAATTGGCACATCAATCTCAACAATGGCGGACGAAAGCCATTGTCTGGAAAGCCTCCAGGAGCTCCACGCAGACCTTGTTGCACTCTCCGAATCGCGTCTTTCGAATTTAGATAGGTTAGCATTACAGCTCGAGGAACATGTGCATGTATTCAAAGCCTTGTTAGACAAAAAGCCTCGCAGCGAGCAGAGTCGGAAGATTGTGCAGCCTGGGGAAGCTCACTCTCAAACAGGTATGGCATGAATCTGAACAGTCTCAGTTATTAGCGCTGACCAGCGGCTTGACAGGTACAATCGAGATTGGCGGGAATAGCTATAATGTGAACACCCAGTTCAGAGAGGGGGCTTTAGAAGTCGCAGATGCCCTCTATCTTGATGAACTCGAAGCTGCGCAACTTTTCCTCGATGCCCAAGAAGATGCCCAGGCCTCCGGCCAGCCAGTAGAGACCTGTGCAATTATCCGATTTCATCAGCGGCGGAAAGAACTGCTAGACTGTCTTCGTATAACATTAGAGTTATCGTCGGCCAATAGTTTTGGAGATCCGGAGCAAGAGCTCTTCTCTCAAGTCGTTGCTGAGATTACTCGGGCCCAGGATACCAAAGACGAATCAAGATTCACTCGGAAGTGTTTATCTGGCATGAGTGAAATCAGAAGCTGGATTCAGGAACTTGTGGGCAAAGCGGATGGGCAACGTGTCGCGAATGATACCGAAAAAGGTGCAAAGAACTTGGAAATAATGCAATATCAAAGAGCTAGTCTCATAAGAGAACATGAGCTTCTTGGTGTTATAGTCTTTTATCTTACAAAAAGATCGTCAGTCATGTCAGATTTTGAATTAGTTTTGGAGACTCTGAGAACACACGAAACTTTCGATGAACTTCTACGTAAGTGACGAATCAATTCAACGGATAGATTCTAACTGCATTCCTTTTATAAACGCTAACATCATTAGTACACTGGCTTCCCCCACTGTTTGCATATATCTCACGCTTTGGCGGTCCGGACGGCGACACTTCGATCGATGATGCTAGAAGGCTGAACCAGAAGATTCTTCAAGCTCCTACCACAGCCTCCGCGTGGAAATTATCTTATTTGCATGCTGCGGTACGAGCATGGTGGTTAGCAGAGTATAGTGGCTGGTATGGGGAAAATTACGAAGGTCCCCTACCCCAAAATCAGTTGACAGAGGAGAGCAATCAACGATCAAGACAATTCGCCGAAGCACTTAAAGATGGGGCTTTTGACTGTATGGTCTCAATCTCCGCTGATATGAAAGGGGAGTGGTATGATCCAGCTCGAGAGGGTCTGCGATCGTGGTTGCAGCGGAAGGCCCCGTTCTTACAGGTTACACCTGACGTTACTTTCTCGGATTTCTTTCAAGATATTCTCATGGACCAACTGCAAACGTTTGCGGAAAACTTCATCCTAAATTTGCCCAATGTTTTGAGACAGCTTCGGACTGAAGAAGATGAACAGCGGCAGAGCAGTGCAACACATGATCAGGATGTTGACATGGAAAGATTTCTTGTTATTATTTCATACATTTTTGATGGCCGACCGAAGGCAGCTGCTGACGGATTCTGGGATAATCCTGATGGAGGACTTATGGGTTTTATTTACTGGGTTTCCACGCGGGCATCGACACCTCTCGTTAGTGCTTTCTGTGAAATGCTTCAAGCCATCTCCCAAGACGAAGATTGTGCAACGTCTGTGCATGAATTCCTTGTCGATGAAGCACCACAGAAATCAAGACGACTTGCTCTAACGTGGAATCACATAATCAAAGAGCTCACTTTCTTTAGCAAAAGCATTCGCGATCGACCAGCGGTAGCTCAAGGCTTTGGCCCAGGCAAGTCTCATACTGAGCATGCAGAGGTAGAACCAGAAACCTATCTTATGCTGGAGGAGTATCTGCGTGTTATAGCCCGAGTTGTTGCAACATCCCCAGTAGCACGAGACTTCTTTATCGCTCACCCGACCTTCCAGCTCCACGAGATATTACTTCAACTAGTGAGTAGCGCGATAACTCCACGCATCAGAGCAGCTGCATTTACAGCTCTTCGCTCTTTGCTAAGTAATAAGACGAAACCGGCTGGGGAGTTTATTTGGACAGCCGTGGATGGATGGATATCCGGTGGGTATTCTCCGGGCTCTGGTATGGCTAAGACCCCAGCTCCTAGCACATTTTCGGCAGCTTCGACTGAACGTATCTTAAGAGGGCTCAGCAACGGGTTTGAAGAGCCCAATGCATTTGTGCAACTGCTTAGCGCATTGATCTCGCCATACGAAGGAGAAATCGGCCTTAAAGACGGATTGCCCTTTCCTGAAAATCTAGGTGCTGCTAATCGAATGCCTGGTATAGAGCCTTACGTTGATTTTGTTCTTGGCCAGATTTTTAGCTCGCAATACACCGAGATATATGACGTCAAACTTTCGAGGATGTTACAACTCTCATGTCTGGACTTCATTGCCTTGTCACTTGACACATTCAATGAGGACTTGGTGATATTTGCAAATAGAACAAGCATCAACGTAGAGTTTGCTATAGATACTTCAGATCTTAAGACATACGTATTACTACATCCATTTGCTAGGGTCATGGAGTGGATATTCAACGAAAGAGTTATGACTGCACTCTTTTCCGCTATACACCAAGACCCTGAGGCTGTAGGAAATGCCAGCCAAGATTCGCCTTTGCTAAGATGTGTATTGCAAGGTATTCATATTGTCAGTCGGATACTCGACCTTCAAGCAACTTATCTAGATATCGTACGTCCAACTATCAAGCTGCAATCAAGCAGCCAACGAGGCTCGGTTTCCAGTGCTGCATATGCTTCCTTTGAGGATGGAATTCTAAGCCATCTTTCTATTATCGCCGATCTAGGTCTTTACTGCGGAGCAGGGCAACCCGAGCTTGTCATGGCATCTCTTGAGCTTTTAGAAAAGCTCTCGGCCTCAACAAAACTTGCCTCAACGACGGTGACTGGTATGGGACGACTTGCGAATCGCAACAAGGCGATTGCGGCGCTTGAGGTCAACAACGATTCCGATACAATTGCAAGATCTTTACTTCACGAGATGAAAGCACGCATTGATCCTAACCAGGGAGCAGATCACTCATCTTATGTGATACAAGTTCGTATTCTTGACTTTATCAGTGCCTGTCTGAGAGCTTCGCCGGGTCAACCCACTATAGCCCACTTGCTTCTCGGCTTCAAATGTGCGAACAGTGTGATCGACATTGATCCCAACAGCTCATTTAGTGAAGGAGTTTCGCTGTTCCACTGCATCCTCGAGATTGTAATGCTAGCTCCAGTGACGTTGGATGATGACTCCAATATATCAAGCTATCTAATGACTCTCAAGACCAAAGCTATACGGGTTCTTAGTCAACTCTGGCAATCACCTTTAACTTCTGGACTTGTCATGGACGAAATGAGGAACGTTCGATCACTATTCTTCATGTTTGGCAAGCAGATTCGCCTGAGTGATGTGTTATTGTTTGACGGGCGGCCTGTTCATGATCCGGAGCTCTTCGAATCTTCTTCTGCCTCGATTCTTTCTCAATTTCTGAGCCATCGCGCCACGTTACTCCAATATGTGTCCGCTGAGCTTCGACAAGTTGCGCGAAGCCGCTTACCATCCTTGAAGTCTAAAATATTTGCAACTCTATTAGGGTCAACTGAAGAAGATGGGCAGCTCAACGAACACGCGGACGTATTTGGACTTTTCGATTTCATAGAACTCGAGTTTCCCCAACAAGAAGATCCAATTTTGCCTCCTTGGATTGAAAACGTAGATTTTTCTATTTGCCTTGAGAACGAATATGCAGCCACACAGACGTACAGTCTTGACAAAGTCATGGAGCTTCTCATTCTACGGAAAAAGGAATTGACTAAAGCTAAAATTCTCGAAGACCCACAAGATATTGACACAGTGGATCTTCAAATTGAACTTGTTCGCAATCATTATGCTGCAGACAATGAGCTCAAGATATACCGTGCTTCGCGACTAAAATTGCTCCAGTCATGGGCTCAGTTGATGCTTGTTATGATTGAAACGAACGAAATCTCCAGCGAACACAAGACACCTTTTATGTTGCAAATTTTACAGTTAATTCTTCCCAGTCTAGAGAATAGGTTGGATAATGTAGAAGAATCTATGGAACTAGCTCGTCTTGCCAAGTCTCTGATGTTCAGTCTTGACTTCAGCTCGAAATCTATCAAGCAAGGCGATATGGGCGATGTTATCAGCGATAGGCTATTCCATCTGTTTCAGGTGTCACTCAGGGCCATTAGCTCACTTGGAGCCTATCCCGACTTGAAGGAAATATTTTATGCCATAAGCTATCGCTACCTGACTGGCATGTCTGACATCACGGGGATCTCGAAATTCCAACGACGCCATAGTACACAAACAATCAAAGCAGTTGGCGAACGCTTCGTCGACCTTATCTGTGATGATGCCCATTCAGGTGAGCCAACTTGCAGGATCTCAGCGTTGTTGCTTCTGGGTGCCTTGGTGAAGATGGCCGATAAAGAAGACTCCAAATACGTTGTGGAATCTCTTGGTCGTATGAACTTTATCTCAATTCTTGTGGATTCGATCCAGAATTTTGCGAACGATCTTCGAGAGACTCCCCGTGAAGGTATATATTCCAGAATCCACAAAATTTGGGTTTATTAACAATAGTAGATCTCCCTATTCAGCTCTCGTATTGCCATGCTAGGCTATCACTACTACTTCAATTATCTCAGACTCGACTCGGTGCAACAACTGTCCTAAATGCTGGAATCTTTCATTCCATCCAGGCCTCTGGACTTTTTGCGACCGATCCCGATTTAGGAGTTGGTGAGTCAAGAGATTCGCTCTTTGAAGAATTACTATTCTAACGAAAGCAGATATTGATGTTACTGATGCGATCGCCAAGCACTACGACCTACTGACATCCCTGGTAAGAGTCATATGTGCAATTATCCTAAGTCGAGGGTCACAGAACGCCCAAACACTAGAGATTGGTTGCCGGTTCCTTACAGAGAACAAGCTTTCCATCATGGCTGTTCTCAAGAAGTCTGCAGGTATCGGTGCAGACTTAGATTCCATTGGGAGAAGCATTGATGAACTAGCAGACTCATATATGGTGCTGATGTCCATCACCAGTTTTATTGATGTAAGTTATTCTTTTAATTAACGAAACACGCTTTGACACTCAATAGTTGCAGGAGAACAGCCACAAGTTACCCAAATTAAAGGCGTTTACTTAGGTATAGGAAAAGTCGAGACAACATTTGTATATATTAGAACTTGAAAATGAATGACCATGATGGCAAACTTGGAATCCTGAGCGGGATCAATGAACTACATACAGCTAGCCCTCGATTTAATCTTCCGTAATTATGATACCTGCAAGTAATATAATGTCTTTGACTTCCACGAATACATGGGTGACGGCAGTGTGTGAAATTAGTGACCGATGTGCTGCTGAATAAACATTTGGTAGGTAGCATAGAGATTGTGTGGACTACCTACTACCTACACAACAAGGCCGTGCAAGGCAAAAGGTACTCCAGTCGCCCGTGATTAAGCGAGGCCACAACTATGTATAAAGTTGAGCTAAGCAAATCATCTAAACGAAGAGAAGCAAACAGGGCCTTTAGTTTAAGGTAAAACACCTCGGAAGTTCCTCCGCCCTGCGTTGTAACTAACTGTGCCAAAGTGTTGGTCACCTTCTGAGGGCCGAGTAGCATGTATTGATGCCTCAACCCGATGATTGGGATCGCATGGAGATGCAGGAGGTTGACTCTACCTGTCTCCCGGAAAACCCAATTCAACTTGAGTTAATGGGATGTGCAGATAGAGGGTTTATACAATGGGAAGTGGTTCCCACCCCGGGGAGATGCGGGTTCAAGTCACGCTGGGTCCAACCAAGTTTTTATTCTTTCTTTTTTTGTTTTTGGGTTGGGTAGATTAATTCTAGCTGCTCTTCGGGTTCTATTGATCTGAGTGTCACACACAAATTGTGGTTTCCTTCCGATTCAGTGCTGCACAATATCTCCTGATCAGGTCCTCAAGTCCACATAGCATTCTTGATATCAAATAGCCACACGAGCCACAGTGACTATCACCTTTCCTCTCTCTGCTTGCGTCTTGACTAGCTTTCTTCTTTTTTTCTTCGTTCATAGATAGGAAAGCACTCGCGAAACGTCACTTACTACCTCGCTTACGGCTTGGCACTCCTGAGATATACAATAAGTAAATAAGTCAAACTTCAAATGCAGGGCTTGAAGCATTTAAATAAGGCTCGATCATGTCTAGAGGGACGTATATTGTGTACAGAGTAATCGAGGAAAGCCAGAGTGTAATTTGAAGTCTCAATGCGCTCTATGGCTAAGGTCAGGTAACATACATTCTAATGTAGTCCTTCCGTATATATATATATCTTCATTCTCTTGCTCCTTGCTCGCTCCTAAGCCTCAGCACATACAAAAATTCAAGATTCTATCAACTAAGGTATTAAAGCTCTGTGAGACGAGCCCTGGCAGGTAGTAGCAGCCCAGGTAAGCCACTCTTTAGTGATGCTTCCTAAAACAATGGAATGTCGAAAAGCTTCCAAAGAGGCTCGAAGAAACTTTCCTGCAATTTAATACTTAGCCACCGCATAACAAACAACGCTTTTCGATAACACTTACCTCCTTTACCATAAAATCATTGAATACCTCCCATTCGATATGAGACTTGCCGAGAGTCTTGATTTGCTCTAGCAAAGTTTCCGTGCATTGTTTTCGATTCTCCGAGGAAACCAGTAAGCCACCCTCGGCTCCGATCTTAAAAAATGAAAGAAATTGAACCAATTCCTTCAGCTGATTGTGTGGAAGATGCTCCTCTTCCGGTAGTATTCCCTTCGGCATTCGTTCAGCGGTAGCCCGTAAAGTTCTTCTTGAAACTGGATCCACGTTGGGAGGATACTGCGGGACGATCTGACAAAAGTTCTTCCGTGGCTGGATGCCACATAGTACATCAAGTACATCAATAGATCTAGGATCGCAGTCTTGGTTTCTGTAATCGCAACCTAATAGTGCGAAATCATTCACCGGATATATTGCTGCTAACTCCTTATGCCCTGGGCTAGCTAAAAGGCTTTCTTTTTCCGAAGAGAATATGTACCCGCCAGACTTGCGCTCCGCAAGCGAAAGAAAAAGCCAACGGCGACGGTCAATCTCTCCTCTTCCTTGATGAACAATTAATGCACGACGATAACTGGGCCTTGGTCGGAATGCCATGTAATATCCATCCAGGTAGTATAACTTTCTTTTGGATTGACTCAATAGAACGACTGCTCTAAGAAAATCTTCAAAATTGAGGTCTTGACTAGTATCGAGGTGAAAGGGGTAAGCTGCGTGGAAACTTGCGATCTTCCAAAGAAGGACCCCAGCAGTGACAATAGAAATGTTGGTGGGCGAGAAAATCGGATAGATAAAGTAGCAGAAGCTTGCTTTATTCCAAACTTGTGAATATTTTAGTTGAACATTCAAAAGGCCAAATACAATCTAATTGCCTACCTTTCTTGGGGGTACAGTATGTATCGAAGGTCACACGCAACCGGGCTAGATTTGCGGCTGTGAGATGATACTGTGAGTTGCAGGTGATATGCCAATCTCCATTTCCGCGGATGAAACTTGAAGTTAGCTGTTGGTGGATCTCCCCTAAGAAAGCTGTTAGTATATATATCATCGCTGTCGGCACGCGCGCCCACGATCGGCTCACCAGCCGATACCGTTTCCATCCACTTATACAGTGCTGACTGTCCATGACCCATCATGACCCATGGCAGATATCGTGGCTTCCAACTTCGTAATTGCTTCCCACGTAGTGCTCAATCAAATATATGTCGGAGATGTTACACTTTGTACTTGGCTGCTAGGCTAGAGTACTAAGTTCTTGAAGACTAAGGTGAGTGTGTATATACTGCTAGCTAGAATCTGAGTGTAATTTGTTTTACGAGGGAACCGGAGCTGATTTATATAATTTGTTCAGAACTAAGATAGGTGCCTAGGTAGTGAGTTAGTTACCCAACCTACTAGTACTTGAGTTGGCAACAGCAACTACGGCATCTGAGGTTGGTAGGCAGCACTAGGCTAACAAATTCCCGCAAGCTTTTGCAAAGACGAAAATCAAAATATGACTCAGAAGGAGATCTGAAGGCAGGAGCGAGTTTGGGGGTATATATAAATATATAACCAGGATCTCACACCATGTTGCTCTATTAAATATATCACTATTGGACCCCACCACATTGCTATATTCATCACATCACCATAGTTTTTGCTACATATGAGTAAATGGAGGTGCATCACTAGAGATAAATGGTCATACATGTACTGTACGCATACGTTAAATAGGATATTCTAGAGTGGGAAAAGTTCCACCTTGCCTGAGCTTCTAGACTGGTGCAAAGTAGTGTCACGGGCTTACTGCTTACAGATACTTTTCCACTCTGAGTAATAAGAACAAAATCCAGGAACTGAAAAATCATCATATATTGAAGCATTGGTTGTGGAACCATGTGAGAGTGACTAACATCGCGAAATTGCAGTACGACGTATTGCCTGAGGTTAGGCAATGGCATTCGGCGTTAAGCCCTGGCATTCAGGAACTAAGATCAAGATGATACAAGACTTCTGTATAACGTAACACAGGACAAAACCTGTAATAAAATGCGATAAGATGCCTCTATTCTCTCGAATGTGACAGATTTATCCAGAACCCAAATGAGCGAAAGAACTTTCCCCACTTTACAGTACTGTACATATGCAAGTTAAGCATACAGTACCTCGGAGTTAAAAGGTAAATCGCGTTTCCTTGATCGCGCGCGTCATCAGTTGATTCAACAGCTCGCATTGCATAACCACAAACCTTATTCGACCAAAAGATTGCCATGATCTAGAAACTCCAATGCAGACTCCCGGGAATTCTGGTGCAAATATAGCTATTTCCCCAACCACGCTCGGGAAGAGGAAGTCCTGCGTAGCGGAAGCTGCCAACCCCGCCGAAAAGGCATCAAAACTCAATAAATCTCAACATACAACCGAGCAGCAACCGAGCCCCAAGAGGTTGAAAAGTGCACACTCAGCAGCGTATACTGGGGATCTTCCGGATATGAATAAGGGCAAGAGTGTTATACGGCCGGGGGTTGTGGACCTGACGAGAGGGCCGTCAAATTTCCAACCACATTCTGGGGCAAAGCGACTCGTTATTAAAAACCTGAGAACATCCTCCTCTTTGAAAGATGTCGACAAGTACTACGAAGATACCTGGAACGGGTTAGATGCTGCATTGACATCTGTATGTTCTCTCTGGAAGGATTCCTGTGGCTCCGAAGCTCCACCGGCGCCATAGTGCATACTATACAAGTTAGCTAACATGGGATCCGCAGATTTACAAAAGGGAGGAACCATTGATACCTAGAGAAGTTCTGTCTCGTGGTGCGGAAGCAATTTGTAGGCGTGGACAAGCTCAAAGACTTTCAACACATATCAAGGACCGGAATAAGGCTTATCTGCAGAATGAGCTCATGCCCCTGGTTGAGAAGGATGCTGGGAATGCGATAGAGGTACTCCGATTGGTTTATAGACATTGGAAAATATGGAATGAGCAAGTGGTAATGACATCTTGAATGCTCGTTCGAATGTGTTTAGCTTACTGTGTCTTTGTAGACTCTCATGCGAGCCATCTTCAGCTTTCTCGATCGCACTTACCACCTCAAAACGAAGGAATGCGTACCAATGGAAGACCAGGCGATTACGCAGTTTCGGCACACTATTTTAAACAGGGGAAGGATAAATCATAAGACCATAGGCTCTTGGGTTGTGGCTGGCGTTTGCGATCTAGTTCAATTCGACCGGGTAGGAGAAAAGGCATCATTCGACGCCGGTTTACTCCGTGATGCGATATCTATGCTCCATATATCTGGCATTTATGACAAAGTTTTCGAACCCGAATTTCTGAGGATTTCGGAGGAATATTATCAGAATTTTGCGGGAGACTTGAGCAACTCAGGTATCGACGTCTTCATAGCCTCGTGTGACAAACTCATACAATTGGAATCACTCCGTTGTGATACATATAATTTTGATAATAGCACGAAGAAAGACCTCCTAGAGCTTGCATATTACGAGTTGATTGCGCAATGCTCAGATAAACTACTCAACACAAAAGGCGTTGAACAGCTCATCGATTCTAACTCTCTGGGTTCACTGAAAGCCCTCTATAGACTACTCAGCCTGTCAAAAATCCAACAAAACCTCAAATCTCCTTGGGAAGCATATATCAAAAAGATTGGTTCACGCATCGTTAGCGACAGGGAAAAGATCGATGAGATGGTCGTTCAGTTGTTGGAGATGAAGAAGAAATTAGATATCATAATCCGAGATGCATTCGAGAAGGATGATACTTTTACTTTCAAGCTTCGAGAGGCATTTGGTAATTTCATTAACGATAGCAAGAATACTGCAGCCTTGGGTAAGGAAGCAGGTAACTCCAAGGTTGGAGAGATGATTGCGAAGTATATGGATCTTCTGTTGAGAAATGGTGTTAAGGCTGTTCCACGTTCTCTCGCATCAGATACCAAGGACCGAGATGCTGCTGAGAAGCTTGGCCAGTCAAGTACAGGTGATGAGGATGCAGAACTTGACCGGAATCTAGAACAAGGTCTTGAACTTTTCCGTTTTATCCAAGGGAAGGATGTTTTCGAGGCCTTCTACAAGAAGGACCTCGCAAAGCGTCTTCTGATGGGACGAAGCGCAAGTCAGGACGCAGAACGGAACATGCTTGCCAAGCTAAAGAATGAATGTGGATATACCTTCACACATAATCTCGAACAGATGTTCAAAGATCAGGAACTTGCTGGAGAGGAGATGGCTGCTTACAAGAGTTTCACTGGCAAGACAAGTTTGGACCTGCAAGTTAGCGTTTTGTCTTCTTCCGCCTGGCCCTCGTACCCAGATGTGGATGCCAAGCTTCCAGCAGACGTTGCACAGCATATTGAGAAGTATGATCTTCACTATAAGCATAAGCACTCCGGCCGAAAGTTGACTTGGAAACATTCTCTCGCTCATAGCATCGTGAGGGCACAGTTTAATAAAGGGCCAAAGGAACTCCTTGTCTCTGCATTTCAAGCAATTGTTTTAGTTTTGTTCAACGACATCGATTCAACTGGTAACCTCTCCTACACTGATATTTCAGCAGCTACCGGTCTTGTTGATGCTGAGCTAGTCCGGACTCTACAATCCCTTGCTTGTGCAAAATGGAAGATTCTAAACAAGCACCCAAAAAGTCGAGAGGTCAATCCCACTGATACATTTACTGTCAATGTCAACTTCACAGACCCCAGATTCAGGATCAAAATCAACCAAATCCAACTAAAGGAAACAAAGGAGGAAGTTGAGTATACCCACGAAAGGGTCTACCAGGATCGACAATATGAGACTCAAGCCGCTATTGTTCGAATAATGAAATCAAGGAAGACGATGACGCATCCGAATTTGGTGGCTGAGGTTATCAATCAAACGAAGAAGCGGGGAATGGTGGAACTTGGGGAGATTAAGAAAAACCTTGAGAGTAAGCCTCATTTACTATTCTTGCGAATACTTGCTAACTAACTTTGGTAGAATTAATTGAGAAGGAGTACATTGAACGAGAGGGAAGTTCGTATGTGTATTTAGCATAGAACTAATATTTGAAATACCAGCTGTGAAAGACAGTTATCAAGATATTTCGTCCCGTTGAAAGGTACTATACGCACCCAATTAGGTTCAACAAGTACCTTAATCATGAGTTAAGAAGGTTGTCAGCGTTTTATGAGTGTGATTGGTTTTCACAAACCTACAATTATCAAAAAGAAAAAAGGAAAAGTGCGATGAGCCCTAGAATGTGCTGTAATTTTGAGTAGGTTCCTTTGGTTCCTCAATTACAAGAGTCAGCTATTGCTTGGACATGATAGCACAATGTTTCTTATCGGTCATCATCCTGCCCTCATTCACTGGTTTGTTAACTGTTTGGATTTTAATAGGATTGTAGCTGCCATGAGTGCCATTGCACAAACTCTAATTCACGTCTCAAAGCAGCGATCTACCTTTTGTGATAATACATGTGCCATGTAGTGATGTAAAATATCAAGGTGACTATTCTCAAAGCAGTCACCGTTGCAAGAGCATTTGACTTTTCAATCTGGTTGAGCTTATGAGTTGTTATAGTAGCTAAATGATGAATATCAAATTACAATTATTACTAGCCTTGTCTGTGACATGAATCACTAACATATCAATATGCACGTCACTGGAAGGAATTATAAGGAAGCTAATGACCATCTTAAAAAGCAGAGCCGATAATGTAACTACTATAATGGCAGCGAACGACGTCCCCAAAGAGTTCGGATTTACTAATAAGGTGAACCAAGAACGGCACTCCATTTCGTTGATATTGAAAATTCCCCTCACCTGGTGTCTCTGGGATTCTCCGAGGAACCGCAACCAACAAAAAGGATATTAGTTATCTAATTTTCTCCTATCCAAAAAGAAGGTATCTGGCAAACTTTCTCCTACCGTTTTACTTTTAGTGTCTCGGAGGGATGCTCGGATGGTGCTTACATGTATTATTGAGATCAAATATATTCATAATCACAGGTACTTCAGTGATTGGAAGCATCTCC
>Ga0247734_1001816_pt1 | contig 15339 bp, 14 predicted proteins | sample UWRJL103311B2_FD_180933 | JGI IMG/M metagenome (GOLD analysis project Ga0247734, IMG submission 180933) | Plant litter microbial communities from Arlington Agricultural Research Station in Wisconsin, United States - UWRJ-L103-311B-2 | ecosystem: Environmental > Terrestrial > Plant litter >... | reverse complement strand
TTTATTGTACGTACACGCTGGAATATTCTGCGGTGGTCTGCCGGGGGAGAGGGAAATAATGAAACTTCTTCTGATGCCCACGCTTGGCTTGGCTTGATGGTAGTGGTAGTGGTAGTGGTAGTGGTAGTGGTAGTGGTAGTGGTTGATGTTTGTTGCTTTTTGTTGTGCTTTTGGTTGTGCTTTTGGTTGTATGCTTGTTGTATGCTTGTTGTGTGGTATTGCGTGGTCTTTGTTTGTTGTGGCTCTTGCGCTTGTCTTGCTGATGCTTGGTGATTTGTGATTTGTTTTCCGTAGCGTAGAGTATAATATGTCGGATCGTACCGTATCGTACCGTCCACGTATCTTTCCCACGTTGTTTTACCTTTTCTTAGCTTATGTTGGGGTTGCTTGGTGATATTGGAATCAGAGCAGCAGCAGCAGCAGAAGTATTTATTGGTGTAGGATCCCCGATCCTTACATACGCTTCGGCCCGCTTCTTCGCTTCGGGTTTTGCTTGGGCGAAGGGGAGGTTTGCTGATGGCTGATGGCTGACGTTGATGTTGATGTTGATGGGTGATATGCAGGCGGGCTTATCCTGGGAGTAATTTTTGTCTACAGCGATGGTGGTGAAATTGTAGTATTGCTGAGGACATCCTCGAGACTTCCTTATCCTGGCGTATTGCCCCGGCGGTGTGTGTGTTGACTACTACCGCACGGGAGATGAAAGGAAGTAGAAGGAGGAAGTATTGAGAGGGAAGTCTTGGGAAGATTGGCGGTTTATGGCAAATGATAATGGCAGTGTCGGTAGGAGTACAACAGTCCTGCAACGTGGTTGTTGGGCTGACAAAGTACTCGTGACGAAGCGGTGCGCAGAGATACGCCCGAAGGAAGAAATCTATCTGGTCGTCAATCGTCCGGCAAATTCAAGGCACGGTAGGTAGGTGGTGATTCTTCACACACACAAGGCAAAACGAATCTAGTTCCGACGGCAAGAAGAGTCAAACAACAAAAAACACTGGCTTTCTCAGTTGCTAGGTTTCAAGGCTGAGATGTATTCTCTTATTAGGAAGGGGTCTACTACTATTTATGTTGCAGGTTGGTTTTGATGTGCTGTTCAAAGCAACCTGGCAGCCTTCTCACGATGACTCGATCTAGATCCACCCACCGCTGGCGTGCCCTCCTGCCCTGCTCTGCCCGGCCATGCTCAACTCAACTCAGCTCAGCTCAGCTCAACCAAAGTAAAAGTAGGAAGTAGGAAGTAAACGATAAAAGTCGGTCAGTACCGCGTGTCAGCCGCCGCCAACCACGTTTGATGCCCAACACCCACCAAGCCCAAACTATTACCCAACTGCCTCAGCGTTCTCCCCTTATTGGCCAACATGAGCAACTAATGGCTCCAGAAAACGGGTAGACCCGCTTCCAATGCGGCTGTGGGTGTTGACTGTTGACACGTCCGAGTATTGCCAGAAAAAGTACACCCAGTTGAACCATTTTTGCATCCCCAATTCCAAACAAAATCCCATCTCGAGATCCAAGCCCATGTCCACAGAAGATCTTGCCCCTGGATGGGGAGATCCCCCTACCCAAATCAGTCCTGTATGGGTCCTGATGCCTTACATGCGTCGACACACGGAACTCATAGGGCAAGGCTACCTATAGGATCAGCGAATTATATTGCTGGAATCTCTGTTCAATAATTCTTTGGCGGCAATAATCTCTGCTTCGTCGTAGCCTTGGTACCCACTATCCCCGGCCCGGCGAACAATATCTGATAATTTCGAAGTTGCTTTCTGGTTGAGAAGTTCTATAGTTTTCTGTTCTGGCAAAGGTAATCCAGTATCGGATTTCGATTGGCGAGAGCCTAGTGGAAACCCGTCCAACAGTCGGGTACTAACCTATGAAGTTGTTAGACTATGTTTCGGAATTAATATAACCTGAAAGCACATACCAGCTTCAATCCATAATATCCACGTAGGTAGTCGTCACACAGCTCAATACTTCTACAGAATCTCCGTAATGACTCGGCCAGTAGTTTCTCACTCCCGGGTTCACTTGTTGTTGCCGCCATGTAACAAACTTCACCAAGCTTTGCTTGTATCTAAATTACAGTCAGCCTCTACTCAATTAGCACCAGGCTGCTGAGCGTTGAAGGCGGAATTTGAAACACGACCAATTCATTGCATCAAACACTTTCAGACATTACTAGCCCTTTGGACCAGAAGGTTCTCAGCCCCGATTCTAAATCGGAACCAATTCCTCGGCAAAGTCTAGGGATGTCAATAGCTGATGCAACCAATCCATCATGACTCAATCTCTACCGCAAGTTCTGCAAGCTGTTGGTTTAAGGTCACTAAAATACTCACATTCCACGCATTTGGAGTAACCAAGAGCACTTCTTCCAATGCAAACATCCCCTGCTGATACATGCCTTGAGATACATATAAATCAGCCAGCTCAGCCCAAGCTTCTGCATCAGTGGGAGAAGCATCAAGGAACTTATTTAAGGCAGTAATGGCTTCCGTCATCTTATTTAGGGTCTTGAAGAGTGCGATACGACGTTTCGAGACAGGCTTTAAGAATTAGCAAGGAAGAGGAGAGCGTCCCAGTGTGCTTACCATATTGCTTGGATCTTTCTTTAAGATAGCCTCATATTCCTCAAGTACCTTCTTGAGCGCTGCATCATCCTGAGCAACTGCTTCCTGAAATAAACCTCTCAATGCCATCAATTTCTCATTGTCTATCCCAAATCGGGTAGTGAGCCTTTCCAGGCAGAGGTGTGCGGATTCCTCATCACCAGTTCGCAAACAAGATAGCATGAGGTTTTCGTATATGGTCCAGAGCTCTGGTGTTTCTGCGGCTGACCATAGTGAGCTGAGTGAATACGATGAGATGGATGCGGGCGTAGTCTGGAGGAGTGCAGGTGCTTGTTGCGATAATTGAAGAGCTGTCGCTGGGGCCAGGTGCGCAGGAGGATGGAGGAGGGAAGAAGTCATGACAGCTTCTATGTGAGATTGTGAGATGATGATAGTACAGAGACTCGATCATGAATTAAATCAGGTTCAATGCTATGGCTATCGGTCGGACGCTGGCTGAGGATGATTCAGGGAAAGCTTCGCTTATGTAACAAAAAGCTTACTTCATAATTGGGGAGACAGGCGAGGCCGAGCCGAGCCTGTTGTGGTTGTGGCTCTCTGCGTGGTGGGGTTGATTTGAGCATCGCTCTACATGCATTGTCATGTCCTACCTACTTTACAGTCCACCACGATTTCATCACTTTCTTCTTGCCTAGGGTATGGCCGGCACCATATTCTAAGCCCTGCATGATGCCTTCAGCTCCTCGATAGGAAACCCCACTAGGTCGCTTCGGGATAGGGAATTCTCATAATCATCACTAGCATCATCATGTACGACTCCTCAAAGATATATGCCCTTCCCCCTCTATACATACATACTAACAGGCTCTTAAAGGTTCGAAAAGTCCCTCTACGACCTCATTCGAGGTCTGCGGAATCACAAAGGCAACGAAAAGGAATACATCCAGAATAGCTTGAAAGAATGTCGAGCAGAAATTCGAGGGCAAGATATGGGTCAGTCTTAAGCCGGTGCATAAAGATGGCAAGGACTTACCGTACTGGCAGATCTCAAGGCCACCGCTTTATTGAAACTGGTCTATCTTGAAATGTTTGGTCATGACATGTCTTGGGCCTCGTTTCACGTACTTGAAGTCATGTCTTCTGCCAAATACCTCCAGAAACGAGTTGGGTATCTTGGTGCTGTCCAAAGCTTTAGGCCTGACACGGAAGTGTTGATGTTAGCTACAAATCTATTGAAGAAGGTAACTAATGTTGCGAACAGCATTGCAAACGCGTATTAATGTCGTGTAGGATTTGACATCCACAGCCCCGACTACTATTGCACTTCCTATCATAACTCTACCACATGTCATAACGCCTTCACTGGCGCTCTCTGTTCTTTCTGATCTTCTCCCCAGATTGAGCCATTCGCACCCAGCAATTCGCAAAAAGACCATTGTGACCTTATACAGGTTGGCTCTGGTGTATCCGGAAACTCTAAGGCCAGCGTGGCCAAAAATAAAGGAGAGGCTAATGGACGAGGGCGAAGACCCAAGTGTCACTGCTGCTATCGTTAATGTTGTATGCGAATTGGGGTGGAGAAGGCCACAGGATTTTTTGCCACTGGCACCTCGACTCTTTGAGCTTCTGGTTGAGAGTGGAAATAATTGGATGGCCATCAAATTGATCAAGCTGGTGATGTTCTTGCCACCGTTGAATTTACCTAGCTAACCTTAATAAGTTCGCAACTCTGACTCCTCTGGAACCTCGTTTAGCACGAAAACTATTACCACCGCTCACAAGCATCATTCGAACTACTCCAGCCATGTCACTGTTGTATGAATGTATTGATGGTATAATACAGGGAGGCATATTAGATAGCAATGATGATGCTGTTAGTAGTGAAGAAGTGGCCACTCTATGTGTGAGCAAGCTTCGTGGTATGATCATGTTGGAGGGAGATCCAAACTGTAAGAGACCTTGCAATCTTTTGCTCGGCTAATGATTAACAATTTTCAGTGAAATACGTCGCACTTCTTGCGTTCAACAAAATCGTCAGAACACACCCATATCTTGTCGCCCAACAGGAAGATGTTATCATGGACTGCATAGACAGCGCTGATATTTCTATTCGTTTAAGAGCACTTGACTTGGTGGTGGGTATGGTCAGTAGCGACAATCTCATATCAATAGTTGGGCGATTGATGAGACAACTTCGGAACTCACGCCCAGCTCCTACAGAGGACACTAATTACAAGCCGTCACCAATAGAGCCGACTGCAGACTCTGATGATGAAGACCTTGAAGTCGCTTTAAAATCTGGCGAAGGGGAATATGAAGAGACTATCTTGCCTGACGACTACAAGGTCGGTGTTATTGATCGAATACTTGAGATGTGCTCGAATAACAACTATGGGAACGTAGTTGATTTCGACTGGTATGTTGATATCCTAACACAATTAGTTCGAAATGCGCCAGTTCCAACCGCTGTTGATAGCGAAATGAGGGATTCTTCTAGCATTAGCACTTCTGAGAAAGTTGGTATCGAGCTTCGAAATGTTGCAGTCAAGGTGAAAGCTTTCCGGCAGCAAGTAGCACGGGCTGCAGAGTCGATTCTTATTTCAACCTATGAGGACACCTCCATGCAATATGGTGCCGGAAATGGAGCTCTAAAACCAATATCTTGGATCGTAGGCGAATATGCGTCAGCTTTAACATCCCCTGATGGTGCTCTCACCGCCTTATTAAACATTACTAAAGCCTCAATGGCGGTTGAAGGACTTGTTATTTATTTACAAGCAGTACCTAAAATTCTGGCCTTTATAATTGGGAATGACCAAATCACTTGGACATCAGAACGGAAGTCCATGATCGCTCTCTTGTTTGCCCGGGTAATTCATGCGTTGGAACCACTTGCTATGCACCCAGACTTGGAAGTCCAAGAGAGAGCTGTAGAGTTTTCGGAACTACTGAAGCTTGCAGCTGAAGCTGCCTCCGGGCAAGTTACTTCTGTTGATGTTATACAGCAAGATGCACCTCTACTCCTCACCCAAGCTATTCCTTCGTTATTTGCTGGCATTGAACTCAACTCTGTCGCGTCCAGTGCACAGAGGAATGTACCAATTCCCTCCACCTTAGATCTGGACCAGCCGGTCAATGAGAACTTAAGTAGCTTATTGAGAGCCGCTGACTCCTTGTCGTTGGAGGAGCCTGAAGCCGACGAGTTTGAGAATTATTATCATAAATCGCAACCATCTGTACCAAGCATAATGGAGCGGGCATTCAACCGTCCTATTTCTTTGGCGGAAGATACGGTACACTCCTACCAACAAGGAGGGGAAGACACTTACCTGGATCCTGATATAGTGTCAAGAAGACGCGCTGAACGTCTAGAACGCAATAAAGATGACCCATTTTATATTGCTCCCAATGATACATCAGGGAGATCAACACCTTTCCACAATATCCTTCAAAGCAACAACGGAACAGATCTAGACATCGATGCAATTCCCATCATGCAATTGGAGCTTGGAAAGACATCCTCCCCTACAACACCAGCTTCACCCAAAAAGTCGGCGCTCTCGAAGGCGCGGCAAAGGATACAAGTTGCAGCAGATGAAACACTCAACAGTGGCTCTTCGACACCTCGTGATGAATCGGAGAATGATGCACCTCATAGGCCGCGGCTAGGCAAAGGAAAGCAATCCCTGCTCCAAGTTGATTCAAGTCACATTGGGTCATTTTCTCTAGAAGAAAATGGAGCTGGTGCGGTTGATTATGATCGTCAACAAAAGGAGGAAGCTGAGATGGCTAAGGCAATGAAGGAAGTAGAAAAATTACGCTTGGAAATGCAAAGAGCCAACGAGAGGATACAAGCTGCTCAGGGTGTAGAAGGTACCGTCGTTAAGAAGAAGAAGAAGAAGAAGTCAAAACCTGCGGAGGGTAATAATTCTATGGTCGTTAAAAAGAAGAAAGTGAAGAGTGCAGCAGTGGTAGACGAAGGCGGTAACAGCTCTTCAAAAGGCGCCGGAGAGGTTTTAAGGCCGAAGTCGAAAAAGAAAAGCGCAAAAGTCATAGCCGTGGAGCAAGAGACATGATCTGATTTATTGAAGAGCATAGCTGGAGTGGGGAATATCGTCAGGAGGACCATCAGCCGGTCTAAACCCATTCAGTTGAGTAGTGACCCGCCTGTAGTATACAAATGATATCAGGTATCATTTAAAGTACATTCCACTTATGGGGGGTTTTTTATACTCCTCTAGATTGAGCGAATTACCATACGTTGTCCGATCTGTGGCGAGTAGGAATAAGGACCCTTCTTTTCTCTCCAATACAGTGCATGGCCACTTGGAATCTTGCCTTGCTCCCTTCTCAAACCTCACCACGTATTCTAATAGCTTATACCAATCGGTGAAAGCCAAAGGGTGTTATGAACTTTGTGTAGAGATAATCCCTTTAGCCGCATTGGGTCATTGTTATCAATCTACGTATTTCTTACTGAATGGACCCTTACCTACCTCCGCCTGACGCCTGAATCATCTCTAAATGCCAAGCACATTTTCAGTTTGTGATAGGCCCGCTCCCCCGCTAAAGGAGAGCCTCAAGGCATATGACGCGGTGATGCGGCCGCCTATTGCGCTAGCAGCAAATTATTTGAGATGTGGAGGGGAAAAAGTTCTGAATTAAAGGAACAGCTCACAGCTGTAGCAAACAAATATGGACTCAGCAAACTACATACCATTGGGTGATGGTAGACTCCCTCAACGAATCGAGAAGCCTGAAAAGATCATTGGTGCTACCAAAGGTATTTCATCAATTCCATGCACTATATTCACACTTGGGGTCAGACTAGTATTGACTAATGCCTAGAGGAAAAGAAAATAATCGCTCGAGAGTATCGTCTGAAGGCGAAGAAGGAGAAGAAAAAAGGAAAGTCAGATGCTAAAAAGCAAAGAAAAGAGAATGCGATCCTCCAGCGACGCCTGGTCAGTTTTATCCTACCATTTACCGAAAACATGTCGCACATACTAACAATCCTCAATAGACTCGGAATAACGAGAAATACTCGAAAAACAAGGACCGTAATAAGCAAAGGGCGGTAGACATAGAACGCAACAAAATCCGCCATGCGGCGGTGCGACAAGCCGAGAAGTTAGCAGGCCAGTATGATTTGAGCGGCAAGCTGTTCAACGTCGGGAAGGTAATCGTTATGCCAGATGGTCAAGTCAAAAGTGTCGAGAGGCTTCAGAAGACTGCAGAGGTGAAGGAGCAGAGGGAGGTTGAAAGGAAGGAAAACGAAAGACGCAAATTGGCCGCAGAGGAGGCGAAAAAGGCAGGCAAGGCCCCATCAAATTTAGTTGAATCCTCGGTTCATAGTCTAGATGGCGTCAATCCACAAAGAGCTGGTCTTATTCAAACTATCCACGGGGTTGCAGCTCCAAGCCGTGCTTCAGGAATAAGCAACAAGCAACGGAAGACGCAAGAAATGTTGAATCCGCGATTAATTCCACAGAAGCCCATAATTCCAGAAGGGTACAAGCTGCCCGAGGGGGAGGAAAACTTCATTGATTTGTGGGATTTGCCGGATGAGGAGATTAAGAAAAGGCTTGACATGGCGAAGCAGAAAGCAGAGAATGCCAGGAAGGCACTCCGGAGGAAACAAAAAGAGGAGAAGAAGTTCAACAAAGCAATGAAAGTATTGAGGAAACAGGCAGCCAGCAAGGGGGTACTCTTCGATCCCGAGCAGGCTAAAATAACCATTTTGGGTGAGGAATGTTTGAAGAAGCCACTGGAAGATGATAATTCCGATTCAAGCTCTGATAGTTATAGCAATTTGGGCTCAGATTCGACATTGAATTCGGGATCAGAGTCAGAGAGTGAAAGCGAGTCTGCAGAGATCGAAACTCGTCAAAAAACCGCAACAGCCAACGAAATCAAGCCAAATAGCGACGTCGACAAGTCAAAAAAGCGCAAACGATCCCCTGAAGAAGCCGAGACGGAACTGATAGGCATCAAAGCGCCTGTTGAGCCATTGAAAAAGTCGTCGAAAAAGGATATTCTTCGCGAGACATTAGAGCCAGAATTTATTGAGAAACGGTTGAAGAAGGAAGAACAAAGGTTGGTCAAAGAACAGAAGCGCATAGAGAAACTAGCTGCGAAGGTAGCTGAGTCAGGGGCTGTGAATGAAAAGCCTGCAAAAAAGCGTAAGAGGGCAATAGAAGCTGGAAATAGTTATGGGGCTTCTGAGATCACAGAAGGGACCCCTATGAAAAAGCAAAAGAAGACCAAAGTTAAGACCAAAGAGCTTGCGTCTGTGAAAGCTGCTGAGGTCAGTGACTCAGAAAGGAAGAAACATAATAAGAATAAGGCCATTGAGCCCGTCGCTGTTGATGTAGTCGAGGTCGTCCAGAAGGAGAAAAAGCACAAGCAAAAGAAGTCCGAGGCAAACGAAGCTACAACAAGTGATCAGAGTATTACCGGCGAAAACTGGAACACAGATGCTTTGGTAGGAGATGAAGCAAGAAAGCAGAAGTTCTTGCGACTACTGGGAGCTGGAAAGGCAAAATCAGATGGACCAAAGCAAAACAAGTCAAGTAAGAAAGATAGCGACATTTCAAAGGTCCAGAGTGACCTAGAGAAACAGTACGAGGCGGGCATGAAATTGAAGCATGATGGTGGCAGTAAAAGACGTGGTCTTGGAGCTTGATGACATATATTGTGGCAATGTTATCTTCTCAAATGGCTTCTCGGTTTTGAAGAGTTCTCCTCTTTGTTTGATTGCTGGTATTGTATCTGAGAAACCCATCCTGTATAACTCCTTTACAACCCTTGTGCTTTGAATTTTGTGACGTACGCTCTGTAGTGCTTTCGACCTGTGCTGCCTCCCTTCTCAACTCTACACCGGGTATCTACCTAGCCGAATGCTCATCTTATAGTCCATCCCATTTCCCACCCTCCTTTACATGAAAAATCGACTCAGGAGCTCAAATATCAGACCACCAAATACGACGAAACCCAGAACACCTAGAGGCCGAGTTAATCTATGCTTGTTCCAATAATCCAATCCGTAAACGCCATAGTTGGAAGGAACATACCAAGCCAGAAGGGCGAAACTGGACTCTTGAATTCCTGCTTCTTCTTTACATCTTGCGTAGGCTTGCCCATTTTCTTCTCGATGTCCTTACTGAATTTCGAGTTCGCTTTGCGTTGCTGTGGAGTTTGGACCTGAACTGTCAGTATGTTGCCTCGGGGCATGACAAGACTCTAGATATACCATTTTGACGGAAGGGAGTTTTATAGACGATAGAAGGTTGACGTAATGTTTAGGGTTCAGTCTTCTAGCCGGCTGTATGGATTCTCTTTGTGCAATAGAGATTCCGGGGAGAAAACAGGTGCGAGAGAAATGTAGATGCAGCGGACTGGAATTAAGAGGCAATTGGCGGATTGAATATGTGTCCCAATCACCCTTTATACATTGCTACAGGGGTAGCTCGGCCTGTGCGGCCGCCCAAAAATTAGACCACGAGGCTAGAGCCGCTATGCCCCATTCATAATTCTCGACTACCTACCCGTTGCAATTATTTAGCACACAGAGCATAGAAGGGGGCTAGATCCTCAATCTCAACCACAAATTCCAATTTCAAATATGAGGTCGCTACTCGTCTCTCAGAGACTCGTAGCTCGGTTGCAGAGCCCAAAGTCAAACAGTCATGCCCGCTGGAATTCCACGCAACCTCCCTCTTCGTCAGACGCAAAGCCGCTCTCTCCTCATGTATCTACTCCACGAATTCCATCTCGCACATAATCTAATAGATATAGGTTGGCTTCTACAAAGTATTTACGCGCCCGGTTGCAAAAGTCCTATTGATGGCAACCTTCACATATCAATTGGCATACTGGGGTTGGGTGTATCTGGAGAAGGAGGAAATGAAAAGGGTTAAAACAGGTACTCAGTTCTAAATATCTACAGAACTAGCCATGGCAGCTGATACTAAATTAGGGGAGATCGAGACTTTGGAGACGCAGTTAGAGAAGTTAACGAAGACGAGAACACGAAGTCCTTAAAGCTGGTAGATAACTTCCCAAACCTACCAGCGCCGGTTGATATATTCCCACATTTATGTTATGCTTGATGCAATTGTGGGGCCAGAATTTACAGGAAGCTTAGAATGTCACCAGAACTACGTCTTAGACTTTTCAAGTTGATATTTGGGTTAAACAAAGACTTCAGGAGGCCACTCCGTCTAGCAACTGATAGGCAAGAATTGTCCAGACCAGAACCACAAGAGCACGTATTATAATCTACTAAGGCGCGAATAACGCCCATATGTACAAGTTAGTTGCAAATCGGAAATGGTCGATCATTCGTACGAAATTGACGCATCTGATTTTTTTCAACGAACATGATCACAGAAACGTACATCAGGAACTGGGTGAATCTAGAGTAAAGAAATCGAGAAATTGCCAAACTCGAATACTTCACATTCACTTCACAGAAATTTCCAGAACTGAATTTACCAACAATAGTAATAGGATTATCCAGGACCTGGTTTTTCATGCTTTTTAAAGCGTCCTTGCATCCAACATCTATACATCTTTAGCTGCTTAGCTCTATTGACTAGTAGCCTCCTATCAACCCCAAGGTCAGTGACTTCAAAGCCAGGGTTCTCTACCTGGAATACTCCAGGTTTCGAGGGATCTTTTCCAGACCAGATCTTAACCAACTCATCCTTGTCGAAAAAGTAAACGCGTGTGCCATCGCCACGAATATAGAAGTTCTCCTCCAGGTATCGGCCCTTTTTGAATCTTACTTGAGCCAAATCCCCCCGACCATAATCTCGAAATAGCACCTCACCGTTTGGTTTGAGAACTCTATAAATATTGTTCACTGCCTTGTCCCATTGACTTGGTGATAGCGCGGAAAATATGAAGATCAGCAACACAACATCTACGCTACCTTCCCCTAAACCCGGAGGTAGGTCTTCGCCAGCAATATCCCATACATCTGCTTGTATATTTATCCCGTCATCATATGCCTCATTCGCTCTAATTACTTCCACGGCATTCTTAGAAAAGTCGCAGGCATGGATCTTGAGATTTTTATTCTGGTTTTGTTTGAGGATAGGAAAGGCTGTGTTACCTGCGCCCGCACCAACCTCGAGCAATGTAGTTGGTGGAGCGGTTGAGGAGGTAACTTCGGAGAGGATCGGGAACTCCTGTTGTAGCCACTTGCGGTCCTTGAAAAAATTCGCTGTGTTATTCTTGTAAAAGTTATTCCACCATTTCACTGGATCGGAATTGAACCTGTCTTTGATAAGTGTTAGCGTATGATAGAGCAAGTATTGAAGGACTTGGTTAATTCGATGTGCAATTCAGATAGGAGCGAAAGACATTTGCTAATTTGTTTCGTTCATAGGCTAGTAGACCTCAGATGAACTATGCATTATTTTTGAATCATCAGGTTGCAGGTGTTGAGCACCTAGAGAAAGATGGGAAGGCGTGAAGATACTTACTTTTGTCAAAATCCGAGACTGGGGCCTCGCGCTGCTTTGCATATTGGAGTTCTGCGTACTCTTTGTAAGTGTCATCAGTCTCAACATGATCCCATGCGTTGAACTCGAAGACGTTGTCCTGTTCGCTGAGCAGGCGAGAGCCAAACTGGAATGGGTCCGTCTTCTTGCTATTGCTCTCAGGATCATGCGAGCGATGGGGAGCAATGTCTTCCGACAATGCCTCGGGGGTAATTGTAGCTTCAAGTACATCATGTACATTCAACGAGGACATAGCTTTGGCCAGAACTGGCTCGCTCCCCACCTCCATTTTGTTTAGTGAAGAATTGTGTGGAAAGGTGGGTGTATAGAAAGAAGCAGAAGAAAAAAGGTTTGAGAATTTCGAGGAGCAGGGTTTTGTGTGAAGAGGCGCTTGTCCTGTTACGGTATAGTTGGAATATGCAGCCGCTTAGCAGTACTCTCTTCCTTCCGAGCTTCAAAGGAGGACTGCTTTCTGCTGCATTGCAACTTCCACAGGGTACAAACACCCCACAACTTGTGACTTGGTGCCAACATAATAACCTGCAAGCGTCAATTGCTGGATATACCAGCCTTCATTTATGATGACCACCAAAATACTTCCGCGGCTTAGTCGTCCAAACAGATTCCACATTCCATTGTTCAAGCCTGCTTCTCCTCGTCGAAACTTCATTACACTTCCTGGCACAGAGGCTCAAACTCTCAAGGCATCTCGGGTATTACCGTACAAGCCTTCCAGTATATATTCTCTCATTGCGGATGTTGACAACTATTCAACCTTCGTCCCTTATTGCGTTGACTCGAAAGTTATAAAATGGTCTGCGCCAGATGGTAGTGGCAAATGCTGGCCTTCAGAGGCAGACTTGAAGGTTGGATGGGGCGGATATGAAGAAACTTTTACCAGCAGATTATTCTGTGTTCCCAGCGAGACTGTAGAAGCTTTGAGCGGAGAAGCAAGTACGACCCTCCCTCTCTCCAATTTATCACATTATTCCGCAACTCTCGGTTCGTCTAATCCACGCAACTCGACCAACATCTTCAAGTCTCTCTCTACTAGATGGGATGTCATACCGCTCAATAGCAAGCCTGGTAATGCGTATCACCAAACAGATCAGACGAAAACACCGGCTGAGTATCGAACGGAAGTTCACTTGACCATCGAGTTCCAGTTTTCCAACCCAATATACGCTGCACTGAGCAAAGCGGCAGCACCTCGAGTTGCTGGCATTATGATCGAAGCCTTTGAGGTGCAAGCAAGGAAACAACTAGGAAGCTCTAGCTTTTACAGCAACACTAAATCAGAATGCACGCCCCGTTCTACATTTGAAACCAAGCTGTAAACTGTATATAGGAGACAGAACCAAGAGATATCAAGGGAATCCTTCATGCAACAATAGTGCTTCAGGTATGTAAAACCCTACGCAATTATACTTTGTCGTTATGAGTCTTGTGAATCATTTATTCCAGAGCACGCAGAGAAGTAAGGGGAAATTAGTTACAGCCTTCTTGTCTTCTCTTACGTCATCTCTTTATTATGAGTGATAGAAAATATATACTTCACCCAAGTATTACTCGATAAATGCTAAATACATGAATCAATTTTCTTATAATAAGATTATGCGTAGTTAACTCATAGTTAAGCCAAGGCAATGTCAATCAGTGCTAGTTCTGTAGAAATAATCCTCAGTTTTGCCTTTTCCTTCTTTTACTCTGAGCTTTAAAACTAGTTGAGCCTGAGTTTTCGTATGATCAGATATGGAGAAGTAAATGGATCATCAGATAAAGTAGGAACGACACTCTACGAAATCCTTCCCCTCACTGACAATAGAAATATTTCTGTACGTTGCTTACCTACGTAGGACGCAGTCCTCAATGATACGATGTCATTTCTAGCAGGGTGGAAGATGCTGTAGTGTACCATATACATAGTAGTTTACTTGAACCTGTTGTAATTTTGTGAAGCTTTGAGTTATGGCTGAAGATGCGACATTCTCAGAGCCCTTCTTTTCGCCTTCTATCTTTATATGCGTAGTGACTTGTGAAACGGTGATATAAATTTAGAAGCAACGGGCTTGTTGATTGTTATAGTGATCAACTAAAGTCGGTAGGCATTCGGCCGGCTGTCAGAGCCTTGTTCATAATGCTCTCTCGGAGAAGACGGCACGGAAAGTGCAAGAGAAAGGCGGCCGCCTGCTCTTCTAATGCTGCTCATCAAAAACGATATCGATTGGAGATAGATAGGTCAGTTGTCAATCCCCGTAGGCTAGGGAGTAGCTCTGCTTCAGTATTAAAGTGATGCAACGTAATATCAGTGGACCTAGAATGGACTTGCGAGATATGTCGAATTTCAGACTCTACCTGCCCAGCCCAGCTAATGAAACCAATACATGGCCATCATTTTGGGTTCAAGGGTCAGTAGGTTGGTAGCGTACTTCTCCATTTGTTGCCCTGAGAAGTTGCCGTGTTGGGTCGGGCGGTTCCGTAAAGGTCTTGGTGCCCAGGCCGGCGGCCAGTCTCGTTTGACCATTTGAATGGAATACAAAAGGCAGCCGGAGCCCGCCCTATCTATTGCCCTGAAGAACACCAGGACCCTCCCTTTGCAGAGTATAATCAAATCGGAACCCGCCATATCATGGAGCTAGAGCTAGGTAGGTTGGATATCCTATCTCCCTCATGCAGTTATCCCACGCTCTTGGGTCTCTTATATCTCTCTGTTGACCCGTGCTCTTCTGCGTTCTGTCAAGCCATAGTCTCTGGACACGAAAGACCAGACGGAAAACAACAAAAGCCCAATCCCAATATCATTGCAATTACTCTGCGTAATGGATGTCAAACCCCTCGAAGTGAGGCCTATCCGCGTGCCATCCACCTCGGCGGTTGATTTCGGCGTCGAGATTTACAATGTAGAGCTTGAAAATCTCACGGATGACGATTTTCAACTTATCCGCAACACTCTGTACCTTCACCACGTGGTAGTGCTAAAGAACCAATCTGGTCTATCGCCAAAAGCCCAATACGAGCTTACGAAGCGTTTCGATCCAGCCTCGAGCAATTACGGTCATGGAAAAACACTAGACGCAAAGCGTTCAGTTTTACACCCTGATCTCAAGACCATTCCCCAACAGCCACAGGTTCAAGTCATTGGAAATGGATTTTATGAAGAGTACGAAGGTTTGAAAAACATCACTCTTCGACACCCCCACCATAAGAAGTTTCACAAAACCTCTGTTCCGGAGGAAAACGACTTGGATGTAACCCGG
>Ga0247734_1001815_pt1 | contig 15351 bp, 15 predicted proteins | sample UWRJL103311B2_FD_180933 | JGI IMG/M metagenome (GOLD analysis project Ga0247734, IMG submission 180933) | Plant litter microbial communities from Arlington Agricultural Research Station in Wisconsin, United States - UWRJ-L103-311B-2 | ecosystem: Environmental > Terrestrial > Plant litter >... | reverse complement strand
TCCGATCTATTGGATGAGTCAGTCGCTGTAGACAGAAGATGTCAGTCTAATTTCTTGAAAAAGATTATGGGGAGGCATGCCATCGATGCCACTAATTAGGCCTAATATGCTTCGTAGTTGGCTTAAAGTTTCCTCAGACACTCCAGAGTTACTGGCGATCCGAATAACCGTGCCTTCTGGTGCCCCTTCCTCCAAACATGCCGCCGAGACGGAGCTTCCATCTTTTTTTGTGGCACATAATAAGGCGAACGAATCAAGAAATTTACGTTTCAATGTTTGCTCTCTAGGTGCTTGTAGATTTGGCGAATCTTGGTCAAGACCGTAGGTCGTTGGCTCCCCGCGAACTGGATCCAGAAGCTTCAGAAAAGTACACCCCTGGATAAATCGATCCCTAACAGTTCCAGTTATCTCGTTAACCGACATTGTGCTTGGAAATGATAAATGGGAACTTTTGTAGCTGGACAAACACTCTCTCTTAAACAGTGGTGTATGATGCTGTGCTACCACACCTTCTTAATGCCTGCCTAACATTAGCTTTGATATTGCCACGTAGATAATCTACTTTGGTAGTCGGCCAGCAATCTTTTGCGCAGCACGCCCTGTTGTGCAGAGCTGCACACCACGCATTTTGAGGCCTACGATCGGCGTATTTCTCGCCCGCAAAATTCTCGCAGTACGCCCGGTCTTGTAGACTCTTGTAGACCTGCATCTCAAAATTTGAGGCCGGGAATCGAAATATTTCCTGCCAGCAAATAATGTGGGCAGTACTTGGAGTTGTGCAAGTCTGCATGCCGTGGATTTTGAGGCCTGCAATATGCGTATTTCCGAATTGGAGGTGGTCACTCGCTTACACCACACATATTTTTAAGTATATCTATGGTTCGAATTCAACCTTTTTTTCTTTATTGCGAGAGGTTGTCTGTGACGGTTTTACTTATTTTCGCTTCGCAGTCGGGACACTAAGTTTCTTCTATACCGGGAGTTTTGATCATTTTCATGTCGTTCCCGAAGATGTCGCCTGAGCCTCCGCTCCAATAGAGAAATGCCCAAAGCCGCTCTTCTAGCCCGCACTTGAACTTGAACTCATATTACCCGGTTGAATACATTGATCCCCGTTTGCTATATATTTCAAATAATCCTCCGTTTCGCGGTGATGGCGTGTTTGCACCAAGTCCAAGCTCACAGCAACCCGAGAGCCTCAACCCTGAACAATATTCACTCGAGTATGGGGCTCCCTCTCCAAACGTATCCTCGCCAGAACACTCTCTCCAACCCTCGGTCGAGCATCGTTATCCGGAATTCGATGCATCATCTGGTCCTAACACTTTCGAATCAGATGTACTCTCACAAGAACCCATTGTTTCACAACTCATTTGCGATCGGTGTCCTCGCACATTCTCTCTCCCTCATCAACTGAAGTAAGCACTTCCATATCATTCTCAAATTATACTATGGTAGGGCTAAATGACGTCGTCCTTGCAGTACTCACTACAAACGCCACACTAAGCCACACAAGTGTCCCGTTGAAACATGTACTTTTCGAGCTGAATATAAACACGTTCGAGACCGGCACGTCGACTCGATACACAGATGGGAAGTACCTGGTACGAGGCAATTCTACTGCCCTATTGATGAATGCAATCGTTCGGAAGCATACGGGAAAGGGTTTGCAAGGCAGGATGGTCTTAAGAGGCATATAGGAACACAACACGAGGAGATAATCGAGTCGGACTTTTGAGTTATGATAGAAAAATAACACACTCCTTTCACTATTTCTTGAGGTTCGAATTTATAATGATACCATCTCTTCCTTTTCTTTCTCTATTTTATTATGTTTTCTTCTGCTTATTTTCTTCTTTCTTTTAAGATGTGACCTACCATTTCTAGCCCACATCTAGTTGTATGACAGATCAAACTTATAAGAATCACTATAGCCGAGATTTATAGATCGGAGCCTCCAGCCAACGCTATAACCATATGTATCATCGCAGACTGGCCAAGTAAGCCAATAGTAGAGGTATAACGAAAAGTTAGCATTAAGTCCTACCAGCTTGTTATTTATATCAATGCATCAAAAAGCAATAGGTTAAGGAGATCAGCAAACTATGCAGACAAGGTAAATGAGCCTCCGTAGTAAGGTTGGTTCGCTAACACGGAGGATATCATTGCAGTAGACTTGATAGGTTTGTCTCACATTCTAAAAGTGAGGAGGGGCTCCTTAGGTCTTCAGCAGCGCTGTCACTGGGTATAGAGGCATTCCTTGTAACCCTCGTGTTATGGATTTTATCCTGACCCATCAACATTAAGCACATTTCGAGTTCCGTTGAATCACGTTAGGTTACAGGCACCAAATATTTGGTTTACATTCTTGAACGTCAGTTTCACTACAATAGCCAAGGTATCACTGCACACTCTTGCGCTTAAGGCTCGAATCGCACCCGTAAGCATGCAGAAATATAGTGTAGCACTGGACAACTGGCAAAAGATCGCCAGCGCATGCTTAACTGACCATATAGTATAAGTACATACGCCTTCATTCCGAAGTCCTCAAAATCTCTATTATAAGAAGAGCAAGTCTGATGTTCTATTTATTACCCGTCATTTTGCCAAACCATTGTCTGTGCTTTATACCTTGACGCCAATTGTAAGATGGCATCTGTTGGAGAAGCCAGCCGAGAGCATGAGACATCATTAAGTGAAAATATCGAGAAACTCGAAATTGACTCCGACACTCCGATAAAAATCAGTGGTTGCAAGTTTCTCGCTTCATATAACTGGACTAATGACAAGAGGCCTACCATTTTTGTTCCAGGTATTGCTTTAGTACATATGGTCTGATCTATAAAGCAGTTACTAAAAGGCAATCAGGAGCTCCCGCACTCTGGACTGCTCCAGATCTACCAGTGGACATTTCCGAAGATGACGACGTGGCTATCCAGCATCAAAATGCCGACCGAGCCGTAGCTCCATATCTTGCTCCGTTCTTTGCTGCACTCATTACAATGCAACCTTCCTACTCACTTCTTCCAGTAACTCTGGTTACTGATCGAAATAGCCTCCGCAAGCTCTTCAATTTTGTTTCTGAACATTCGGGGCGAGCTTGGCGTATCGAAGCCGAACTAGTCGAGGGAACACTATTTCTCGTTGGGAAGCGGATTCTGAGCGGATTATTATAGGATCACTTCATTCTGGTCATGGCCATGAGTTTGAAAAAACTTTCCTTAAATTTGAGGAAGGTTTAGATGATAGCAGTAGCCATCATCGGATTATAGAGTACGAGATTGCTGGTATGAAGTGGGTGGTGAGGTTTGAGGCTGACGGATATGTTGAGAATGAACCAGAAAATAAAGGTTCAATGGTCGTTAAGGCATCTCAAATATATGCCGAAGTTACCGCCGCTACGGAAACGTTACTATCCAATGTTCAAAGTCAGCCTACAATGCTAGAGGGGATAGATGTTATTCAAAAAGGACACCTAGTCCCTCCTGACTCTGTGATGGAAGCTAAATGCATAGCACAGAGGGGAACCCGACTGACAAAGAACACGCCACAATGTTGGTTCTCGCAAACCAGGCACTTGTTTGTTGGACGCCATAAGAATGGGCGTGTAAACAGAGTTAATAAAACCGAGATGTCCCAGGTCTTCGGTAACTGGGAAGAGAATCACCAGGATGAATTGAGGAAGTTGACAAATCTTGTAAAGGGCATTATATCAACGGTGGGGGAAACGAATGGTAGAAAGTGCAGTGTGATTTGGGACGTAAAAAAGAAGCCTAGGCAATTGCGGATTCGCAAGTCTGATGATAAGAGGTTAATAATCTCCCCGGAAGTGCGAAACAGGTTCTGGCCCAGCGTATAATGGAACTTGCTGTATAAAGAAACGCATGGAGTTACCCCAAAATGGTGATATTACATATTCTCCTATGGGCCGAACATTAGTTCAAGATCTGGGTTCAGATAGTGGAGCAGGTTAGTAGACAAGGAACCTAGAGCTACTCTTAGCACACCAATTGAATCTACGAGATATGTGTAGTGCGTTTTGGTGATTAGAGTCTGATTGAAATTTGTAGAGCTTCTTCGACACATCCAAAAGGAAAGTATAAACTAAGAATTAATACAGATTAAGGTTAATTCGCAGGTTCTTAACAACCTACAGTTCCCATAGCTTTAATTCTAGTATATATAAGAGTTTTTCCTGTAGTTGATGTGATTCTAATTTTATTTCAATCAGTTGAATTGGCTGAAAAGCCAAATTTTGCGTCCCTATGCCGAATGGTCTCAATCTTGGCACATCATATTCCTTACCGATTGAGACCACGATCTAGGCCACCACCACGATTGAGTCTTTTGATTATATTTAGTAGATATCTCTCTCCTTCTCTTTAGAAATTGAGAGAACTACTTCGGTTATTGAGTTATCTTTAATCGATAATCAAAAGGGGCGGCAAGTATTCGTTATGTCACATGATTTACAACAAAAATACATGAATCATTTTCAAGAAGACTTGCTTTGTTCTCATTAAACTCGGTCTTCTAGTTTTCATTAATAGCTCTTTGTGATAATCCTCTTCATACAAACTTGTTGGTCATGTGAGCTCATTTTGTGGGGTAATTTGCCGAGGCTCCACCGACGTCGAAAGCCAAAATTTGAAGATGTGGACAGGTCAAGTAAATGAGCATTAGCTTAGCAAGAGTTCCTCTCCAGTCCTACTTACTTAAGATTGATGAGTGTCGTTGGTGTCTTCATCATCCTATACTAGAGAATATTGGTTTCCACTTTACTTAGGTGGGGGACCTCGATTACTTGCCAGGCTCCTTGCCCAACATTACGAGATTGAACTTTCTACAGCCACTTGAAACCCCCGAATTAGTCCAAAATGGGTTCTTCACCGACACTGAAGAGCTTTCTCGGTCTCTTCAACTTGATTGATAAGTACGTCCTAACAAACTCCGTGCTTAATCAGGTTAGATGCTAATCTGGTATCAGTGTTCCATACGACTTCGATTTCAATGTCCTCTACAAGCTTCTTTTGCCATATGATAGCCGTCCTCACGGCTTCTTAATACCCGCTGTTGTCTCACAAATACCATGGTCCCCGCAATTTTTGATCGACCACAAGGCTCTCACAATTAAGTTGATCGACAGCTCTAACGGCAAAAACACCGGTAAAGCATGTACTGAAGCCTTCCAACAAACCATCGATGGCATTGTAGACGCTAAGTTATATCCGATGGTACATAAGCACAGCGAGCTTTTCCGCCTTATGGGCGCCAATTACGATGTCGTATTCGAGCGCTTCACTTCTCCAGTGCTTGGGCTGGCAAACCGTGGAGCCCACATGACTGCATTCGTAAGAACTAAGGACGGGATCAAGATATGGATCCCCAAAAGAAGTAGCCATCTTAAGACTTACCCAGGGATGCTTGATACATCTGTCGCTGGCGGTGTCAAGGCTGATGACACGCCATTATCTTGTATAGTTGATGAGGCTTACGAGGAAGCCTCCTTACCGACCGAATACGTAAAGGAGCATGTAGTTCCCGTTGGAGTCATTACTCACCTCTCCGTAAGCAGTCTTGGCAAACCCCTCGAATTAGTTTATTCCCAGGTGCTATACATATTCGACATGGAGGTTTCAGAAAGTATCATTTTAAAACCTGGAGATGATGAAGTAGAAAAGTTTCAGCTGTGGAGCATTGAAGAGGTCAAACAGGCAATGCTGAGACAAGAGTTCAAACCGAACAGCTCGCTGGTTATGATGGACTTCTTCATCCGCCATGGAATCTTCACTCCAGATAACTTAGAGGGTTACGCTGATATCTCAATGCGATTAAGACGACTTCTCCCAGTCGCAATCACTCCAGCAAATGTCTCATGAGAGTTTCTCCCTATGCCTTGTTTGTAAGGCTAGATATCCATAGGGCTTTTTCCAGTCGATGGATAGGAAAGATAGCTCCTGCCTTATTTACTATTCTGCCCGTATTCTCTACTCAAACTCGGCAACCTATATTTAGTGTGCTGTATGCTTCATCTGATATTGTTTTTGCATCTTGCATTTCTTTTGCTAGACTAAATGTACCTTCTTGTTTTCCTCGTGCTCCTCCCGACCTCCAATTTCACCGACCTTTCAGGATGAACTTTAGCAGTCTGGTGGTCTACCATTAACATCTTCACCAACGTCCGAGTTTCTTAGCCTGTATTAGACTAGCAACTCCTAGGAGCAGGTATAAATGAATCTAAATGTTGGTATTTGAAGTCGCTTGTAGAAGGAAGAGAGAATATTTCTTGTAGGTGCTGAATAAGAATAAGAATCTAAAGAAGGTTGTGGTATTTTTTTTCTCTTGGTTGGTGTATTTTTCATTGACGCAATTAGTCCTACCGGCACAGTACACAATTAGGGGTTACTTGATATCAGTCTAAACAGAAGAGATAAGCACACCGAACCATAGATTTGAGCTTGTTTTGGCTAGCTTGCCTTGGAAGCATGTGTAGTATCAAACAAATAATATTTGTCTGGGTCAATGTTTGTAGACACAGCAATGGATTAATTCAGAGTTGAGTTTTTGAAGCTGATGTGAGGAATAGAATCTTGCTAAGTGCGTTTAGAGTAGCAAAAACAACAGAACATAAGTTCTTCTTGTTTAAAGCGGAAGAAGCGTATGCTAGAGGTTGAATAAAGGAGAAGTTGATGGAAGAATTCCTATGTACGCTCAGCTTAGTCTCACTTCTCATATTGCCTTTTGTAGTCCATATTTTACTCACTTACCTGTGTCCATGATCATATGAGTATCCGCTTGTTTTAATCAACATTTGTAAGGTTTTGAAACTTGATCTCCGCCTCGCAGCCGCATCTGCATTCATAGCAGTCAGGTTGAAGAGGAACCATATACCAGTTATTCTCAGCATTAAATACACCGCTGTGCTTTGCAGCAGTAATGAGCAAGTTGTGTTGGGTGATGAGTGGGTTGGTGGTGCTCCTTGTATACGGACTTGTCAGCGATCAAGGGAAATTTAAGTGTCAAACGGAATCTTTCAGTAATCGGTACATTTTAAAAAGGTATTACTGATGGTCTGGCTTCTTTTCCTAGTTCACAAAATATGCGAGAATAGAATATGAATTTATATCAAGTTCTGGAACCGACTTTTGATTTTGGAGATGTAACCATTTCAGATATAGTTTTATCTGTGAAGAAATCTGTTATTATATGTCGGATCACTTCGAATACGGGGCACCACTACGTGTATATCACGTAAGTGCTAGTTGTATTCAGTGGGATCGATGTGTATTATTGTAAGTTCTACGTAAGGTGGTGTTGATATGGTTTCCAAGGCGGTGAACCGCTTTGGGTGATTCTGCCACTTGAGTCGGGTCACGTGCACCCGCCTCGAGGTCAGAATATACCAACATTATAATTTCGTTTATAATATTATAAAGTTCTACCGTGCAGTTCCGGTATTTGTGTGCTGAAGCTTTACGTATTGTTTCATAGTTGTATTTAGACTTTATTTTGCTTACAACATATACCTAGCATGATGGGAAAAGCTTGGTGGTACAACATGATGGATATATAGTCCATTTCATAAAATTGATACATCGGATAGTCCGATAGATAATTACAATGAGATTTGATTCTTGAGTCAAGCGCTATGTGTTTCCTGTCGTATATTATGTGGTACCTAGTATTCCGAATTAATACTTTTGAGTTAATAACTATAGAAAAGCCAGTGCAATTTATTCATAAATAGTGCATCCGATGACTCAAGATAATCTCAGAGTGAAACCAGTCGAGGATATAGGACTGTAGCTCCCGTTGTCTGTGCTGCGTATGTCCTATAATAGTAGATCACTAATTACACTGACTAAACTAGGTAATGTTGGCTTTGTAACTTGTATCGTGCTGTGGCGTGCTAGTAGAAAACGAATCACGATAGCTGAGGTGTGGAGAACCCACTATGATGTCCAACTATTGATAATTTCACATAAAATTATAAAAAAAGAGAAACAAATCAGCAGAATTTGTGGGACACCTAACAGCCCACTAATTCAGGCACTGACACTTTTCAAATAGATCATAGATAAAAGTAGGCCACGAAAAGAGAAAGGTATTTGAAGTGAAGACGCATCTATTCTCGTGGAAATGGATTCAATTTACTGCAAGGCCTGCAAGGCAATAGCTCCTGATATATATTGATGCCTGTCTCTAAGAGGAGAACAGGTCATTGATCTCCCCCAATCACCACTATCCCAGGGTACTCTCCAGCCCGAAGGCTGCCTAACTTCTGCTATCTCAAGCTCAAGATCTAATAGTGTAGTCCCAAGCCAAAGAAGGGTTAGGGCCAGTACCCCGTCTGTTGTACTTCTGGAGTCGGCATGATTTGCACTCCGCGTGATAGGGAAAGGTGGAATTCTGACCCTTACGACCGAAGTCGTACGCCTCCCTCCGGAGGCCAGTGCAGTTCTTCGCACAATTCTTCATACGCAATACCTCGTAAAGAGTGACTTGGTATGAAGTGTTGTGCGTAGCACAAGCAACAGGCATGTTGACAAATCCGGGAACGGCCTGATAGAATAGTCCGTACTTGGTGTCGTTCATTGTGTCGAACTTCTCTCTCGAGATGATCTCCATCTGTGCTGGATTGTCGTTGTAAAGTCGACCGTTACGGAAGACAGCGAAGACAGCCGAAGTTCCAGAATTAACTTCATCTACCTTGATGAGACAAGAGTTGCGTGCGTGGTCGACATACGCTTTTTGCGGCAAGAAATCTGGCAAGGAAACTTGGTCACCAGGGATTTCGAGATTACGGCCAGCTGCGTTTGTGATTTCGATGTGCTGGGCACCACATCAGAATAAGCTCTTGGGGCTGGGTGCGGCAGAGGTAACTTTGCGAGTCTTGTGGGGTGCGTAATTCATGGCTAGAAAAACAAGAAAGATTAGAGCTTTCTTTTATGACTTTGCGAAGTGAGGAAGGGAAAATGGAGGTGATTGGGTTTACTAGTCAAGTGAGACTTACCTGTGCTAACAGTGTTCATATGAGTCGATTGGGATGGCATATTCGCAATTATAGAACTTAATTGAGGCTGTAGTCCTGGTTGAGTTGGAGGTCCCACGTAGATTGTAAGACCAGACACTGGATTGTTGGATTAGATCTGTTGAGTGAAATGCTGCGAGAGGACTCGTAATCGCTGGAGTTTCTTGTTGACAAGGTCAGAGGAGGAGAAAGAAAGGGGAGCCTACTGATGAATGGTTATAGTCTATCTCTGTTTACAATGGATGCGGAAGAACTTAAGCCCGAGACCCTGGTCGTTGTCTTGAGGAGGTGAGAAAGGGGCGGTATTTGCTTATATACACAGCAGGGGTTCGGGGCGCTAGGCACCAAATTATAGGAAAAATTACTAGCACCAGGCAACAAACGCTAGTTTAGTGTTAGTCTCGCTTAGTATTGTCTTCGCAGCAGAAAAGAAAAAATGGTTTCAGGGAGAAGTGAATGGGGGAACTATTGCTTTGGTGCTTTAGACAGTGTTGTGAATATGCAGGGCTTGGAAACATGTGTGAAATAACTAGGTGATTCATACATATAATTCAAATGCTAAAGATGGAACGCTCAGACTGAGGGACTTCTATAAGAGCTTACCTTACTAGATAATGAGAATCTCCATGTGCAGAATCGTATATACGGAGAAGAAAATGCAGAGTATTTTTGTGCCTTGCTTGACTTGAGATGAGTTGCTTGCTATCTCTTCTTGTCTATGAAGAATTTCAATGCAATGATTAGTTTTGAACTATTGTACCACTTGTCTAAAGAATAGAGCTACATTGGATTGTTTCAAAAACAGTGATGTCTTATGTAGATGTGGGATATTTGTGAATTCTGGTAATGTCATGGGACAAAACGTACAGATTAGCATTCAATATCATTCGTTCAACAAATGGAGTGTGTGATTACTCGTGTGATACAAGAAGTTGAAATAGATTCAAGTATGCAGTGATGGTGTTCCTAGTGTTATGCTTAGTGTTATGCTTTTTCTCATTCTATTAAAAGGATCATCTCCCCTATAAGAATTGATCTTCTATCTACCAAGTAGCCCCACAATCCATTTTAATCTTTGAAAAGTACGAGCTGATTTCAGAGAAAGCCTTCAAGTGAAGTGGCCATTTCAACGCATCTTCCATGACACTCAAAACACATCAAAATTTGCAAAGTGCAAAAGCAGCCTATCAATATAATTTCCTAGTATTGTAAGATCATTGGTGAAAGGTAAGTTGCTTTTGACTGGTACTGTAAAATGCCCCTCGCTAATACATTTTCATTGTCTCAATTAACGTTGAATACTTAAGCGAGCCCCTATTCCTTTTCGATGACTAAGCAATAACCTATCCCACTACACTAACACCAGCAATTCAACACGAAATAAAGTATTTCGTGCTCGATTTCGCCAGATATATTAAAGATTGCGTACTCTAGTCAAATTTATAATGATATATTAGGGGTGGCGGTAAGTTAGTATCTGCAAATCACAATATCTCCCCCCCGTTCAATAAATTCCCCCAAACACGAATATTGAGGATTCTAGATGGCGAAACTAGTGACGCTATCCACGGTTTAAAATTAATCTGCTTAATTTTTAAATTTATTTGGACTTCCATGCTTATGGCTGCCTGACTCCTACACCGACATCCATCAACATACGGATTCTTGCTGGCTGCTCTTTAACATCTGTCAAACAAGATTACACAGCGCTGCTTAAGATAGAAGTATATAAAGTAATGGATAGCAATGCGAACACTTGGAAGTGGTAGTTAATTTCGTTTTTATTGATTCCATTTAGCACCACTCAACGCACATCAACACTGAGTTCTAAGCACCGAGATTCTAGCACCAATCAGACTTTACTGAGACAGAAAAGAACTCCTCAGAATCATATAGCTCAACAAGCGGCTATTTCTTGATAGTAATTTCGCAGTAATAGTGATTGGTCGAGCCATATCCCGCACCTTAAGCTTTGCTTGTATGTAAAGAGTTTGCCTCTTAATATAGGATCGTCATGAATTTACCAATTTGTTATTCGGAAGTCTGAAAGTGGAAATTCAAATCCTCTCTCATCAACTCCCATTCTCAGGCCGAATCCATACTTTCAGTTCTTCACTTACGAAGCTTGAATTTCTCTTCGCTCTTGGCTCTTGGCTCTTCGACCCATTCTTATTTCGAATCGCCAAAAATGATAAAGAACAACCAATAATTACATCAAGCGATATATTTGGATCCAAAACAGCTTTCTCATTCTCGCCTCTCATAACCCTATCTAAAATTTTACCAAGAAAGGTCAATAAGTGTCAAGCTATCTCACACACATGAGTGAGCTATTCTACACTCTCTTCGATGTTCAACATAGATATATGTAAATTGGCACAAAGTAAACGAAATGCAATTTCTTACGAAGCGATAGTTGACTCACAGCACTGTTTACAAATCTTCTACCCAGATATACATTTGCTCTTCATGTCACATTGACCAAGATCAGCAGAACGAATAATGCGTAAAAGACTATCTGAGGGGTTTCCTTCTCAACAATGCCTCTGGCTTCAGTGCAAGTCCTACTTCGTCATAAGAGGCACAATCCTGGCTGCGACTGAGCAGCAACATCAGACACGACGATTTCTCTCATAGCAATGGTATATTTTTTGGAATGGCGAATCTTTGGAAGCAAAGCAACTGATCTCCTTTCCACGATTACCATCAACGAGCTCACTTTCCAATAGGGAAGAGAACGGCGATATTGCGAGATGTCTGGGGTGAATAACCGTGATGAGTTTCAACTATAACAAGCATGCCAAACGATCCCCTTCATCATCCATCCCATCACATCCCATCCCATCCCAACTATCCAACCGCCCCCTCTTCCCCATCCTCGCTTAAAATTGGGCCTCCTCCTATATTACCATACGCAAATACGGTTATACCCGCACCCATCCTCTCTGCCCCATATTTTATAAACACCCCACTAACTACCCCCGACCCCCACGCTAACAAAAGCATTGCCCACTTATTATACTTACTGTAAACCGTAAATATTTGTTTTTTGGTTGTATGTACCGAACCACGGACGGACTATACCCACCTACTCCCACGCACACTCTCGTCCACGAACGCTCTCACGCTAGGACTCTATTGGATGGAAGGGGGCATTGTAGAGGGTAAGGATCACATGACCTTTTCTTTTCGTTTAATATATCTTTTTTGGACTTCGGTTTCTTTCTTTAAAATGATGTGGAAAGAATGGGAAGGGGGTATGGATGCAGCGGAATTTTTTTAATATTTAAGAGTTGAATGTATAGGAAATCAATCTTTGGAACGGAGGAGAGGAGGAGAGGTTTTCGGACGATGAGATAAATTGTCATGTCATGTCATAAAAGGGGGAGGGGTGGAAGAGATTATGAGATATATATGTATATATCTAGTTTTTTAAGCTTGGATATGGATTTGGATATTGATATCAGTCTTGGGAATTAGTATAGCAGCAGTCCCTATAGAATCTTTTAAAACAGACACCCCCATAAGTACATCACAGGAAGATGGGGTTTGGAAGAGAAAACAGGCCAGATTTTTTTCTTTCAATTGCAGATAAAAAGATTAGAGACGAAGGATTAAAAAGAGAGGTTTTCCCATCATAAATCTGTTCCACACTACTCTCCCATCATTTCCCCCCTTCCCAATCCCTCCATTTGCCCATCCCATATTTCCGCCTAACCAGCCCACTGTCCCCTCCCATATTCGCACTTCTAAAGAGAAAAGGAAAACGCTTCCGCCGCCGATTTGTTAATTTGTGAGATATTTTGTAATCACACCTGCGATCTCCATACTTAGACTGTCCCTCCGTAGTAACAACACCTACATCGTCCCTAATCGCAGACGCCAACAATTTCACGCCGTTCAGGACTCGCACCACGAAATATCTGACCATCGAAACAAGCGCACAAGCACAAGCAAGCAAACAGAAAAATGAAGAAACACAAGGAAACTCGTATAGTATATCCATGAATCATAAAAGGAGTGTCTGACAGGTCGTTCCCCGCCTGTTGTAGTGAAACCAAATCGAACACTTTGTGTAAGAGGTAAAATAGTAAGATCCAGTACATCGAAATAACGCCATGCTACGTCATCGCAGAAAACATGTTAATAGAGATATGGGTGGAAGAATTTTGTATGGCCGCGAGGCGAATGCCGACAGTATGTTGTGGACAAAAGATTTATAACTATGATGTATGTGAGGTGTGCCATTGTTGAAGTGGGGGCGAAAAGGTTTGGTGCTCGATCGCATATTATTTATGCTCAGCGCTTTCTCTTCTTGCTCTTGTCTGGGCTTCCTTGCCCACCAGCCATCAAGCCGGGAGGTAGGATAGGAGTGTCGATTTCCAAGTCATCCTTCTTGACTGGAACTCCCATGTGGCGTCCATAGCGTCCCTTACGACCATTACCCTCATCTTCGCTGACGCACTGGTCAGCGCTGAGTCCAGCATCTTTGCATCGCTGGCATGGGCGTTGTCGATCGCACCCCTTCTTGCTCTTTCGGCAGCGTTGGCATCGAGGTTTGGAAGAAAGATCTTCCTCGTCTGCTGCAAGCTGGTGCTGGAAGTTGAGCGCCGAGGCATTAGAGGTTTTGCGCGACTGTGGCGGCATAGACGTTGGTGAGATCGGCTTTGTACTTGGTGGTGCACTAATGGGCTTCTTGGACTTGACTTGTCCAGGGCGGGATGCTTTTGGTTTGCTGGATCTGACTTTGGCTCCTAATGCGCTTGTTCTAGGCTTTTCCATGATTGGAGCGCTCTTGGATTTTGGCATCCGAGTTGCTTCATCTTGAAGACCGGGTTTAAAGGTGTCATCGTGGCCATCCTCATACTCGTCGGCACTCGGCTCAGTACTGTCTTGACTTGGGAGAATATCGTTAAGATGCGGACGGAACTTCATGATATCATTAGGCATGACTGGGCTTGTTTCGCGCTTTTGACGTCGGGCTGGAGGGAGTTCATTCTCGCTCTCGCTCTCATTATCACTAGTAGCGCAAGATGAGGCAGCGTCTGCTTTACCGCTGAATGTATCATCTGCGAAGGTGGATGCAGATGTGCGACCATGGGAGATGTTGGACATTTCACCAAGTCTCATCAGTTGTAATGCGACATCCTTATCTTCTTCCGACATGCAGCTTCCGACAGTTGGATCGGGTGTAGGAAGTATTCCAGAGCTATTGCCAGTTGGTGTCGAACCAATTGACTGTCTGTTGGGTGGATATGACGCACCGCCGCGCGTACGACGACCAAGAGCAGGTGTAGAGTAGAGACCTGGTTGTCCAAAACCATTACCGTAGCTTTGTGGGGATTGCATAGGTTGAGGATTGGAGAAAGGGTTGTGCGAAGGGTTCGTGAAGGGGAACGAAGATCTCTGATGCTCCATGCGACGAGCGGGTGAAACGGAGGAGTTCGAAGTGGCAGCAGGCATTTGTGGAGGGGCGAACAAGGGCAATTCCTATTATATCAATTAGTCTTTGGATGATACACTGTAATGTATATTGTGGACTTACAGAGCTCTCGAACTTTGCGCGCTTACGACGCCCACCCTCTACAATGTTGTCCAAGCTAATCTCCGTATTGCCAATGTGTTCACTTCTGGTCTTGCTAGAAACAGACCCAGGGGCCCCATCTCCGCTGCTATATCCATTCATGGCATCACTATGATTGTCTGCAAAGCTGCCGTGTGTACTAGAACCTCGACTCTTGAAACCGGACCGTGAACGACTCTTCTTGGGTGGTGGAGGATTGGTACCAGCAGATGTACTACGCCCACGACCACCAGGAGATACGCTGCGCTTACGGGATGTTCTCGATGTAGGGCGCGAAAGGGGTTGGCCATAGCTGAGAGCCTGTGCTGGTTGTGGGGGAGGCATATGATGGCCATCTCCAGCATAGTAGGCTTGATTGACCGGCGATCCCGAGCGATACGCTGTTGGGTCATATGGACCTGACAATGAAGGCTGGGTCTCAATGACTCTAACGTAAACAATCATATTGTTCCGAAGGTTCTCATAATGTGCAATGAGTGTATTCCCTTGTTCATCCTCGAAACTCAGGCTTTTGGCACCGCCATGGCCGCCATACAGCCCATAGAAGTTCCTGACCGTTGTAATGATCGACTCGGTGGTGTCGTGAGGGAAGATTTGTACTCGCATAGGGAGTCGCGCACGGTATTGGGGCGATTCCCATAGCTCAAATGCAACGCTCTTTGGGTTTGGGTTTCCATATGGTGATATGGAGGCATTATGGGAGGTAGAGGTGGGTTGGCCCGCAGCTCGGGGGGTG